>Ga0116134_1000415_pt1 | contig 22236 bp, 14 predicted proteins | sample June2015DPH_19_5_FD_89737 | JGI IMG/M metagenome (GOLD analysis project Ga0116134, IMG submission 89737) | Peatland microbial communities from SPRUCE experiment site at the Marcell Experimental Forest, Minnesota, USA - June2015DPH_19_40 | ecosystem: Environmental > Terrestrial > Soil > Wetlands... | reverse complement strand
TCACCTGTCACTCGATTGAAAATTTTAATTCTCAAACCCAGCTCGCTCGGCGATGTCATCCAGGCCCTGCCCGTCCTCCGGCTGCTCAAACGTCATCTGCCCGCCGGTGAAATTTTCTGGTGGATTGATTCCGCACTCGCGCCGCTCCTCGAAGGCGATCCTGACTTGACCGGCGTCGTCCGCTTCGAACGCCAGCGCTGGGCGTCGCCGCGCCACTGGCCGGAAATGCTCCGCAGCCTCCGCTGGATGCGTGAACAAAATTTTGACTGGGTCATTGACCTCCAATGCCTCGCGCGCAGCGGCGCGTTCGCGTGGCTCGCCAATGGGAAATTTCTCATCGGCCTCGACGAAGTCCGCGAAGGCGCGCGTGGGTTTTACGACGTCGCCGTCCGCCGCGCCTCGTTCCACACCCATGCCGTGGACTGGTACCTCGCCGTGCTGCCGCGACTCGGTGTGCCGGTGCACAAAAATTTTCAATGGCTGCCCGAACGCCCCGCCGTTGCCGCCGCCGTCCAATCCAAATGGCCGGCCCGAAACGCGCGCTGGATTGCCCTCCAGCCGGGAGCGCGCTGGGATAACAAGCGCTGGCCGGCGGAACATTTTGCCGCGCTGGTCCGCGCGCTCGCCCAAAAATTTCCCGACACGCGCTTCGCCGTTCTCGGTACCGCCGAAGACCAGCCCATCGGCGAAACCATTGCCCGGGCCGAACCGCTACGCTGCCTGAACCTGTGTGGACAGATTTCGTTGCTGGAAATGGTCGAATGGCTGCGGCGATGCGAATTGATGGTCACCAACGACACCGGCCCGATGCACGTGGCCGCCGCGCTCGGCAAGCCGCTGGTCGCGCTCTTCGGTCCCACCGAACCGCGCCGGACCGGACCGTATGGCCATCTGGAAAATGTGCTGCGCCTGGACCTCCCCTGCTCGCCCTGCCTCAAATCGCATTGCACCTTCGAAAAGCCAGAGGAATGTCTGAAGGCAATTTCCCCGGCCCAGGTCTTCGAACGCGCCTGCCAGCTGCTTAATCCGACCTGACGGTGGTATCCGGATTTGTTGTAGCGTCGAGCCTGCGGCTCGAAATCGGCGCGCAGCGCCGACGCCACAACAGCCAAACCGCGCCACCTCCGGCCTGACCGCGGTCTTGCACTTTTGCCGCGCGGCGCTAGGCTCGCCCGCGTGAGCATGTCCACTCAGACGGCGTCAGCGGGAACCACCGGAAATGAAACGTCCCGCCCGCCGGTCTTTGCCACCACACACTGGTCCCTCGTGCTGTCGGCGCGTGACCCCCAATCGTCGCAGTCCGCCGCCGCCCTGGAAAAACTCTGCCGCGCCTATTGGTATCCCCTTTATGCCTATGTGCGCCGGCGCGGATATTCGCCCGAGGACGCGCAGGACCTTACGCAGGAATTCTTTGCGCGGTTGCTGGAAAAAAACTGGATCGCGCATGCGGACCAATCGCGCGGGCGGTTCCGCTCGTTTTTGTTGCTGGTCATGAAACGGTTTCTGGCCGTCGAATGGCACAAGGCACACGCACAGAAGCGGGAGGGCAGCCGCCGCTATCTGCCGCTGCCGCTGGACACGGCCGAGACCCGCTACGCCCATGAACCCGTTGACACCGCCACACCGGAACAGGCCTTCGAGAAACAGTGGGCGCTTACGCTGCTGGAAACCGTGTTGAGCCGGCTGCGCATGGATTATGAGCAGGACGGCAGGGGGCGTTTGTTCGAGGCGCTCAAGCCGTGCCTCCTGGGCAGCCGCGAATTGCAGCCCTATGCCGAGCTCGCCGCCGCGCTGGACATGTCCGAGGGCGCGGTGAAGGTGGCGGTGCATCGCCTGCGCGAGCGGTACCGGGAACGGCTCAAGGCCGAGATTGCCAACACCGTGGCTTCACCGGTGGACGCAGCCGCCGAATTGCGTCATCTGTTTCGCGTGCTGGGGCGGACAGGGTGATGCTGAAGGCTGAAGTCTTAATGCCAAAGTGATTTCAGTTCTTACGCTGAAAAACCGATTTTACTCTGGCCTTCAGCCTTTGGCCTTCGGTATTGCCTTGAAGGCCCTGTAACCTTCGCCCGGAAATCCTTAGTGGAACGGGTGGAAGGATTGTCATGGAAACGAAACGCATCTGTTCAATCTGCGGAAAGCCCCTCGCGCCCAGCGCGCCCGAGGGGTTGTGCCCTGAATGCCTGCTCAAAGCCGGCCTGCCCACCGGCGAGGACATCGGGCCGGACACGGAAACGGGCGCGGCGCGACCCCGCTTCGTGCCGCCAAAGCCGGAGGAACTGGCCCCGCTGTTTCCCCAGCTTGAAATCCTCGGGCTGATCGGCCAGGGCGGCATGGGTGCCGTCTATCGTGCACGGCAGAAGCAGCTCGACCGGATGGTGGCACTGAAAATCCTGCCGCCGGACGTCGGCCGGTCGCCCTCGTTCGCTGAGCGCTTCGCCCGTGAAGCGAAAGCGTTGGCCAAGCTGAACCATCCGGGCATCGTCACGCTGTATGAGTTCGGCCAGGTCGCTCAACCCTCAACCCTGAATCCTCAACCTCTTTACTACTTCCTGATGGAATTCGTAGACGGCGTGAACCTGGGCCAGTTGCTTCGTGCCGGCAAGCTCGCGCCAAAGGAGGCGCTGGCCATCGTGCCGCAGATTTGCGATGCACTCCAATACGCCCACGACCGTGGCATCGTACACCGCGACATCAAGCCGGAGAATATCCTGCTTGGATGCGAGGGCCAGGTGAAGGTGGCGGATTTCGGCATCGCCAGGATGGTGGGGCCGGATGGTGGGGCCGGGCTGCCGCCCGGCCAGGACGCGAGGCCGCATGTCCCTACCGACGCCCTCACTGCCGCGGACAAGGTCCTGGGCACACCGCAATACATGGCGCCGGAACAGAAGGAGCATCCGCTGGAGGTGGACCACCGCGCGGACATTTATTCACTGGGCGTGGTGTTCTACCAGATGCTGACGGGTGAGCTGCGGACCGGGAAATTCGAGCCGCCGTCGCACAAGGTGCAGGTGGACGTGCGGATTGATGAAATTGTCCTGCGCGCGCTGGAAAAGAAGCCCGAACTCCGCTACCAGCAAGTCAGCGAAGTCAAAACCCTGTTGGAAACCCTTGCCACTTCGAGCAGCGCAGGCACCCCGGCTGCCGCGAGACCCGGCGCCGGCGAATCCACCGTTGCCGGCAGGTTCGGCGCGCTGTTCGCACTGGCGCTGCTCGCAGGTCTGTTGGCGCTGCTATTCTGGCGCAGTTTCGTTCCCCGGTATGTGCTTTTCTCCAACGATGGTCCCTTGGGAATCCGAATGGCCGAGTGGTTGCGACTTCCGTCAGGATTGCTGGGCCTGTGGGATGATCTCAACAGTCTCGGATTCAATGGCGGCTCATTTGGAGAGTCAATCAGCACGCTGATCCTTTGGATGCTCGGTCCGCTTTGCGCCAGCAAATTCCTGGCTCCGGTCATATTATGCCTCCTCGGGATGTGCGCCTGGTTCGCGTTTCAGCGGCTGCGCCTGGCACCGTTCGCCGCGCTCCTGGGCGCTTTGGGAGTGACCCTCACTTCGTGCTTCTTCTCGACGGCTTGCTGGGGAGTGGATTCAACGGTCCTGGGCATTGGCATGAGTTACCTGGCCATCGGATTGGTGGCGTCGGCAAGCCGGGCCGCCGGCAGGCTCGAACGCTGGGCATCCTACGCCCTGGCTGGTCTGGCCGTCGGGATGGGCGTCGTTGAAGCGGCCGATGTCGGAGCTGTCTTCAGCCTCATTGTCTTTGCCTTTGTCGTGTTCTATTCGCTGGTTGAAGACGGTCCTTTCCTGGCGAGGGTCGCTCGAGGCGTTTTCCGCACGCTGGTCGTTGCCGGCTTTGCCTTCTTCATCGCGGGGCAGACGTTCATCGGCCTGATCAACACCCAGATCAAGGGCGTGGCAGGCGCCGGACAAGATATGCAAGCGAAAGCCCAACATTGGGATTGGGCCACGCAATGGAGCCTGCCCAAAACTGAAACGCTCGGTTTGATCGCTCCGGGTTTGTTCGGCTATCGGATGGATACGCCCGATGGCGGGAATTACTGGGGTGGAATTGGCCGCGACCCGGCGATTGACCACTGGCGTAACAACGGCCGGCAGGGGGCGCAGCCGCAGGGGCTCATGCGTTTCTCCGGCGGCGGCTATTACCTGGGCATGCCGGTTGCGCTGGTGGCGCTTTGGGCGGCAATCCAGGCGTTCCGCAAAAAAGATTCCGTCTTCACGTTACCCGAGCGGAAGCTGCTGTGGTTTTGGAGTGCAGTGAGCATCGTCTGTCTCCTGTTCGCCTTCGGCCGGTTTGCACCGTTTTATCGCCCGCTTTATGCGCTGGCGTACTTCTCAACCATCCGCAACCCGATCAAGTTCCTCAACCCGATGATTTTTTCCGTGTCCATGCTTTTCGCCTATGGTCTCAACGCCCTGTGGCGGCAATACCTGACATCCGCCAGCTCTCCTCCTCTGGCCGACGGGCCAAAGAACTGGTGGCATCGGGCCAGCCAGTTCGACCGGCGTTGGGCCATCGGTTGCGCGCTGGCACTGGGGTTGAGCCTGGTGGCCTGGATCGTGTATGCCAGCTTCCGGGAATCGCTCGAACGCCACATCCAGATGAACGGTTTTGAGGCGCAACCGGCACACCTCATCGCTGCGTTCAGCATCCGCCAAGCGGGTTGGTTTGTGCTGTTCTTCGCTTTGGCTGCCGGGCTACTGACGCTGATCATCGGCCGCGTCTTTGCCGGACCGCGTGCCAGATGGGGCGCCTGGCTGCTGGGTTTGCTGGTGGTGTTTGACCTCGGCTGCGCCAACCTGCCCTGGATCGTTCACTGGGATTATCGGCAGAAATACGCCACCAACGACGTCATCGAGTTTTTCCGGCAGAAACCCTATGAGCACAGGGTCGCCGAGTTGCCTTTTTCCCTCGATCCACAGCAATCTTTGCTGGGCTCTCTCTATCGCATTGAATGGGTCCAACATCATTTCCCTTATTACAACATCCAATCGCTCGACATTGTCCAGCTACTGCGCATGCCCGAGGATCTGGCCGCCTTCGAAACCGCGCTCCGCCCGCAAGGTTCGAACACGCTGTTTCGCATGACCCGCCGCTGGCAATTGACCAACACCCGCTACCTGCTCGGCTCCGCTTCGTCCCTCGACACGCTCAATGCCGGACTCAGCCTCGCCCAGCACGGCTTCCGCATCGCCCGCAGTTTCGACATTGTGCCACGCGGGCAAAGGGCGACCAAACCCGAAGAACTCACGGCGGTCTTTAACACCAATGGCCAATACGCCATCTTCGAGTTCACCGGCGCGTTGCCCCGCGCCAAAATCTATTCCCATTGGCAGGTCATCACCAACGATCAGGCTGCGCTGGAACAATTGGGCAGCGCGAGCTTCGACCCGGAACAGACCGTGCTGATCGATACCGCCCTGCCCGCCAGCCAGGCAACGGAAAGCGCCGACAGGAATGCCGCTCAGGGAGGGACGGTCGAGTTCGCCAGTTACGCCTCGAAACACATCGTCCTCAAGACCAAAGCCGATTTCGCCTCCGTGCTGTTGCTTAACGACCGATTCGACCCGGCTTGGCGGGTCGCCGTCGATGGCCAGCCAGCGTCTTTGCTGCGCTGCAACTATATCATGCGCGGCGTGCAACTCGCTCCGGGCGCCCATACCGTCGAGTTCACCTTCCAGATCCCCATCGGCCTGCCATTCGCGCGCGTCGAAGTCGAACGCGACACGCAATTGGTCGAATTCGTCTTCGAGGTCCCGATCGGCCTGCCTTCGTATATCACCGTGTCGGCCTTTGGCGTCGGCCTGGTTCTCATCGGCGTGCTCGCCGTTGCTGGCCGCCGTAAGGGCGCCTCGGTATCGAGGAAGTAAAACGGATTACTTTCGATCCCGGCGGCCATAGGATAAAAGGCCTCAGGGAACCGCGCAGATGCACACGGATTTCCAACAGCAGAGAACGAAGGCAACGAAGGTTCCCACCGGTTCGTTGTTCCCTTTGTTGCCCTTTGTTTCGCCTCGTGCCTGAACGCTGCTTTTGGTGATCACCTCGCGAGTGAGTTGGTGAGAAAGGTGTTGTTCGTGTAAACCAGCGCGCACCGGCTGGCGGTGGCGAAATCAAAAACGGATATATACCCGGGCCGCATTTATCTCTGCGCGCTGGCCGGACGCAAGAGTTTCATCCGCGGGAAATTTGAAGCGCGGGTAGTGACCTTTCCGACCGGCGCTGTTCCAGGGTCCCGGCCGCCGCCGGGCTTCGCCCCGCCGGCTTTTCCGACCGGCCAGCGCCGGGAACCGTGAGGCAACAACTCCGATTCAACTCCACTCATTCCGGAAACGGTCCGGCGTTCCTCGTCTTGCACTTTCCGCGCCGGCCGCTAGTCTGCCGGCGTGTCCACCTCCTCGCAGGCCACCGGAGCGGGAACCACCGGGAATGAAACGGTTCACCAGCCGGTTTTTGCCACCACGCACTGGTCGCTTGTACTGTCGGCGGGCGACCAACCATCGCCGCAGGCCGCCGACGCGCTGGAAAAACTCTGCCGCGCCTACTGGCTCCCCATCTACGCCTTTGTCCGGCGGCAGGGCCGCAGCCCGCACGACGCCCAGGATTTGACCCAGGAATTCTTTGCGCGGCTGCTGGAGAAAAATTATCTTGCCGGAGCGGATCCCGCGAAAGGCCGGTTCCGTTCGTTTCTGCTGGCGTCGCTGAAACATTTTCTCGCCAACGAATGGGATAAAACCAAAGCGCAAAAGCGCGGCGGCGGGCAGGTGATGATTCCCATAGACATCAAGAGCGCTGAAAACTCCGGCGGGTTTGAGCCAGCCGACAACCTCACCGCCGAGAAAATTTTCGAGCGGCGCTGGGCGCTTACGCTGCTCGAACAGGTGCTGCGCCGGCTGCGCGCAGAATATGTCCGCGACGGCCGGGAAAAATTATTCGCGCAATTGAAGCCGACGCTCACCGAAACCAGTCGAACCGTTGGTTACGCGGAAATCGCCACACGACTTGGCACGACCGAAGGTGCGGTGAAGGTGGCGGTGCATCGCCTGCGGCAGCGTTACCGCGAAGTGCTCCGCGCGGAAATTGCCGACACGGTTGCCAGCCCGGAGGAGGTGGAGGATGAAATCCGGAATCTCTTTGCAGCGCTGGCGGGCGGATGAAATCCGAAAACCGAAATCCGAGTGCCGAAAGAAGCCCGAAGTCCGAATAAGGCCATCGGTTGTTCACGGTTTCGGATTTTGATCTTCGGATTTCATTCGGGTTTCGGGCATTCGGATTTCGGATTTCTTTTTTGTAACCTTTGGCCGGTTTTTCTTCAGTAACGGGTGGAATGAAGAATTTGCAACTTAGCTTATGAAAAACGTGATGTTGGCAGCAGGCGGCGGGGTATTGATTTTGATTCCGGCCGTTCTCCTGGCCAAAGCCCGCGCCAGCGGAGGTGACGAGGGCGGCGGGATATTGGTTTTGATTTATCTGGCCGTTGCCGTAATTGCCTCCATTCTTGTGATACAAATCAAACGCAGAGCCGAACCTGGAATTTTCGGCTTTCTTTTTGACAAGATGCGGGAAAAGAAAAATCCCGCGCCGTCCGTCGTTCCATCCACTCAAACCATTTCCCGCAAATGCCCGCAATGCGGCGCGGAATTGAAACCCAACGTGTCGGAAGGACTTTGTCCCGCCTGCCTGCTGCAACGCGGCATCGCGACCGAAGGCGGTGTGCCGCCCGGCACGCCGCCGTTCACACCACCCACGATTCCCGATCTCGCCCGGCTTTTTCCCCAACTCGAAATTCTGGAACTCATCGGCAAGGGCGGCATGGGCGCGGTTTACAAGGCGCGCCAGCCGGTGCTGGATCGTTTCGTCGCGCTGAAAATCCTCGCATCGCGTTCCGGCGGCGACCTGGATTTCGCCGGACGGTTCACGCGCGAAGCCCGCGCGCTGGCGAAGCTCAGTCATCCGAATATCGTTGCCGTTTACGATTTCGGACAGGTTCAACGTAGCGCAGGCGTCCCGCCTGCCGCGCCGGATGCAGGCGAGACGCCTGCGCTACATTATTTCATCATGGAATTTGTGGACGGGCCGAACCTGCGGCAGATCGAGCAGGCCGGAAAGCTCCCGCCGCGTGAGGCGCTGGAAATCATTCCACAAATCTGCGCCGCGCTCCAGTTCGCGCACGACGAAGGCATCGTCCACCGCGACATCAAACCGGAAAACGTTCTGCTGGACAAAAAAGGCCGGGTAAAAATCGCCGACTTCGGCCTCGCGAAAATTCTGGGACAAGAGTCAAAAGATTTCCGGCTCACCGGCGTGCGCGACGTGGTGGGCACTCCGCATTACATGGCGCCCGAACAGATTGAAAAGCCGCAGGAGGTGGATCACCGGGCGGATATTTATTCGCTCGGTGTCGTTTTCTACGAAATGCTGACGGGCGAACTGCCGCTGGGAAAATTTCAGCCACCGTCGTTCCGCACGCATGGAATGCAAATTGACGTGCGGTTGGATGAAGTGGTGTTGCGCTCGCTCGAAAAAGAACCGGCGCGGCGTTATCAGCAAGTCAGCGAAGTCAAAACCCAGGTGGAGACGATTGCGAACAGCCAGGGCGGTCCGGCTGCGAATGCCGGCGCGACACCGAATTCATCCCCGGGCCGCGATTACCGTACGAAGCAAAGCCTTTTCGGACTGCCGCTGGCACATGTGGCGTGGGGCGTTGATCCCGTGACCCATCGCCCTCGAGTGGCGAAAGGTTGGATTGCGATCGGTTCAAAGGCGAAGGGGCTGGCCGCCGTGGGCATCGAAGCCTACGGGTTGATTGCAGTGGGTTTGATCGCTGGCGGGATTTTTCCCACGGGGTTGCTGGCGTTCGGAATGTGGTCGGTCGGGCTGGTTGCCTATGGCCTTGTATCAACCGGACTGCTGGCCATCGCGTTGATCCATGCGGTCGGATTGGTTTCTCTCGGATATCATTCGGTCGGACTCGTGCATTTCGGGATCGACGCCCCGGTATTCTTCCTGCTGGGCCTTCCCATCGCGGCGATCTGGTTCCTGCGGGTGATTTGCTCCACCATCAAAAGCGCATGGCAAGCCGTGGCCGTGAGTTTGATTCTCGTTCTCCTGACCGGCGGGATTTCGTCGCTTGTCGTTTATAACCGGGCGCACCTGAAGCAGGGGACAGGCGATGAGATCGCGCAAATCATCCAGCACGAGGTCGGACGCCAGTTACGGGAAGCCGGCGCCACTTACGATGCCCTGCAGGTCACGGTCGCCATCCGCCGGGACAGCGCCACGCCGTTCAAGGTCACCTACCGGGGGCTGCAAAACTTCAAAGGAGCCGACGGGACAACACCGGACGCCAATGGCGAGTTCATCATGGAATACATCGGCGGCGGCCAATGGCAGGGTGCGCTGGCCGGGACGCAATTCACCGTCCCGGTCGGAAGCAAAGACAACATAGACCTGCCCTTCGTCAACGATCCCCAGGTCATCGGCGAATGGGAAAGCGTGGATTTCGTCGCCAATCCCTCCGACTTCAATCCGGATAAACCAAACTGGAAGGGCGGACTTTATCTCAAAGGGTTGACCTTCCTGGAAGACGGCCGGACCGCGAAGCCTTGGTGGACCTGGACCAAGGGAGTCCTGATTCATCACGGGGACAAGACTGCCAGCCACTATGAGATTCGGGAAATCAAAGGCCAATCTTACCTGTTCCTCGAATGGAAAAGCGGGGACGTCATGGTTCTGGGGATGAAACCGAGCTACTACGTCTTGAAAAAGAAACATTAAACGGGCCGGTGGCCCGCCATTTTTTTCTGCTGAAAACCAAACACCGACAAAACCAAAGGAACAAACACATGAAAACCAAAACATTGCTCGCCACCCTCATCGCCGGCGCGCTGTGCCATTTCACAGACGGCACCGGCCGCGCTCAGGACGCCGCACCGCCCGCCGCCGGCGCAAAAAATGTTGCGTCCGGTGAGGTCATGCGAAACCCCGGCGACGTCATCACCGAAACCATCCGGACCGAAGTCGGGCGCAAGCTGAAAGAAACCGGCGCCACTTATGACGACCTGCAGGTGACGGTCGCCGTGCACCGGGACAGCGCCACGCCCTTCGAGGTCAGCTACAAGGGACTGCAAAATTTCAAGGGACCGGACGGCACGATCCCAAAGGCCGACGGCAAATTCATCATGGAATACATTGGTGGCGGCCAATGGCAGGGCAAGCTGGCCGGGACGCAATTCACCGTGCCGGTGGGTCATACCGACAACATTGACCTTCCCTTCGTCAATGATCCACAGGTCATTGGAGAATGGGAAAGTGTGGATTTTGTCGCCGACATATCCAGTTTCAATCCAGACCAGCCAAACTGGACCGGTGAACTTTTCCTTAAAGGGTTGACCTTCCGGGAAGACGGCCGGACCGCGAAGCCTTGGTGGACCTGGACCAAGGGAGTCCTGATTCATCACGGAGACAAGACCGCCAGCCACTACGAGATTCGGGAAATCAAAGGCCAATCTTACCTGTTCCTCGAATGGAAAAGCGGGGATGTCACGATTTCGGGGATGAAGCCCCAATATTATGTCTTGAGGAAAAAAACCGCGAAAGACACGCCGTAACCATCACCACGCGTTCGGTCGCGCTTGATTTGCAGCCATAGCAACGTCATTTCAATTGTGCGTTTTCAAGTTCAGCCGCACTGCGGACCATCATAAACAAGCAGTTTTCTTGCGCTTTCGCCACGCGGGTCTAGGCTGAAGGCGGGTGAGCACTTCAACGCAAACCACATCGCCGCCGTCCGGTGAGATGGCCCATCGCCAGGTTTTCGTCACCACCCACTGGTCCGTGGTGCTGACAGCGGGCCGCAACGACACCACCCGCGCCCGCGCCGCGCTCGAAAATCTTTGCCAGACCTACTGGCATCCACTTTACGCCTACGTGCGGCGGCGCGGTTATTCGTCCGAAGACGCCCAGGACCTCACGCAGGCGTTCTTCGCGCGGTTGCTGGAGCGCAACGCCGTCGCCGCCGTCGCGCCGGAGAAGGGCCGGTTCCGTTCCTTCCTGCTCGCCAGCCTGAATCATTTTCTCTCCGACGAGTGGGACAAGGCACGCGCGCAGAAACGCGGCGGCGGCAAGGTGATTTCGCTCGACCTGCAAAGCGCCGAGACGCGGCTGGGTGAAATCCCGGTGGAAAATTTCACACCCGAAAAGGCGTTTGAACATCGCTGGGCCATCACGCTGCTCGAACAGGTTTATCAGCGGCTGGGCGGGGAATATCGCGCGGAGGGCAAGGGCGCGCTGTTCGACGCGCTGCGCACCACGCTGGCCGGGGCCAGTGACGCCGCGCCCTACGCCAAACTGGCCCGGCAACTGGACATGAGTGAAGGCGCGGTGAAAGTGGCCGTGCACCGGCTGCGCCAGCGTTACCGGGGATTGTTGCGCGACACCATCGCCGACACCGTGTCCGGCCCGGACGAAGTGGAGGACGAACTGCGGTACCTGTTCCGGACGTTGGCGGGCGCGTGAGAAACCACGAAATACACGAACCACACGAAATAGGTTCGCCGGAAAAAAGCGCAAAGGACGCAAAGAATTCAACCACGGATGAGCACGGATGAAGACGGATTTCGGAGGGCCGAGCTCTGCGAGACCCAAACTTTAAACCTTCGCCGGTTTTTTAACGCCAAGGATGAGGGCCTCGACTTCGGCGGCGATGCTCTGACTTAATTTGGCCGCTGCCGCCCGTTCGCGGGCAATCTCCGCTCGCGCGGCGGTCATGCGCTCGACCAGCTTCCGCTGAACGTCCAGCGGCGGGAGCGGAACGCGCAGGGTGCGAATCTCTTCGCTGTTAATGTTGTTCTGCATGATTTGACGGCTGATCGAATCCACCTGTTGCCGACCCAGCGCCGAATTCAAAAACCAGCAAACGTAATCCGGGTTCGCGAGCGCGGTGTCGAAGCGCAACCGGATGAGATAGGACGCGAAGACTGCTTGGTCGTTGCCGTGAAACACGGCGCAAGTGCCGACGAGGTCGCGGCTGCCACTGGTGCGGATGATGAGCATGTCACCGTCCTTGAGCATGAGGCTTTCGAGCGTCCTCTGCGGCAACTCAATGTGCTTGAGGTCCGTCATGTCCACGACGCGATCTTTGATGTTGCCGATGCGTAGAACTGGAGCGCCTCGGCCCTGGTCGTTGGCTTTCTCGCTTGTGCCGTATTGGACGAGCGTGAGGAGCGAATCCAAAGTGGCGAGAGAATATTTCCCGGCTTCAAGGTTCATGCCGGTGAGCGTCTGCTGATTGTAGCTCACGCTCCAACGTCCGAAGCCGGCCCAAGGTGCGGCAAAAACTTTCGGCGGTGTCTTGCGTTCCTCAATCTTGAAGCCGATGGCTGCGAAACAGTCGGCGTCAATCCGCGCTTTGAGTTTTTCCACGCGCACGCTGGCGGCGGCAATTTGCGCCTGCGCCGAACGCCATCGCTCCACAATCGCCCGCTGCTCGGCCAGCGGCGGAAGCGGCAGCATGATGGCAAGCAACGCCTCCTCGCCAATCTCCCCTTTCATCGCGCCGCCAGTCGCCGCAAGGAACTGCGTGCGGCAGTAGCTTGAGCGAAGCGCGAGCCAAGCGTAGGTCACATTCACCCGCTCTGTATTGGGCTGAAGCACGCGGTAATGAATCGTGACACTGACCCTCCCGTTCTCTGGTTGAACTATGCCGATTGAGCCTTGGCGAGCACGAATCTTGGAGACGACCAAATCACCGGGATGAGCAATGAATTGCTCCATCTTGGTTTCTATCCGCCCGCCAGCGAACACTTCGCCGTCGAAACTCACGCGGTCGAGCATGGAAACTTCGCCGTTGGCAAATTGCTCCGAGGTCGCCTGCTCCCAGCGAACGCCGACTACATCGCCGAGTGGAACGAGCGGATGCGTGACGTGGAAAGCGGACTTCAACCATGCCGAGAGGAAATCCCACTTCTCAACGTCTGTCCAGTTGACTGCGAAGGCCCGGCCGGAAGCAGTCCCGCCTGTGCGGGACGCTACTTCGCCGGGCCGTCTGCGAAAAAACTTTCGGGATTCTTGCGAAACTCGCGGTAAAGCTCCACGCAGGTTTTCACGCCGACCGCCGGCTGCCGGTCGTTCGGATACAATTCGTTCGCGTCCGGTTCACCGGTGGCGGTGATGCCGACGTGTTCGGCTTCGTAGAGAAAGACCGGGTAGTTGAACCGCTGTTTGAGCAGGGCGCGGCTCCCGGCGGCAATCTTCTCCGCCATCGCGCGCTGGTAATCCGCCAGTTCTTTGCGCAGCGCCTTCACCTTTTCCTTCGCAGCAGCCGAGGTCACGAGGCCCTGACTTTTCCCGCCGTCGCCCGGAGGAGATTTGAGCCTCCTTACGTCGGCTGCTACAGGGGCTTGAGCGGCTTCAATCGCGTCGTTCAGCCGCTTGGTTTCGCGGGCAATTTCATCAGCGTATTTGGCTTCGATTTCGGCGCGGGCTTCCGTTTTGAATTTGTTGAACCGGGTCTGCTCCTTGTCGCTGAACTTTTGCATGAACAGGATGGACGCCTTCACGCTCGCGCCGCTGCTGAAGAACGTTTCCGGCGGCAGGCTGATGACGGCGTGGAGAAACGCGCGGTCTTCCACGAACTCACGCACGTAGCCAAGCGAGGGATTGTTGAACACGCCTTCGGGCAGCACGATGCCGAGCCGTCCGCCCGGCATGAGCAAGTCGAGACAACGTTCTATGAAAAGCAGTTCGGTTTTAATTTTGCCCAGCTTGGCAACCGGCTTGTCGCCGTTGCCGCGCTTGGGCAGTTCAAACAGGCTGGCGATGGGTTTGCCCTTGGCGGCTTCGACGCGCGCCACCGTGTCGCGATAGGCCTGGCCGTATTCGTTGGCATAGCGTTTCTTGGATTCATTCCATTCGCTGCCCTCCGGCACTTCGACCAGCGCGGTGGATTCGACGTGCGCGCCGAAGGGCGGATTCGTGAGCAGGATGTTGAAGCGGCCATCGAAGATGCCGTTGACATTAAGGAAGCCGTTCCAGTGATGCACGCCGCCGTGGCCATCACCGTGCATGATCATGTTCATCTTGCTGGTGCGGGCCATGCGGTCGTTGGCGTCCGTGCCATAGACGCAGCGATTGGACAATTCCCACATGCGGGACTGGGTGTTCTTCGGATCGAGATCGCGCTGAAGCTGCTCGTATTTCTTGCGGAGCAATTCAGCTTTCCTAGCCGGGGGCAATTTCTTCTTCAGCCCGGCTTTGAACTTTGCGTATTCGGTGTCGGCCTCGGCCAGGAGTTGCTCGCGGACTTTGGCAAAGAAGCGAATCAGAAAACCACCCGAACCGCTGGCCGGATCGCAAATGATGTCGCCAAACTTTGGTTCAGCCATCTCGACCATGAACCGGACGATTTCGCGCGGCGTGAAGAACTGGCCAATTTCACCACGGAATGTCTTGCCGAGAAACTTCTCGAAAGCGATGCCTTTCACATCCTCGCTGGTGTCGGACAGATTGTAGCGTTCGAGCAGGCGGACAATTTCGCGGACGGTCGGAAATTTGAGACGGATTTCCTCGTCCTCCGCAAAGAGGTAGTCTGCTTCGTATTCATCCTTGGTTTCGTCGAACAAGACGCGCACAGGGTCTTTGTGAATTTCTGACATCTCGTCGAGAAAGTCCGCCGTAAACAGATTCCGGCGGTCGCGTCCGCGGCGAAGGCGGCGCTCGAAGCAGACCTTCATGAACAGCACCTTGGCGATTTCATCAAACGCGGCGGCGGGATCGAGATGCTCGCGATTGCGAATGGCGTTGTGACACTGGTGGAGCAGGTCGGCGAATTCGTCTTCTTTGAAAACCCTCAGCTTCTTGATGAGTTCGTCAATTTGCTTGTCGGAGGCGTCGGCGCGGGGAATATCCGTGATCTCCTCGATGTAACCGGGCATCCGATCTTTCTTCACACGCCAGAATTTGGTCTCACGGTTGTTGTGCGTGACAAAGAAAGGCGCGCCGACGTTGCGCGCACAGCTCTCACCCTGGCTGTAGTCTTTGGGCGTAATGGTGACGTTGTTGGATTTGCACTCCACCACGATGAGCGGCGGTTTCTCGTCAACTTTGTCGCGGGCGGTGCGCCAGATGACGATGTCAGCTTCAACCGCGTTGCGCCCATGCGAGGTTTCGATTTCCTCGTCCATCTGTCCGAGCGAGAATCCGTAATCGTTGACGAGCGTGCAGACGTATAGTTGTCGAACGAGTTCTTCAGGCGTCTCGACAAACCAATCGTTGCGAATATGGCTGAAGATTTTTCCCTTCGCGGGTTCGCGGCGGAGGGCCAGGGAGATTTTTGCTTCTGCGTTTGCCATGCCGCAGAGTTTAATCAGGCGTCCTGGCATTGGCGAGCTTTCTGCCGCCCCTTCAAGGCGGGAATATTCACCCGTGGTTAAATTTTTGCGGTCCTTGCGTTCTTTTGCGGCAAATTCATTTCGTGGGTTCAGTGTGTCCTGTGGTTCCATTCCCCCGTCTTTTCATGGTTACCTTTGGAAATCCCCTGTAACCTTTGGCCCAAACTTCCTTTGTATAGGGTGAAAGAAGAAACATATGACTACCGAAAATAAATGTCCGCATTGTGGCAAGCCGGTGCCGCCCACGGCACTGGGCGGCATTTGCCCGGAATGCATGCTCAAGGCCGGCCTCGCCTCGCAAACGGAGGGACCAGGCAGGGTCGGGCCACAGGGAACCAAAGTCGTCCAGCCACCGCCTTCGCCGGCCGAAATCGCGTCGCTGTTCCCGCAACTCGAAATCCTCGAATGTCTCGGTCGCGGCGGCATGGGCGTGGTGTACAAGGCACGGCAGCCGCGCTTGAACCGCCTCGTCGCGCTCAAAATCCTGGCCCGTGACAAGGAGCAGGATGGGCAATTCGCCGAGCGGTTCACGCGCGAAGCCCAGACGCTCGCGCGGTTGAATCATCCGAACATCGTCACCGTCCACGACTTCGGCGAGGCGGGCGGGCATTGTTATCTGGTGATGGAATTTGTGGACGGCCTGAATCTGCGCCAGTTGCTCCTGGCCGGGAAGATGCCGCCGGATCAGGCGCTGACCATTGTGCCGATGATTTGCGAGGCGCTCCAATACGCCCACGAACAGGGCATCGTCCATCGCGACATCAAGCCGGAGAACATTCTGCTGGAAAAATCGGGCCGGGTGAAAATCGCCGACTTCGGCATCGCCAAGATGCTGGGTGTCGGGGACGGACAGCAGGCGCTCACGGGCGCGAAGGACGTGGTGGGCACACCGCATTATATGGCGCCCGAACAGTTGGAAAAGCCGCTGACGGTGGACCATCGCGCGGACATTTATTCGCTCGGCGTCGTGTTCTACGAAATGCTCACGGGCGAACTGCCGCTGGGTAAATTCGCCCCGCCGTCGAAGAAGGTCCAGATAGACGTGCGGCTCGATGAAGTGGTGCTGCACACGCTGGAGAAGGAACCGGCACGCCGCTATCAGCAAGCGAACCAACTCAAAACGGACGTGGAGACAATTGCGGGAACGGTGCCACCGGTGGCAGGGTTTGCGGCAAAAGGAGGCCCGGTCCCGCTGCCGGCCACCCCGTCCGGCAAAGAAACCAGCGACAAGATTCTTCTGCCGACATTTCTGCTGGCTTTCTTTTTCGGCCCGTTCGGTGCGCACCGGTTTTACGTCGGAAAAACCGGGACCGCCATCCTGCAGTTGTGCACTTTTGGCGCCTGCGGCATCTGGGCCGTGATTGACTGGATTTTAATCCTCTGCAAGGTGTTCACGGATGGCCAGGGAAGAAGAATTACAAACTGGCTCCACCCGCAAACCGACGGAATGAACACCGGTTTCAGCCCACTGACCTTGCCGCCGGCAACCCCGCCGCCAGATGGAGCCATTCCTCCAGCCGCCGGTCCCCAACCGGCGCCGGTGGCACATGAAAAAACGCCCGTCAATGGCACCGGCAAGATTGTGGCGCCCGCCGTGGGTCTCATGGTGGCCGGCATGTTGAAGCTGTTCTCGGCGCTGACCGCCATGTTTTTTCTTGCCGGCCTAAACACCGGATGGCTGGGAACGATGTTGGAAAATCTTGGAATCGGTCCTTTTTCCCACTGGGAAGTTCTGCCCGGCTTCAGCATCGTGCTCCTCAAGGTGGTTCCGGCGTGTTTGATTCTCTTCGGCGGCTTCCAGATGGTGCAACTCCGGAGTTACGCGTGGGCCATTGCCGCCGGCATCCTGGCCATCGTGTGCTGCAGCCTGGTTGGATTTCCCGTGGGCATCTGGGCGCTGATTATATTGGCGCGCCAGGATGTGCGGGAGACTTTTGCCAACGTGGCAATTTCCCAATCGCCAAAGACAGGCATGAAGTGGCCATGGGTCTTGGGCACGGCAGTGGTAGCGGGTATGATCGTCATCGGGTTGATTATTGCGATTGTGCTCGCGCTGCGCCCCGCCGGTGGAACGCCTGATATAACCGACACCGACGCCATCACCAGCCGATCCATCGCTGGCGCGCACATGGAGAAGGCAGGCGAGTCCAGCATGCAACAAACCGTACCGGTTCAGAAAGACAGCAACGCCGGCATTCATCAGGACGCCAACGGCGAGTTTCGGAAGAATTACAGCCGGTCATTTCCGCTCAATGCGGACGGACGCTTCAGTCTCGACCACGTCAAAGGCCGGATCGAAATCCACGGCTGGAGCAGCAACGCCGTCGTCATCAACGCCGCCATCCACGGCAAGACCAGCGAAAGTGTCGAAGCGGTCAAAATCAACATTGATTCAAACCCGGATGGAGCCATCGTTCACACGGAACAGCCGTCGAGCGTTACCGGTTTTCCCTGGAGTTGGCTGTGGTTCCAAAACAGCAAAAGAAACGATGGCATTGTGGATTACGCAATCCAAGTTCCGCAGAACGCGCGCTTGAAGACAATCTCCAGCGTTAATGGACGCATCGTGATTGACGGTGTCTCCGGCGACATCGAGGCGTCCACGGTCAACGGCGAGATGCAGGTCCAGGGCGCGGGAGGTGACTTGAAACTGTCCACCGTCAATGGTCGGATCGAGGCGGAACTGGCTTCGCTCGGCGGCAGCCAATCCGTGTCGCTCAACACGGTCAATGGCCACATTGAGGCCATCTTGCCTGCGAACGCCAACGCGGAAGTCTCGGCCAGCACCGTCAATGGCGGCATGAGCAGCGAATTCCCTTCGTTGATTGTGAAAAAGGAATTTCCGCTGGGCAGCCATCTGAAAGGCACGCTCGGCAGCGGCGGCACCCGCATCAAAGCCAGCACGGTCAATGGCGGCATCAGCTTTCGGCGTGGCAAGGATGCGCAAAAGTCCGGTGCGGAACAGACTGAAGCGGAAGACGCCGGGCAGACCGTGGCGGGGCTGCCTCCGGTCGTCGTCAACACGCAGCCTGTTTCCGGCACACGCGATGTGGAGCCGGGTGAAACAGAAATTCGCGTACGGTTCAGCAAGGAAATGGCCGATGGTTCGTGGAGTTGGTCCACCGCATGGGAAAATTCCGCGCCGGAAATCATCGGCCAGCCGCATTACGAATCCGATGGCCGGACCTGTGTGGCGAAAGTGAAACTGGAACCGGGACGAACTTATGCTTGGTGGCTGAACAGCGACAAATTCAAGAATTTCACCGACTTGGCCGGTCGGCCGGCGGTTCCCTATTTGCTCATTTTCCAGACCAAACCAAACTGAAAAAACAAAAATATGAAAACGAAAACATTGCTCACCACACTCATCGTCAGCGCGATTTGTCAATTCGCGCCGCAACTCTGCCAGGCGCAGGACGTTGATTCCATGGCGCCGGTCGTCGTGAAAACCGTGCCGGAAGCCGGCACCAAGGATGTTTCGCCCGGCGAAATGGAAATTCGCGTCACGTTCAGCAAGGACATGATGGACCAATCCTGGACCTGGAGCACCGCATGGAAGGATTCCGACGCGACCAGCCTCGGGAAGCCTCACTACGACGCCACTCATCGCACGTGCATCCTCAAGGTGAAACTGGAACCGAACAAGACGTACGGTTACTGGCTTAACAGTCAGAATTTTCACGGCTTCAAGGACGCGCAAGGCCATGCGGCAGTGCCGTATTTGCTGGTGTTCCAGACGAAAGGAAATTAACCCCAACCAAACAGGGACACCCGCAGTCTGTCGTGCTTGATTTGCGGCACCAGCAGCACCATTCTTGGTGGCAATGAAAATCACCTTTGCCCAAATGGCGCTGCTCTGCTTCGCGCTGGTCTCCGCTAATTCTGCCATCGCGCAGGATTCCAAGCCTGCCGTCACGCCGACGAATCACATCGAGCTTTTCAACGGCAAAGATTTTTCCGGCTGGACGTTTTGCATGAGGACGAACGGCGATTCGTCGCAGACCTGGATCGTCACCAACGGCGTGATTCATTGCACCGGCAAACCGAACGGCTATCTCCGCACAAAACAGGATTATCGCGATTACCAACTCACAGTCGAATGGCGCTTCGTGAGGGTCGCGCCCAAGGCCGACAACACCGGCATCCTCGTCCACATGCAATTGCCGGACAAGGTCTGGCCGAGGTGCATCCAGAACCAGGGAAAACACAACAACCAGGGCGACCTGATTTACATGGCCGGCGCGGAATCCAAGGAACACAAGGGCATGGACGCCAATACGCCGGTTCCGAAACAAGGGCCCTCGAATGAAAAACCGGTCGGGGAATGGGACACGATTCTGACGGTTTGCTCCGGCAACGACGTCAAGGCTTACGTCAATGGCAAGTTGATGAATGAAGGGACCGAATGCACCATTTCCTCAGGCTTCATCGGCTTCCAAAGCGAAGGCGGCGAAATTGAAATCCGCAAAGTGTTTTTGGAACCGCTGAAATGAACCTTGTAGCGGCTTTCGGAAGAAAGCCGCAGATATCGGCGGCGGTTTGCCAACCGCCGCTACGCCGGACGCAGTTGCACAAGAGTCGCGCCCCAGCCGCCAAACTGCGGATGATCGAGCGTGACGGGCATCATGGCCGGATGGCCGGCGAAGATTTTTTGAGGCATTTTTGCGAATTCGGGCTAATGCAGAGTGGACAGAAAACCAAAAAATTAATTCCACCATGAAATCCAAACTGTATCTGCAAAGTCTGGCGGCCATCTTTTTCCTCATCGTTTCCCTGGGCACGGCGCCGGCCCAGAAAGGTCCGGGCGCTCCGCCCGCGGTTGATCCCAACACCGGTTTGCCCATCACCATGCCTCAGCCCGGCAGCACGGGCGGCTTGGCGACACCTCAGCCCCATCCCGCCCCTCAATGGATAGACCCGAATTGGAAGGATCCGGACATTGTTTTAACGAATGTTGATTATGAACTCCCGCTCAGCGAAGTCGTGCGCCATTTGCGCGAGCGCTTCAAGGATTCCTTTGATGTGTTGGCCAATGGAAATGGAGACATTGACCCGAGGGCCGTCATGATCCGGCTGCAATTGAAAAACGTGACTGCCAGCGAGGTTTTCAACGCCATGAATCTGGTGTTTGAAAATGACCGGACCCCTTTGCGCTGGGAACTCAAGATAAACGGCAAACGTCCCACCGCATTGCTGCGCGTGCTGGCAGAACCCAAGAACCCGCCCCTGGCCATCATTGACCCGGCGACCGGCCTGCCGGTGTCGGCGGCCACACCGGTGCTGGAGCCAAAGCGAATGGTCTATTTCGTGGGCGATTTGACCGGCGACGCAAAATCCGGCGGCATGACCATGGAACAAATCGTCAAAACCGTTGAAGAAATCTGGGATATGACCTACCACGAGCCGGGCGTGGTTCAATTCCACAAAGACGCGCAGTTGCTCATCGTCAGCGGCACCCCTGACCAAATTGCGTTCGTTCAACAGACCCTTGGCGCCTTGAGGGTCAAGGTGCAATTGGATCGCTCACGCCACCAGGCTGCCGAATCCAAACCGAAAACTGATGAGCCGAAATCCGGTGTTGGCGGTGGCGGCGGCTCAAAGTAGATTGGCCATCAACGAATGACGATTGCGACCACGTCCATGTCCTTTCCGGTCCGGGAGCAGACGCCGCACCTTGTTGTGGAGTCACCCAGCGCAAATACTTCCACGCCCGATGACGACGCCGACGCGCGCCGGCTGGCGGCGTTCGTGGCGCGCGGAGACGAAGCGGCGTTCCGCCAATTATACGACCGCTATCAGCCGCGGTTGTTCCGCCTAGCGCTGGTGCTGGGCCGCGACGATGAGTCGCTGGCGCAGGACACGGTTCAATCGGTGTTCGTGACCGCGGCGGCGAAACTCCGCCGGGTTGACAGCAAAGAACATTTGTGGAACTGGCTGGCGCGCGTCGCCCGGCAACAACTCGCAAAGGCCTGGCGGCAACGGCAACGGGCTCCGGCACTGGTCGGCATGGCGGACCTGCCGGAATGCCCGGATGCAGTCAAATCCGATTCCGTACTGGAGGAGAGTCTCGACGCGGCACTGCTGGCGATGGACGCGGAAGAGCGGCAGTTGATCGAATGGTTTTATTTCGACCGGTTGAGCCACCAGGAAATCGCCGGGCAGTTCAACACGACGCCCAAGGCGGTGTCCAGCCGTCTGGAACGGGCGCGCGCCAAGCTGCGTTCACTGATTACCCGGAGACTGTTCCATGAAACCTGAGAAGCAACAATTGATTCAGGATCTGCTCGGCGACGAAAGCCGCCGCGAAACCACCCTGCTCGCCGGCGCCCGGATTCTCCGCCGCCGGCGGCATTGGCGCGCGGCGGCACGAGGCCTCGCCCTCGCGTTGGTGGTGACCGCGACCGTTTTGTCGCTGGAACAGAAGAAATCGCACCCGCCGTCCGTTCAAGCATTGTTGCCCCTGGCAAAACCCGTTGCCTCCACTCAACCGCATTCCCTGACCGACGACGAACTGCTGGCGCTTTTCCCGAACACGCCGGTCGGGCTGGCCACGTTGCCCGACGGCAAGAAGCTCTTGATCTTTCCGCGGCCCGGAGACGAAAAACGGTTTGTCACCCGCCTGTAAACCGGTCTCACGTCACAACTTCCGCAACTGCACGATGGTCGCGCCCCAGCCGCCGAACTGCGGATGATCGAGCGTGAAGGATGCCACGGCTGGATGCCTGGCCAGAATCGCATGCACCGTGCGCCGCAGGTTGCCGATGCCTTTGCCGTGAATGATGCGCACCTGCAGGATGCCGCGCTCCCGGCACGCCGCCAGATAATC
>Ga0116134_1000413_pt1 | contig 22264 bp, 14 predicted proteins | sample June2015DPH_19_5_FD_89737 | JGI IMG/M metagenome (GOLD analysis project Ga0116134, IMG submission 89737) | Peatland microbial communities from SPRUCE experiment site at the Marcell Experimental Forest, Minnesota, USA - June2015DPH_19_40 | ecosystem: Environmental > Terrestrial > Soil > Wetlands... | reverse complement strand
GGCCGTCACGGCCGGGAAGGACACGGAGCTGACGACGATGTCCGTGATTGACGGCAAGGTCCGGTTTGGCAACGAACAGGCCACGCTCCTGCTGACCAACGGCCAGCAGGCCGTCGTTGAGCCGGGCAAAGCGCCCGTTCGCACCGCGGGTTTCATTGCCAACAACGTCCTGCAATGGTGTTTTTACTATCCGGCGGTGATTGACCCGGCGGATTTGCCGTTCACACCGGAAGAACAAAAAATCCTTGTCGAATCCCTCCAAGCCTGCTGGTCGGGCGATCTGCAGGTCGCGCTGGCCAAATATCCGGCCGGGCGACAGCCCGGCTCCGACGCCGAACGGGTTTACTACGCCGGCCTGCTGCTGGGCGTCGGACAGGTTGAACCGGCCGAAACGGTGCTGGCTTCGTTGTCCGCCGCCGATGCCTCCAGCCGCCCGCAACGAATTGCCCTGGCCTTGCGTCAACTCATCTCCGCCGTGAAGCGACAGCCGAATCCGGCAGTGGTCCGTCCGCAACTGGCCACGGAATTCCTCGCCAATTCCTACTATGAACAATCGCGCGCCATCCCCGGAATTTCATTGCCGGCCGCGCTGGATTCAGCCCGGCGGGCCGTGACCAACTCACCGGATTTCGGTTTTGGCTGGGAGCGGGTGGCGGAACTGGAATTCAGTTTCGGTCATACCGACCGGGCGCTCGACGCCCTGGACAAAAGCCTGGCCCTCGCGCCGCGCAATGCCCAGGCGCTCGCGTTGAAAGGATTCCTGCTCGCGGCGCAAAATCACATTGGCGAAGCCATTGGCTGGTTCGACCGGGCGCTGGCCGTGGACTCCGCCCTCGGCAACGCATGGCTGGGGCGCGGTCTTTGCCGCATCCGCCGGGGCGACACCAAGGGAGGGCGCGAAGACCTGCTGGTGGCCGCGGCGCTTGAGCCGCAGCGCGCCGGGTTGCGAAGTTATCTGGGCAAGGCTTACGCGGATGCGGGCGATTTCACGCGCGCCAGCAAGGAGCTTCAACTCGCAAAAAAGTTGGATCCCAACGACCCGACGTCGTGGCTCTATTCTGCTTTGCTCAACCAGGAGAACAACCGGATCAACGACGCGATTCGGGACTTGGAAAAATCGCAGGAGTTGAATGACAACCGGAGTGTTTATCGCTCGCAACTGCTGCTGGACCAGGACCAGGCGGTGCGTAGCGCGAATCTGGCCGCGATGTACCAGGACGACGGCATGTTTGACGTGGCCGTGCGCGAAGCTTCCCGCGCGGTGAATTACGATTACGCGAATTACTCGGCGCATCTGTTCCTGGCGAACAGTTACTACGGACTTAGCGATCCGAACATGATCAATCTCCGGTATGAGACCCCTACCGAAAGCGAGTATCTGCTGGCGAATTTGCTGGCCCCGGTGAATGCCGGCATACTCTCACCCACCATCTCACAGCAGGAATACTCCCCGTTGTTCGATCGCAACCGTTTTGGGGTCGTTTCGGACACGGAATATTTGAGCCGCGGGGCCTGGACGGAGTCGGGCGCGCAGTTCGGCGTATTCGGAAACTTCAGTTATGATTTTGAGGCGCTCTACCGTTCCGACCCCGGCCAGCGGGTGAACAATGACATCGAACAGCGGCAATTGTCCCTGACGCTCAAGCAACAACTCACACCGCGGGACACCGTTTATTTACAGGTTAACCAATACGAGGCGGACGGCGGGGATTTAGCCCAATTTTACAATCAAAACCTGGCCAGCCCGACATATCGCATGAACGAGCAGCAGGATCCGATCGTAAGCCTTGGCTATCATCATGAATGGAGTCCCGGGGTTCACACTTTGTTTTTTGCGACCCGACTCGACGACACGGCCTCGTTCACCAACTCCACGCAGCCTTCCCTGTTTGAAATTTTTCTGGACAATACCAACGGTGTCCCCACTGACAAGTCTGCACAGAACATCACAACGCGCGAGCATTATGTGCGCAAGTTGGATATTTATTCCGGAGAACTGCAGCAGATTTGGGAGGGGCCTGTACACAACACCATTGTCGGCGCACGCGTTCAGTATGGTTATTTTGACACCTCTGTTTTACAGGTTAATCCCAACCCCGTGGAAGCCGCTTTCACCAATTCCATAGCCGCACAACAGGACATCACCTCCCTGTTCAAGCGCATCAGTTTTTACGGCTATCATCAGTGGCAGATTTTCGAGCCGCTGCAATTGATTGGCGGCGTGACTTACGACCATATCACCTACCCGGAAAATTTCCAGAGCGCGCCGATTTCAGGGAACGAAACAACGGTGGATCAAATTTCTCCCAAAGCCGGCCTGATTTGGACGCCGCTGGACAAAACCACCGTCCGTTTCGCCTATACCCGTTCGCTGGGCGGCGCGAGCCTGGACCAAAGTTACCAAATCGAGCCTTCGCAAGTGGCGGGTTTTATTCAAAACTACCGCAGCATCATCCCTGAATCCATCGCCGGGGATAATGCCGGGGCACAATTTGAAACCTATGACCTTTCCTTGGAACAAAAATTCAGCGCCGGAACTTATCTGGGCATATCCGGCGAGATATTGAACTCCACCGTTAATCGGGTTGATGGCGCCTTCGACTATTATCCCCTCGAGTTCATTGAACCCGTTACAGCCGGACTGCGCGAAAATTTGGATTATCAGGAAAAATCACTGCTGGTCACCGCCAACCAGTTGCTGGGCCGGGACTGGTCGCTCGGCGCGCGCTATCTTCTCTCCCAGGCGGTCTTGAATGACAGTTTCCCCAATGTCCCGGTCAGCCCATCATATATTACTAAGCCGATAGTACCAAGTCAGCGGACCGAGGGGGTTTTGCAACAGTTGAGTTTGTCGGCGATTTACAATCATCCCTGCGGTTTCTTTGCCCAGGAAGAGGCCCAGTGGTATCATCAAAACAACAGCGGTTACATCCCCGGTGAGCCGGGCGCTGACTTCTGGCAATTCAACGCGTTTATCGGTTACCGTTTCCCGCGTCGAAAAGCCCAAGTCACGCTCGGCCTGCTAAACATCACTGATCAAAATTACAATTTAAACCCGCTCAACCTTTACAACGAACTTCCGCGCTCGCGCACCCTGGACCTGCGCCTGCAGATGAATTTTTAACCCGGATTACGCGCAACCGGGCGCCTGCACCATTCGGAGTTCCGCCTTCAGGCGGCAAAGGCAAAACACGTGTGCCCGACCGCCTGAAGGCGGAACTTCAAACCGAAATGCCGCGCCCGGGTTTGGTGCGGGTGTCCGGTTGCGCCACACGAATTCCGGCCTCCAAACGACTGTTGAACGCCGGTCGGATGGCGTTTATGGGGAAACAACTTGAGTCCGCGTGAATGTAAGCAATAATGCGGCGACGTGAAAACCTTCACAGCAGAAATCAAACACGGCGATTGTCTGAATGTTTTGGCGGATTTGGGAAGGTTGAAGGGTATGACTTTTTACGAGCGTTCGCTAATAAGAGTAAAGAAATACGTTTGCCAGGCAGCCATGAAATTCGTCCCCATCAAAACGCGATTCGCTGGCATCGGCAGAACATTTTTCACCAATAATACATTTGAACAGGAGAAGTCATGAAAACACAAACTGGCGAAGAAATCGTATACGGAATAAATATTAATGACATTCAGGAAGTGTCCTTGCAAGTTCTCGAACGACCATTGACAGACACGGAAATAACTTTGGTTAAGGAATCCGTTGGCGATTACATTGATTGGTTTCAAGCGATTGAGAACGCAATTCAAAAACATATCCACGAATAATCCGGCGGTCAGATAAAAAAGATGAGGCAAAATTTCGCACAGGCAAAACGCATCCTCGGCACGAACACTTCAGCCAAAAACATCGTCGCCATCAACGGTTGTTGCTATGGCAAACAGAACGCCGAGGACAAGGGTGATTACTTGAAAAAGTGTGGTCAAAGTTTTTGGGGGTTTGTTTCTGGTGACGAAAATCTTTACACCACAATCATTGAACCGCTCGGTCACAAAGCGAAAGAACGCAACGAGGAATTCCAGATCGAATACGGCAAGGTCATCAATCGTTTCACAGCCGGGTTCATTAAAGAGTTTTGTCAGGATGACGGCACAATTCTTTGGAACAAGCTGGTTCAATTCAACTCTGGGGCGAAAGTAAAATAAATGCTCGACCCGTTCTGCGGCTGCGGCACGACGATTGACGCCACCGAGAAGCTCAACCGCAATTGGATCGGCATTGATGTCACGCAACTCGCCATTTCCATCATCAAGAACCGCCTGTGTCGCCGTCCCTGACCAAAAGGAAAATGGGGACGGCGACACGCCATCCCTCCCTGAAGAAAAAAACATCTCCCTCGTCCGCATCATCGGCGAGCCGACCACGCCCAACGAAGCCGCCACGCTCGCCGAGGAAGACAAATATCAAATCCAATGGTGGGCGCTCGGCCTTGACGGCGCGCGTCCCGTCGAGCAAAAGAAAGGCGCGGACCACGGCGTTAACGGTAAGATCCTTTTCACTTTATTCCGGCGCGGTCACGCCGCAGCCAGAAGCGCAGGCGGATGAGTTTGAAAAACCGGGCTGAACTTCGGTTCAGCCCGGTTTCTTTTGGACCTGCGTGTCCCCATTTTTCAACTGTGCCTAGGGATTAAACCCGGTCAGGACGATGGGATAGTTGGTTGTCGGCACAGTCTTCGGGAAAAAGATTGTGAATCTGTAAGCGGGGCTTGGTGGCGGGTAGGGAATGGTGACCGTTGTTTGACCACAACCGGAATCGCCATATTCTCCAAGATATGAAACTGATGTCCCTGTCACCCCGCCGCCATTGGCAGCCGTAAAGGTTGTGGTGTTGGCGGCAGGCGTCCACCCCCAGCCTTGTGAGATTGTCTTGGTGTAATTGACATATCCAGCATAATTACCCGGACAGGGGTTTTGTGTGCCACCACCAGATATAGGTAAGCCGGATACAATGATGGGTACCCCGCCTGGCAAACTGGCGGCGATTGCGCCCGAGGTCGTTGCACTGGCTGCAAGAGCGCTGGCAGCGGGTGTATCAACTGCGGTTGCATTGGCAGTCGTCTCCACCTCCACAGACGCCGCGCGGGTCGGCACGGCTTCCGTACCCAGGGAAACCGCGCAGGAATATAATCCCGCGTCGCTGATTCCAGCGCTTTGGATGACGAGCGTGCTGTTGGTTTGTCCATCCAGCGGGACGCCGTTGAACAGCCATTGATAGCCATCGGCATTGTTTGCCTGCACCGACAACACTACGTTCGCTCCGACAAGAACTGTTTGATCCACCGGCTGGGCCGTTATCTGCGGAAACACAGATTGATCAACAGAGTCAGTCAGAAGGAGGTCAGTCGTTTGGGCATGAGCGATGTTTCCTGCAATGACAAGGAGTCCGGTGACGGCTGTCAGTGCAATGATGTTAGGGATTTTGATATGAGGGATATGTTTGTTCATAAGGTTTTTTTGTTTTTTGCCGTCATTCTCCCTGCCCCCGACAGCACCCTAGATTCTGCACAGCAGTTGGTTTTTTTCCACACTCAGGCGAACAGCGAACAATACGCAGCAACCGGGATAATCTTTCAAACATTTTAGATTGAATTGCCGATGGAAAGACCGAACCGACTGGCCGCCGCGCGTCATTCATTTCCCCCCTTTTCAACAAACGCCGCAAAAAAACGCTGATTTCCCCGCCATCTTTTTCTAAACTCAGGCAGCGGTGAAGGTCAAAGCCATCGGACAACATGAATTTTCAAAATCCGTGCTGGGCGCGGCGGTGGCGGTGCTTTGCGGTCTCATGTTGTGGAAGATGCCGCTGGGGGAGCTTTGGGTGAATGCCAGCTACGATGATTTATTCCGCTTTGGCGCGCATGCAGTCACCAACCGGGTCACCCTCGTCCTGATGGACAATGAGGCGTACGATCATTTTCACCAAATCCGCGGACAGCCTTGGGACCGGGGACTGCACGCCCAATTGTTGAACCGGCTGGCAGATGATGGTTGCAGCCTTGTCGTGTTCGACTCCTTCTTCCAAGAACCGCGCGATCCCAAACAGGATGAAGTCCTGGCCGAAGCGATGCGGCGGCAGCAACGCGTTGTGTTGATGGCCGAGCAGGCGCAGGTAACGCACCCGACGCTGGCCGGAGCGCAGCCGATACTGCCGTCGGAACCATTTCTCAGCGCCGCTGGAACGAACTGGGGCGTCGCCTGGTTGGATCCCGATCTCGACTCAATTGTGCGCCGGCATTGGCCGTTTCCATCTCCGGGGCCGTATCCGAGCCTGTCCTGGACCGCTGCGCGCCTGGCCGGGGCGTCATTGAGCGAAGACCCGCAAGAACGGTGGTTGCGTTACTACGGCCGCGATGGCGGATGGACCAGATTGAGTTACCGCTTCGCGCTGACCCAACCGACGAATTATTTCCGCGGTCAGATCGTATTCATCGGCACGGTGCCAAAAACATCGGTGCCCGATGGCGAAACAGACAAATTTAGCACTCCGTACACGTGCTGGACCGGTGAATCCGTCGGTGGCGTGGAAATCCAGCTCACCTCCTTTTTGAATCTGATGAATGGCGACTGGTTGCGGCGCCCGGCCTGGTGGCTGGAGGCCTTGACACTGGTGACCGCCGGATTGCTGTTGGGCGGTGGATTGTGCCGGGTGCGACTGCCGGTGGCCTGTGCGGTTGCGGTGGCGGTTGCCTTGGTGGTGGCCTTCGGAGCGATTTCCTGGAGTTACTTCACCAATTATTGGTTTCCCTGGCTGGTGATTGTGGGCGGACAAGTGCCCTGTGCCCTGGCTTGGGCGCTGGCCATGAGGATACGTCACGCGCTCAAAAAAAAGAGGGTTTCAGTTTCCCTGTCATTTCCCCGCCCGGCCGCTCCAGTCGAGGAGCTGCCGGATGCCCCGGATTACGAATTGTTCAATCCACCCTTTGGCGAGGGCGCTTATGGAAAAGTCTGGCTGGCGCGGAACGCGACCGGACAATGGCGGGCGTTGAAAGTGGTTTATCTGGCAAACTTCGACCAAAATACCGATCCCTACGAGCGCGAATTCAGCGGCATCAAAAAATACCAGCCGGTCTCCGACAAACACCCCGGCCTGTTGCGCGTTGAATTTGTCAGCGAGAAGCAGGCGGGATATTTTTATTATGTGATGGAACTGGGGGATCCGCTTGAGCCGGGTTGGGAACAGGAGCCTTCCACCTACAAACCGCGTGATTTGGTGAGTGAACGCGCCCGTTCCCGTGGCCGGAGGCTGCCGGTACGGGAGTGCGTGCGGATTGGGCTGGCCCTGAGTGATGCCCTTGATTTTCTCCATCGCCAGGGGCTTACGCACCGCGACATCAAGCCCCAGAACATTATTTTTGTGAACGGCCAGCCCAAGCTGGCGGATATGGGACTCATCACCGAAATCAGGCCTCCTGACCAGGAGCGAACGTTGGTGGGCACGCCCGGCTATATGCCGCCACCACCGGAACGTCCGGGCACGCCGCAGGCGGATATTTACGCCTTGGGCATGGTGCTTTACGTGCTCAGTACCGGCCGCAATGCGGCATATTTTCCGGAGATTGCAACGACCCTGGTTGAAGGCGGGGATCCGGCGGATTTCTTTCCGTTGAACACCGTCATCCTCAAGGCCTGTCAACCGGATCCGGCGCAGCGTTATGCTTCGGCGGCGGAGATGCACCGCGCCTTGCTGGAAGCCCGGAAAGTGCTGGAAGCGGATTGATCGTCAGTTCCCTGCCGCGGGACAAACCTTGCCTTCAATATAAAACGGACCGGGCAAGATTTTCCAAAAAGTTTCAACCCGTCAGACACTACCGGCGCGCCGTGTCCAGACAGTTCCGCACGGTCTCCGTAAGGCCTTCCATTGAAAACGGTTTTGTTAAAATATGGCTCTGGGGTTGAATTTTTACCATCAGATCAGGACTGTAGCCGGTCATCAGTATCACTTTAAGACCCGGCCGTTCCCTCCTTAACCGGTCTGACAATTCCCTGCCATTAAGGCCGCCAGGCATGATGACATCGGTTAGCAATAAATCAATTTGTGAAGCGTTTGTCTTCCAAACATTCAAAGCTTCCAAACCATTGGAAGCCTCCCAAATTTGATAACCGGATGCCTCCAAAACGTCCCGCGCGACCATTCTGACGTCAGCATCATCTTCGACCAACAATATTTTTTCGTGCCCAATGGCAGGACTTGCTTTCATTTGAGGGACTAATTTTTGTTTCACGCCGGGAGCACCGGCCGGCAGGAAAATTTTAAAAGTAGTTCCGCTCCCAAGCTGGCTGGATACTTCGATCCAGCCCTGATGCTGTTTGACGATGCCATAGACCGTCGCCAGGCCGAGCCCGGTGCCTTTGCCGGCTTCCTTGGTGGTAAAGAATGGTTCGAAAATCCGCGGCAAATATTCCGGGTAGATGCCCATCCCTGTATCGGCCACCGTGATACAGACAAATTCACCGGGTTGTGCTTCCGGATGGGAATCAACGCGGGACGCATCAATGCTGATGGCCTCCGTGGTAATGACAATGGACCCGCCTTGAGGCATGGCATCGCGGGCATTGACGATCAAATTGATGAGAATCTGCTCGATCATGCCGATGTCCGCGTCAACGGAGGGCAAGTCCTCGGCATAACAGCATTGCAGGACAACATGCTCGCCGATGACACGCTTGAGCATTTTGGTGAAATTACCGATGACGTCGTTTAGATTGAGGGGTTGAAATTGAATGACCTGTTTCCGTCCGAAAGCGAGCAATTGGCGGGTTAAATTCCCGGCGCGTTCGGTAGCATCGATGACTTGCTTAAGACATTGGCGGTTCTCCTCCTTGAGTTGACTTTCATCCATCAGCACCAATTGAACATTGCCATGAATGACGGTGAGAAGGTTGTTGAAATCATGGGCGATGCCGCCGGCGAGTTGGCCAATCGCTTCCATTTTTCGTGCCTGATGCAATTGTTCCTTAAACTGTTTGCGTTTGGTGATGTCTTGTTTAACCGCGATAAAATGGCTGATTCCCCCGTTGGTCCCTTGGATGGGGGTGATGGTCATTTCCTCGTTGTAGAGGGTTCCATCCTTGCGCCGGTTGATTAATTCGCCCTGCCAGACCCGGCCCGTCAGGATGGTATTCCAGAGGGCCCTGAAAAAATCGGCATTGTGTTTGCCGGAGTTGAGAAAACCGGGGGTTTTGCCCAGAATTTCCTCCAGGGCATAACCGGTCATTGCACAAAAAGCCTTGTTGGCGAAAAGAATTTTCCCCGCCGGGTCTGTCAGGATTATGCCATTGGCAACGGCCTCCAAGGCGCTGGATTGAACACGCACCTGCTCGGCCGCCTGGTGCCGCTCCTTTCGTTCCTTGGCCTCGCGCAACGCCCGGCGTACGGCCTGTCCCAGCCCGTTGAGGCGCTCTTTAAGAACATAATCGGCAGCGCCTGATTTCAGGCTTTCCACGGCCTGTTCTTCCCCGGTGGTTTCAGAGACAAAAATAAATGGCGTGTCCGGCTGCAGTTCCCTGCTGGCGGTGAGTGCGGCAATTCCGCTGTAAGCCGGGGGGGTAAAATCCGAGATGATCAAATCATATTTGGCTTGTTCCAATGCCGCCTGAAATTCCTCTTTTGATTTTGCATGAGTTATTTGGCACACCAATCCCTCGTTCATCAACGTTTTTTCCAGCAGTTGCCGGTCGCGAAGGTTGTCTTCTAAAAGCAAAATGTGCATGGGACATCAGGGTTGTTTCTTGCAAGCGGCAAGCGGGCAAGGGAATAAAATTTCCGTTTTGTCCCGTCTCTGTTGCATGGAATCCATGCCATTGCTTTTTTATTTTATGAATACCAGCCCCGTCCTTATTCCCTTTACCCTTTTATCCCTTAGCCCATAGGATCGGGGCTGGCATAAAACGTTGCCATCGCGGCTATCACGATTGATTTGCAACCATTCGCGATTGCTGGTTTTAAGTGAAACCGCAATATCGGTTAAAACTGCTATCACCGCACTACAGCTCCTACGTTTGTAAATTCAGAATCTTTCAAAAATTTTCAGCTTCGACAAAGATTGGGCAGATTTGGTCCTCCGCCCCGCCACTTTTAACCGGGTTGGTTTTTCGGCTCGGAACCAATTTTGAAAAATCCGGCGGGCGGGGCGGAAAAATATTCACCGTTGTCACCCAAACAGGCATGGGATAGGGTGGCCCATGGTCCGGGCGCTTGGCACAGGGGCTAGCGCGTCTCGTTTACACCAAGACTTGGGTTTCTTGGACTCATTGACCTCCATCGGGAATCACTTGGACTGACAAGCTGATCCTGTTGTTTTCTTTCCCTGTAGGGAGGGACTCAAAATCCCCTAAAGAGACCGAAAATTTTCCGCCGGGGGTGACGATTCTGGTTCCGAGAGCCCACCGTGATCGAGCCAGATGGGACACAAGGACGGCGGCGCTTTGGCGATGAAAGTGTATGGCCATTTGAGAAACGAGCACAGTCAGGCAATGGCGCAGAAGGTGAAGTTTTAAGAACCGTCAGCTTCATAACAAACCGTTGCGGTAATGCCCTGTCTTCGGTTGCAGAAAATAGCGTCCGTGCAAGGAATGTGTGGATGCGATTCACCACGCCAATGATGAGCGTTTTCATCTCGTTCTGATTGATGCGTGACACCTGGTTCCAGGGAATTTCCCTGCCTTCGGCGTCAATGACCTTGACGTCGGAATAATCAAGGTAGTCCGCTGCGCGGTCAACCTTGGGCTGAATGATTCAATCCCTTTGGGATTGTTTTTTTGGCTTCGCCGCTGAAAATTCAAACCTTCGCCAGCGCCTGCTTCAGGTCGGCGATCAAGTCCTCGACATCTTCCAATCCCAAGGCGATGCGCACGAGGTTGTCCACCATGCCGAGGGACTCGTGGTATTCAACCGGATAGTCGAAGAACGACATCATGGACATCTGGGTGACGAGACTCTCGGAACCGCCGAGGCTGGGCGTGATGAGAAAGAGTTCCAGCGAGTCAATGAACCGCCGCGTTGCCCGGTCATCGCCTTTGACCAGGAAACTGATGACGCTGCCGAAGCCGCGCATCTGTTTTTTCGCCAGCCGGTAATCAGGATGTGATTTCAATCCGGGATACCAGACCTTTTTGATTTTGGGATGTGATTCAAGAAAGCGAGCCACTGCCAGTCCCGCGCGATTGTGATGTTCCATCCGCAGGCCGAAGGTTTTCAATCCGCGTTCCAGCAGAAAACAGGTGAGCGGTCCCGGAATGGAACCGATCATCCGTTGCAGTTTATTCAGGTCTTCCAGCAACTTGTGATTGCCGAGCGTGACGCCGGCCAGAAGATCGTTATGCCCGCCGAGATATTTCGTGGCCGAGTGGATGACTATGTCCACGCCCAGTTCCAGCGGCCGGATGTTGAAGGGCGTGGCCAGCGTCGCGTCAATCATCGTGAGCAGCTTGTGCCGCTTCGCGACTTTCACGATGGCCGGGAGATCCGGCACACGCAGATAGGGATTCGTCGGCAATTCGGTGAAAATGATGTTGGTGTTGGGCTGGATGGCCTTTTCGATGGCCGCCGCCGTTGGATCAACCAAGTTGCTTTGAATCCCGAATTTTCCCAGCAGATTGGTCGCGAAATCGCGCGTCTGCCGGTAACAGTCACTCGTGAAAATGATGTGGCCGTCCTTTTTCATGTAGGCCATGAGCGTGAGAATGACCGCGCTCATGCCGGTGGAAAACAGGATGGCCCGTTCGGCGCCCTCGATGGCGGCGAGCTTGCGCTCGGTCTCCTGCTGGGTCGGATTGCCGTAGCGGCCGTATTCGTGTTCGCGGATGACGCGGCCCTGCCCCTTGGCCTTCATAAACTCGAAGACTTCGGACGTGGAATCGAAGCTGTAGTTCGAGGTGTGGACGATGGGTGTGGAGACGGCGTGGTGCGCCTTGCGTCGCCGGCCCCGACCATGAATGGCGAGGGTGGACGGGCCCCAGTTGCGAGTGCCGGACGGTTTAGACTTGGCCATAAAAAAAAGATTTGTTGCCGTGAACACCAAAGTAGCGCAGGCGTCTCGCCTGCCCAATCCACCCATAACAGGGTTGTTTGAATAATGGCAGGCGGGACGCCTGCGCTACCTTAATACGTTGTCTCTCAAACATTGAACCGGCTCCTTTGCTTGAGCGCCTTGTGGAGCGCGTCTTTCACCGCGTCCAGACGGGCGGGCAGTTCAATCGGCTGGTTCGCATGGCGGCACGGAAAATCCAGTTCCCGCCGGTGATACTTCACCTTCATTTCAACAAACTTCAATCCGTGCGCCGTGGAGATGACGACCACGCGCTCGGATTTGGCAATCTTGCCGGCCTTGAGCAGTTTGATCAAAACCGCCAGCGCGACACCGGTGTGCGGACAGTTGAACATTCCGGTGCGGTCGCCCAGCGCCGCGGCGTTGGCCAGCTCCTCCTCGGTGGCCTGTTCGACGATGCCGTTGAATTGTTTCAACGTGCGGATCGCCTTCTGAATGCTGACCGGGTTGCCGATTTGAATGGCGCTGGCCAAGGTCTTTTGCGCCTGGACCGGCTCGAACGTCTTGAAGTTCTTCAGATACGAACGGTAAAGCGGGTTGGCCCGTTTGGCTTGCGCAACGACGATGCGCGGCAGCTTGGAAATCAAGCCGAGGTCTTTCATCATCATCAGACCCTTGCCGAGCGCGGAGACGTTGCCCAGATTGCCGCCGGGAATAATGATCACGTCCGGCGCTTCCCAGTCGAACTGCTGGACAATTTCGATGCCCACCGTCTTCTGGCCTTCAACCCGCAGCGAATTCATCGAGTTTGCCAGGTAAAGCGTTTCGTCCTTGGTGATTTCCTGGACCAGCCGCATGCAGCCGTCGAAGTCGGTGTCGAGATAGAGCACGAGTGCGCCGTTCGAAATCGGCTGGATGAGCTGCGCCCCGGAAATTTTTCCGCGCGGGAGGAGCACGATGGATTGGATGCCCGCCGCCGCACAATAGGTTGCCAGCGCCGCCGAGGTGTCGCCGGTGGAGGCGCAGACGACGGCCTTGATGGGTGCGCCTTCGGAAATCATCTGTTTGACCTGCGACACGAGCACCGTCATGCCGAGGTCTTTGAACGAGCCGCTGTGGGTGTTGCCGCAGAGTTTGACCCAAAGTTCGTTCACCCCGATTATCTTTCCGAAGCGTTCGGCCCAGAAAAGATTGGTGCCACCTTCGTAAAGCGAAACGACGTCATCGTTTTTGATCTGCGGCAAAATCCACTCCTTCTTGCCCCACACGCCGGAGCCGTAGGGCCATTCGTTGCTCATGTACCGCTTTTCAAAAAGTTTTTTCCAGCCCGCGGCGCTACGACGGGACAGCGCCTTGAGATCATGCTGCACTTCCAGCAACGAATGGCAGCGCTTGCATTGGTACACAATGGAGTTGAGCGGATAAGTTTCTCCGCACTCCGGGTTGATACATTGAAACCAGGCTCGGTATGACATGGTCATCTTTCTGTGCCGCGCGCGGCCCGGTGTTCTTAACTTGGGCTGCCACGGCACCATTTACGCGCACAGCATGGACGTCCGCTCCTCAGTTTTCAAGAAAACAGCGGAAGCAGGCTGAAAAATTAGGATCGTTACTACGCCGGGTAAGTGGTCGTCGGCAGGGGGTGTAATGAACAGAAGCGGTAAAAATCAGCGCCCACTTTCCGCTCGCGTCAGACGCGGCGCAAACCTATCCTGCCGAACCCATGAAACCAAAATTTTCAGCCTTGTCGCTCCTGCTTCTTTTTACCTGCGCTCTCTCCGCCGCCGCAGCCATGCCGAAGTTTGATATGCCGCGGGTGCAGGAACCAAAAATTCCGAAGCGGACGGTGTCCATCACCGACTTCGGTGCCGTGCCCGACGGCAAGACTCTCAACACGGAGGCCATTGCCAGGGCCATTGCCGCGCTTGCTGAAAAGGGCGGCGGGCGGTTGATTTTCCCGCCCGGCTTGTGGCTGACCGGTCCGATTGGTCTGAAGAGCCATGTGGAACTTCATTTGGAAGAGGGCGCCCTGGTCCAGTTCCAGCCGGATTACAGCCTGTATCCGCCAATCCAGTTGGACATGAAAGGCCGCCCGCGCACCGTGACCACCTCGCCCATCCACGGCGAAAATCTGGAAGACATCGCCATCACCGGAAAGGGCGTAATGGACGGCTCGGGCGATGCCTGGCGTCCGGTGAAAAAATATAAAATGACCGAAAACCAATGGAAACAACTGCTCGCCACGACCAACAGCGTTCTGGAAGACAATGGCAACATCTGGTGGCCGTCCCGCGAGGCGATGGCCGACCGCCGCCCGAACCTGTTGAAGCTGGTCAACTGCCGCCGGGTTCTGCTCGAAGGCGTCACGTTCCAAAATTCACCATGCTGGAATCTCAACCCGACCCTGTGCGAAGATTTGACCCTCCGCAATGTCGTCGTGCGAAATCCGTGGTATTCACAGAACGGCGACGGCTTGGACATGGAAAATTGCCAAAAAGTCGTCGTGCGCGGCTCGCGTTTCGACGTGGGCGACGACGGCATCTGCCTGAAATCCGGCGCGAACGAGGAGGGCCGCCGCATTGGTGTGCCCACCGGGAACGTGCTGATTGAAGATTGCGTCGTCTATCACGCCCACGGCGGTGTCACCATCGGCAGTGAAATGTCCGCCGGCGTGCGCAATGTCCGCGTCAACAATTGCCTCTTCATCGGTACCGACGTCGGCCTGCGTTTTAAGAGCACGCGCGGCCGCGGCGGTGTGGTGGAAAAAATTTACATCAGCAACGTTCGCATGACCGATATCGCCACCGACGCCATCGGGTTCAGCCTGTATTACAGTGGCCAGGGGCCGGGCGAGGGCAGCGAAGGCGCCGTTGCCGAAACCAAACCCGTGCCGGTCAGTGAAAAGACGCCGCAGTTCCGCGACATCTACATTGAGGACGTGATTTGCCGGGGGGCGCGCCAGGCGGTCGCGCTGCAGGGCCTGCCCGAAATGCCGATTCGCGGCATTCACCTGCGCAACGTTTCGCTCACCGCCGAAAACGGCATGGCCTGCACGGACGCGCAGGACATCACGCTCGACAACGTCGAGATTCTCAACTCCCGCGGCCCGGTGCTGAGCCTGCTCAACAGCCGGGACGTGCAGGTTGACCATCTGACTTACACTTCCGGTGCCGGGGCGGTGATCAAGGCGGAGGGGACAAACAACACTGCCACCATCAAGCGCACCAATTTGAAGGCCGCCGGACGAGACTTTGATTTATCCAACGGCGCCACGCGTGAAAGTTTCAAGGTGGAATGACCGGACCGGCTCGTTGAGGCTGCGCCTACTTCCGCCCCAGCCGCTCCAGCAGCTTCGCGTGAATCCCGCCGAAGCCGCCGTTGCTGAACACCACGACGATGTCGCCACCCTGAACGTTCTTCGCAACGTGCGCGACGATGGTGTCCACGTCGGGCAGATAAGCCGCGTTCTTGCCGGAGGTTTTCAAATCCTGCATCAGCTTTTCAGGGTTGAGCCGCTCTTCGGGCGCGATCTGTTCCAGTCGCGCAACTTCCGCAACCACGACCGCGTCGGCATCGGCAAAGGCAGTTGCCAGTTCGGATTGAAAAACATTTCGACGCGTCGTGTTTGAGCGCGGCTCGAAGATGGCCCAAATTTTCTCGTGCGGATATTTCAGCCGCAGCGCTTTCAGCGTCTCCCGAATCGCCGTTGGGTGATGGCCAAAGTCGTCCACCACGGTCACGCCGCCCGCGATGCCGCGCACTTCCATGCGGCGTTTGATGCCCTTGAACGTCTCGAATGCGGACTGAATCTGATGGTTTTTCAGCCCGCAATGCTTGGCGCACGCCACCACGGCCAGCGCGTTCCGCACGTTGAATTCGCCAATCAGGTTCAAGTGGAATTTGAAACTGGGGATTTCAAACTCGCTCGCCGTCGGGCCGTAACGGATGTTGAAGGCATGCACGGCGTTGCCCTCGCCGAGGCCGAAGCGCTTCACCGGACAATGGGTCACATTGAGCAGCGGAGCAAGGTTCGCGTCGTCGCCGTTGCCGAGCAGCAGGCCGTTGCGCGGAATGATCCGGATGAAATGCGAGAACGTTTTTTTGATCGCGTCCAGGTTTTCAAAAATGTCCGCGTGATCAAACTCCAGGTTGTTGACGATGGCGATTTCCGGCTGGTAATGGACGAACTTGCTGCGTTTGTCGAAAAACGCCGTGTCGTATTCGTCGCCCTCAATGATGAACCATTCACTGTCCGTAAACCGCGCGCCCTGGCCGAGGTTGTGCGGGATGCCGCCGAGGAGGAAACTCGGGTTCAATTTGTTGTGCTCGAACACCCACGCCAGCAGCGCCGTCGTGGTCGTCTTGCCGTGCGTGCCGGCGACGACGATGGAATGTTTTCCACGAATGAAAAATTCCTTCAACAACTCCGGCAGCGAGCAATAACGCAGCTTGTGATCGAGCACAAACTCCGCTTCCGGGTTGCCGCGGGAAATGGCGTTGCCGATGACGACGAGGTCGGGTTTGTGCGCGAGGTTCCGTTCCGCGTAACCGTTCATCACCTCGATTTGTTTGCCGGCGAGGAAGGTGGACATGGGCGGATAGACATTCTGGTCCGAGCCGGTGACCGCAAAACCCTTTTCCTGCATGGCCACTGCGGCGGACGCCATCGCCGTGCCGCCGATGCCAACAAAGTGAACCGATTTGATTTCCGATGAAAACATGGTCAGGCGAAGATAAAGGAACTTGCAAATGAGCGAAACGGAAATTCGCGGGTGCGAGGTATCGCCCGGCTAAGCAAACATTTTTGAAAGAAACGCGTCGCTTTTTGCGAGTTGTCGTTGTATGAACTGTGTCATGACGTTGCTGGTGGAAGATCCGATTCCCACGCGTTACACCCTGCTGAGCCGGCTGGAAGACCGGGGCGACCAGGACAGTTGGAAGGATTTCTTCGACACCTACTGGCGGTTGATTTATTCGGTCGCCGTCAAGTCCGGGCTGACGGAAGCCGAGGCCCAGGACGTGGTCCAGGAGACCATCATTTCCGTTGCCCGGGACATCCACAAATTCGAACGGGACCGCGCGCTGGGTTCGTTCAAGGGCTGGTTGCGAAACATCATCCGCTGGCGCATTGCCGACCAGTTGCGAAAACGCACCCGCGCCAGTTGGGGGGACGCTCCCAAAACCGGAGCGGACCGGCCGCGGCCGGACGTGGCGGAAATTCCCGACCCGGCCGGCGAAGGTGCGGAATCCGTCTGGGAAGAGGAGTGGCAGGCAAATCTGCTGAAAACAGCGATGGAAACAATCAAACCCCGCGTCAAGGAAGAACACTATCAAATCTTTGATTTATACGTGATCAAGCAATGGCCGGTGAGGAATGTGGCCCAGGCGTTGGGGGTCAACGTCGGACTGGTTTACCTGGTCAAATATCGCATTTCGGCCTTGCTCAAAAAGGAAATACGCCGGCTGGAGGAAAAATGGAATCAAGTCTGACGGAACTGGAGCCAACATCATGACCGAACCTGCCAACCCGGATCGTGAAGCATCAGCCGCGGCGGCCCCGCCGGTCGTCCCGCCGGTCGTCCCGGACCACGAACTCATCCGGGTCATCGGCAGTGGCAGCAGTGGTGAAGTATGGCTGGCCCGGAACGTTCTGGGGACCTACCGGGCGGTGAAAATTGTGCATGAACAGGTGTTCGAGCACCGCCGGTCTTTTGAACGTGAGTTTGACGGCGTGTTGAAATTCGAGCCGGTCTCGCGGTTGCACGATGGTTTGATGGATATCCTCCAGGTGGGATGCAACGATGCCGCCGGATATTTTTATTACGTGATGGAGCTCTGCGACGATGTCAGCACCGGCCAGGTCATCATTCCGGAACAATACTGCCCCCGGACCCTCGCGTACGACTACCGCCAGCGCCGGCGCCTGCCCATCGGTGAATGCATCCGGCTGGGCGCGGCCACTGCTTCGGCCTTGGGTTACCTGCACCGGCACGGCTTGATCCATCGGGACGTCAAGCCTTCCAACATCATTTTTGTGAACGGTTTCCCCAAGCTGGCGGATGTGGGATTGGTCTCGGAACTGTCCGAACCCGGTTCGCAGGTGGGCACGGAAGGTTTCATCGCGCCGGAAGGCGCCGGGACGCCGCAGGCGGACATCTACTCGCTTGGCAAGGTCCTCTACGAAATCAGCACCGGCAAGGACCGGAATGAATATCCGGTGCTGCCGTCGCCGCTGGAGGACAACGCCGAGGGCCGGGACCTGGTCCATTTCAACAAAATCGTCCTGGATGCCTGCCGCACCGACCCGCGCCAGCGTTATAAATCCGCCGATGAGATGATGACCGTTTTGCTGGCGTTCCAATTCAGCCACTACGACCCGCGCATCGAAAATGCCCGTCAGCGGTTGATCCGGGCCATCAGCGTTGCCGGTCCGTACATCGGTTTTTGTGTCATTGTCGGCATGCTCTGGCGCCTGATCTGGCTGCTAAAACACGCCCCCCACTGACCTGCCGGGATTGCGTGGCAGGGCGGTGCTGCAGCGCCGCCTCTGCTAAAACACTCCCACCACCGGCCTGACGGGTTTGCTCGTTTTGTGCAAGTCATTGCCAGTGAGGTAAATCCGAATGGAAATATTTCGTAAGATTTTTGAAAGAATCGCCCTTGTTCCTGCGAGTTATCTTGTGACAGGATGCTAATTAATTATGAATCCATCAATCCATTCAGACCGTTTAAACCGGACGCCGTCGGTCCCGGTGCAACCGGACCAAGGCTTTACCCTCATCGAACTGCTCGTGGTGGTTGGAACGCTCACGGTGCTGGCACTGCTGCTGGTGCCGGCACTCGCGGGCACCAAAACGGACAGTTGGCGGACCCAGTGCCAGAACAACCTGAAACAGCTCCAGGTGGGTTTCAGCCTGTTCGTACAGGACCATAATGAAATGTTCCCCCCTGCCGGTTATCAGGCTAGTAGCGGCATGCTGACGTGGGACGCTTATATTCACCACTATTTCGGTGACACCAATTCAGACAGCACGTGGACCCAAGGCGTTCCGTGGGCCGGTTCTTCGCCCACCATGGAAACAATCGAATTATGCCCGGCGGACCGGCAGCCGAGGGTCATTTGGATGTACGGACCGGGTAACATTCTTCAGTTTGCTCCCAGAACCTATGCCATGGTCGCATGCGGTGGCGAGGCGGATTATGGCACGTTGGTTCAGGTTGACCCCCGATTGGGGCTGCCGAACATAAACAACCCAGACTTCCTTGGTGTCGGAATTTACTGGGCTTCGACTGTCTCCACCCCGGATTGGGACGCGCAAGGTTACAAAACTTCTGTGGTGAAGGATCCCGGTGGCACGATCCTGCTCACGGAACAGGCCAGCAGCATGAATGCGATTGGCAATATCTGGCCTTGCGTTTCTGTTGGTCCAATCACCGCGGATGGGACGGCCGGTGGTTGGGGCAACCTCTACCAAATTGACACGGCCGCCCCCCAGAATCCGGCGACACTGACTCAAAACGGTTACAACGAAGGCCAGCAGTTGTATCAGGCGCACTGGAACCGGTTCAACTATCTCTTTCACGACGGCCATGTGGAGGCTCTCCAGTATACGCAGACCGTTGGCACGACCAAATTTGTGAACAAACCCAAGGGAATGTGGACGGTTGTGCCCGGCGACTGAAACAATTTCATTCTCCAAATAATCTCCAAGTGCGATGAACAAAAATAGAACCTTCAACTCCCCGGAACCATGAAAACAAGAACTTCTGACGGTGGTGAATGCATGAACCGAAACTTGCGGATGATGCCTGCGGCCCCGAAGACTTTTTGCCGTAGTCTTGTGGTGGCGGCCGGGTTTCTGGCCTTGGTAATGCTTGTTTCCCCGGTCAAGGCGGTGCCGGTGCAATTACTCTCCGCGCGAAATCCTTTCGTGCCCCTGCCGGCGGGTGGCGACGGTAATTCCGTTGCTCCCAGCCTCAGTCCCGACGGCCGTTTTGTTGTTTTCACCAGCGCGGCCAACGATCTCGTGCCCGGTGGCAACAGTGTGTATGCCTTGAACGTGTTCCTGCGCGACTGCACCAGCAACACCACGGTGCTGGTCAGCGGCAACTTGAGCGGTACCGGCGGCGGTAACGGCAATTCGATGCCCGGCCAGGCTTCCACCAACGGGCAATTTGTTGTCTTCCAAAGCGACGCCAGCAATCTCGTGCCGAACGATACGAACGGGGTCACGGACATTTTTGTTCGCGACCTGGTGGCGGGGACAACCACACTGGTGAGCGTGTCAACGAATGGCGGTCCGGCGAACGGGGCTTCGACCGACCCGGTCATGACGCCGGACGGCCGTTATGTGGCCTTCATCAGCAGCGCGTCGAACCTGGTTCCGGGAGACACCAACGGCATTCCGGACATTTTCGTGCGGGATCTGATTGCCGGGACGAACTGTCTGGTGAGCGTGGGGGCGCTCCTTCCCTCCGGCAGCACAACCCCGATCATGGCCGCACCGGTCATGACGCCGGACGGCCGGTATGTGGCGTTTTTCAGCCTGGCAACGAACCTGGTGCCTGCGGTCCCGGGCACTTCCACAGGTGAAGTGTATGTGCGAGATCGGCTCATGGGCACGACGACCTGGGCCAGCACGAATGCCGCGGCGATTGTGTCCGCCGCACTCGGCCAGAACAACGCGACGTCTTATCATCCCCGGTTGAGTGATGACGGACAATACGTCGCTTTCAAAACCGGCGCGACGACGACAACGGGCGCCGCCGTGATTCTGCAATATGATTCAATCACGGGGGCGACCATGGTGGTCAATACCAACGGGATTGCAGGGTCGGTTGACCTCGATGACAGCTACGGTCCCGAAATGACACCGGATGGGCGTTTCATCGCTTTTGCCAGGCATGAGGGCTCCCTAAGTTCGGGCTATTCCAGTGTTCACGTTTGGGATACGCAACTAACCTTGGACACGCTGGTCAGTGATGATGGCAGCGGCGTCCCGGCCAATACGACCTCGTGTGTGCCGGTAATCAGTCCCGATGGCCAGTTCGTGGCGTTCCTGAGTAATGCCACCAACCTGGTCGGCAATGCCGTGACCAATGGGTTCCATGTTTATCTGCGCAACCTGCAATCCAGCACCACGCAACTGGTGGACGTGGACACCAACGGTGTTGGCTCGACCGCAGACACAATGACGTCCTTGAGCCTGAGCGCGGATGGGCGGTGCGTCGCCTTCAGCAATCCGGATGGCAGCCTGGTCAACCTGGACAAAAATCGCGCCGAGGATGTTTTCGTGCGGGACCTGGTCGCGGGGACCACGGAAATGGTTTCGCAAAGGGATGCGGCGGTGATTCCGCAAGCGGCTGATGGGCTCAGCACGCTGTCCCCGTTATCGGTCAGTGCGGATGGCCGGTGGGTGGCTTTCGCCAGTCCGGCGGATGATTTGGTTCTGAACGACACGAACAAGGCGCCGGACGTTTTTGTGCGCGACCTGGTGAACGGCACCAACCTTCTGGTGAGCGTCGGAGCCGCCGGGGGGCCGGCCCTGGGCGGCGGCTCCGGAAGCCCGGTCATCAGCACGAACGGCCGTTACGTGGTGTTTATCAGCGCGGCAACCAACCTGGTCGCAGGCCCGGTCAATACCAATGGCAATGTGTTTCGCAGCGATCTTCAGACCGGCACCACCGCATTGGTCAGCGTGGGGACCGATGGCGTCAGCTTCGGGAACAATGATGCTTCCGATTTGGTGATCAGTCCGGATGGACGGTATGTTGCCTTCCTGAGCCGGGCGTCAAACCTGGCTGCGGGAATCACCAGCGGGGTGAACACTTACTGGCGCGACGTGAGCCTGGGGCAGACCGTGGGACTGAAGGGTGCCAATTACGCTTTCGGTCCTTCGCTGGGCGGCAATGGCCGTTACGTTGCCTACGCGTACGGCGTTTCTACTTCAACCACAAGGTTGCAAATCCGGGATACCCAACTCGGCACGGACATCTACACCAATGCAGGGGCGGTCACCTCGGCGGCCATTGATCCGACCGGGACCAAAATCCTTTATCGGATTGCCAACACCCTCTACGTGGACAACATCGCCACCCGGTCAAACCTTTTCTCGATCGAAAGCACGGGCACGGCTCCGATTCGGAATGCAGCCGGCTGGAGCGATGACGGCCGCTGGTTGACCTTTGTTTCCACCACCAACCTGGGTGCCGGAGACGACGGCACCAACAAGGTTTACCTGCTCGATTTCCAGACCGGCACGCTTTCCCT
>Ga0116134_1000409_pt1 | contig 22375 bp, 20 predicted proteins | sample June2015DPH_19_5_FD_89737 | JGI IMG/M metagenome (GOLD analysis project Ga0116134, IMG submission 89737) | Peatland microbial communities from SPRUCE experiment site at the Marcell Experimental Forest, Minnesota, USA - June2015DPH_19_40 | ecosystem: Environmental > Terrestrial > Soil > Wetlands... | reverse complement strand
TCGAACCAGGTTCGGAATTTCGCGGGAGAGCACAATGCGGAAGCCTTTTTCCGACACATTCCAGCCCATCATCTCTTCGGTGTCGGGATAGAAGACGGAGCGGGTGGCGAGGATGCGCGGACCGGAAAGCCCGCAGTCAACGTTAGTGTCAGTGCCGGCCACGATCACAGCGGCCGCGCCGTCGCCGAACAGCCCGGACGAAATCAGGTTGGCCATCGAGATATCCTCGCGCTGCAGCGTGAGCGAGCAGAGTTCGACCGATAGCACCACCGCGGCCTGATCTGGATACGCGCGCACATAATCGGCAGCGCGCGAAATGGCCGCCGCGCCCGCCACGCAGCCCAACCCGAAAATCGGAACACGGCGGATATTGCTGCACAATCCCATACGGTTGATCAGCAGCGCGTCAATCGATGGACTGCTGATGCCGGTCACCGAAACAAAAAAGAACGCACCCAGATTGCGGCCATGCAAGCCCGCGTCCGCCAGCGCGCCTGTCACTGCTTTCTCACCCAACTCCTTGGCCGTGCGAATCCAGTGATGGTTGGCCTCTCCCCAGGTTTTCATCTTCAGATATTCTTCTTTGGGAAGCGAGAGGAACCGTCCGTCGACGCCCACGTGACGATGCAAACGCCGCAGCACGTGCGGGTTTTCAATCTGATCGCCCCAGTATTCCTGCAGGGCCGCCAGCAACATCTCCTGAGAATAGTAATGCTGGGGAAACGCGCTCGCCGCGCCGACAATTCGCATAGTTGTTCCCGTTCCGGAGGACCTGGGCTAATGACCTGGACCACTCTCGCTGGCCCCGAGGGTATTCGAAATTGTATGCCGATTCGAGCTTAGATGCGGACCGCAGTGTTAAAGTACTAAGATTCAGAAAGGCAGGACACCCAGGTGAAATTCATCGCCGGATTAGTGCTTGGCCTCCTAATCGTGCCCTTCGGGGCGTATTTGTATTTCACCGGTGGCCATGCTCCCGTTGCCACCACCGACTCCGACATCCCCTTCGAGAATTTTTTCGCGAGCAAGGCTTTGAATGCGCGCATAGCAAAAGACATGCCGAAGACGGTTCCGATTCAGGCAACCGAAGCCAACTACGTGGCCGGCGCCGAGCTTTACAAGCAGCATTGCGCCGTTTGCCACGGCTTGCCGTTGTCGCCGAAGACGGCGATTGCGACGGGAATGTATCCGCGGCCGCCGCAACTTTTCCAGGGAAAGGGCGTCACCGACGATGAACCGGGTGAGAGTTATTGGAAGGTCTTCAATGGTATTCGCCTGACCGGAATGCCCGGCTTCAGCAAATCGTTTTCTGAAACTCAGATGTGGCAAATAGCGCTGCTGCTGGCCAATGCCGACAAGCTTCCGGACGCGGCAAAAGCGGCGCTGGTCGCACCCATCGCGGCGAGTACAGGAGCGACAACCGTGCCGCTCGTGTCGCCCGTACCGCCCGCGCCGCCGTTTCCGAGTTCCGCACCGCCAAAATAGGCGGGTCGAGGAAGTTTAGGAATTCTTGCCGGTGGAGCGCGCCACTGATCGCTAACCACCAAGCCTCGTCTCGCGTTATCGTGTAGGTATGGCGTTTGGCCGTCCCAGAAAACTCTTCACCGAAGCGGAGCTTTACGACTACGCGGTAGGTGCGCTGGCGCGCCGCATGCGCTCGGTCGCGGAACTGAAGCGCCTGCTGCGAAACCGGGTGGAAGCCGACACAGAGATCGGCAAAACGCTGGTGGAACTGATCGTGGTGCGCCTGAAAGATCAGGGCTATCTGAACGACTCCAAGTACGCGGCGGCCTTTTCGTCGTATCGCCGCGACAACGAGAAATTCGGGCGCATGCGCGTGGTCAACGATCTGAAGGCGAAGGGAGTGCACGGCGACGTCATCGAGAAGGCAGTTTCTGCGGTCTATGACGACGTGAAGGAAGAAAATCTCGCTCGCGATTATCTACGCCGCAAGCGCCTGCAGAAGCCAAAAGACAACGATCAGAAACAGGCAGCCCGTATCTTCCGCAATTTGATGCGCGCCGGATTCGGATCAAAAACCATCTTCACGATTCTGAAGAAATGGGACGTGGACGAAGAGACGCTCACCGAACTCGAGAACGAGACCTCCGAGGCGTAAGAAGGTTTCAAAGTTTCAGAGTTTCAAAGAATCGTCGCGATTCGGATCGCGCAGCTCTTGTCCGTTTCCTTGAAACCTTGAAACTTTGAAACCCTGAAACCTAGCTTTTCTTTTCATTCTCTGATAGAACTTTGCAGACAAATATCTCTGCAATTCCTCTGGAGGAAGCATGAAAAGGAAGTTCTCTTTAATGATCGCAGTGGCGCTACTGGCTCTGACCGCGTTCTCGTATGGTCAGGCTGGAACTGATGTGAAGAAAGCTGCCGACGATACTGGCAAAGCAACCGACACCGCCGCTAAGAAGACGGCGCACGCCACCAAGAAAGCCGCCGTGAAGACCGGTGACGCCACTGCAACCGCTGCCAAGGACACCGGGAAGGGCGTAAAAAAGGGCGCCACGGCGACCGCCAAGGGCGTGAAGAAGGGCTCCGAAAAAACTGCAGACGCGGTGAAGTAGTGTGCTGTGAAGTAGCGTAAAGACGGGGATGTCCTCGCCGCTCTTTCTGCTTACTTCTGTTCGTGTGGGGACGGGCGTCTCGCCCGTCCTGTTTTATTACTCGCGTAGCGAGCGGGCGTCTGTCCTCCTTTTCGTCTTCTTCCTGCCTCGTTTAGTTTCCGCCGACTTTGGATGAACAACCGTAGCCGAACGGTGGTTATCGTTTAGAATTTAAGCTTCCATGCTCACAGGCTCCGAAATTCGCCGCAAGTTCCTGGATTTCTTTATTCAGAAGGGACACCGCGAGGTGCACTCCTCTTCGCTCGTCCCAGCCAACGACCCGACGCTGCTTTTTACCAACGCCGGAATGAACCAGTTCAAGGACGTTTTCCTCGGCCTCGAAAAGCGCGACTACTCGCGGGCGACGACTTCGCAGAAATGCGTGCGCGCCGGCGGCAAGCACAACGATCTGGAAAACGTCGGCTTCACCAATCGGCACCATACGTTTTTTGAGATGCTGGGAAATTTCTCGTTTGGCGACTACTTCAAGAAAGACGCCATCGCGTATGCGTGGGAGCTGATCACTTCGCCGGAGTGGTTTGGGATTGATAAAGAGAAGCTCTACGTCACGATCTTCAAAGGCGAAAACGGAGTTCCGCGCGATGCCGAAGCTTACGACCTGTGGCTCGGGCAAGGCGTGCCGAAAGATCGTATCTACGAGTTTGGCGCGAAAGACAATTTCTGGCAGATGGGCGACACCGGCCCCTGCGGCCCCTGCAGCGAGATTCACTACGACATGGGAGTGGTGGCCAGCGATCAGGGTCACGGCGCGACCGCCCCACCCTGCGAATTCGGTTGTGATTGCGGACGCTATGTTGAACTCTGGAACCTGGTGTTCATGCAGTTTGACCGCGATGCGTCGGGAAAACTGACGGCGCTGCCCAAGCCATCGATTGACACCGGTGCCGGGTTGGAACGGCTGGCGTCCGTGCTGCAGGGCGTGATCTCGAATTATGAGACGGATTTGTTTACGCCGCTGATCAAGCGGGCGGCGGAGTTGACGGGAGCGTCGCTCAAGAAGGAGCTCGATAAAGAAGCACGCACGAAGTCGGCTGCTTCGCTGCGCGTTATTGCCGACCACTCTCGCGCCGCGACGTTTCTTATGTCCGATGGCGTGATTCCCTCGAACGAAGGGCGTGGGTATGTGCTGCGCAAGATCATTCGGCGCGCCATTACTCACGGGCGACTGCTTGGACAGACGAATCCATTTCTCCACGAGATGGTGCCCGCTGTCCGCGACCTGATGCAGGATGCGTATCCGGAGTTGAAAGAGACCGCGGGCCGAGTATCGAAGGCCGTGCTCGCGGAGGAGACGCGGTTTGCACAATCACTTGGTGTGGCACTAAGAGAGCTCTATGCGGAGATCGCCGCTGCAACCTTCGAGCAATGGGATCAGCACGAACGCGAGATTATCCGTTCAAGCGAGGAGAGGGATGCCCTTGAAGGATGGCGCGCGGTTCTTTCGGTGGGCCGAAGCGAGAATGACGGAGACACGGTTAAGGCGATTAGATGCTTTGTCGAGAAGCTGAATCAGCGACTGGGAATAGCTGTGGAACTGCCGGGAGACAGAGCGTTCAGGCTATATGATACGTTCGGCCTACCTAGAGATTTCATTGAAGACTCTTGTCGCGACATCGGGATAAAGTTAGCCCCGTCAGGATTCGACCGTGCCATGCAGGAGCAGCGCGAGCGAGCTCGCGCTTCGTGGAAGGGCGCGGCCAAGCAGACGGCTAATCCTGCTTACCAGCAACTCCCGAAATCTGAATTCGAAGGGTATCGGCAGACTCGCTCTGACAATTGCGAAGTGCTGGCCATCATCAAGGGCAATCAGGGCGCGCAGGAACTTAAGCCGGGCGAGTCCGGCGAGGTCATTCTCGATCACACGCCTTTCTACGCCGAATCTGGGGGGCAAGTTGGCGATCGCGGATGGCTTTACTCTGACGATCACAACACCGTCATTGCCGAAGTTACCGGATGCTACTACCCGGTGCAGGGCGTGCGCGCGCATCAGGTGGTCATGAAATCCCCACCTTCCGCAAAGAACGCGGAAGGGTGGGGCACCCTCCGCGTGGGCGATAAAGTAGATGCCGTGGTCGATACCGCGATTCGCGAAGCTACCATGCGTAATCATACGGCTACGCATCTGCTCCACGCGGGGCTGCGCGAAGTGCTGGGCAAGCATGTGAAGCAGGCGGGGTCGCTGGTGGCGCCGAATCATCTGCGCTTTGATTTTTCGCACTTCACTGGCGTCGAAGACGAAGAGCTGCAGGATATTGAAGACATCATTAACAAAGAAGTTCTGCGCAACGAACGCGTCGAGATCTTCGAGAACGTCCCGATTGAAGTGGCCGTTAACGAGTATCATGCGATGGCGCTGTTCGGAGAAAAATACGGCGATAAGGTGCGCGTGATCAAGATCGGCGATTTTTCGACTGAGCTGTGTGGCGGCACGCACACCGGCGCTACGGGCGAGATCGGGCTGATCAAGATTTTGAAAGAAGGCAGCGTGTCATCGGGCGTGCGGCGCATCGAGGCCGTGACTGGCGAAGGCTCGCTGCGCCACTTCCGCAAAGATCACGAACTGGAAGGCGTGGTGGCAAGTTTTGCTGGGCCCACCCTTTCGCAAAAAACGCGAAAGGATGGGGCACCCGCCGAGTCTCCGGCCGAAGCGCTGCGGGCGGAACTGGAAAAGCGCGATTCGGAAATCAAGCGGCTCACGCGTGAGCTTGATCAGGCGCGGATGAAGTCGGCTTCGTCGGCGGTCGCTTCGGTTGGTGAAAGCGACAAAGTCAAAGAAGTTCGCGGCGTCAAAGTGCTTGCTCATCGCGTGGACAATCTTGAACGCGCGCAGTTGCGGACGCTGGTTGATCAACTCCGCGACAAACTCGGCTCGGGCGTGGTGGTGGTCGGTTCGGCCGCGAACGGGAACGTTTCGCTGATTGCGGGCGTCACCAAGGATTTGACTGGCCGCATTCAGGCGGGGAAAGTAGTGGGCGCGGTGGCCGCGAAAGTTGGCGGCAAAGGCGGCGGGCGTGCGGATTTGGCGGAAGCGGGTGGGAAGGATGCGGCGGCGCTGGACTCGGCGCTGGACTCGGTGTACAACATCGTGGAGTCGCTGTTGGGGTGATGCAGTCTCGCCAGAGGCTGGCGAAATCTCATACTAGTGAAAGCGCATGGACGATCGCATACGATTCATCGAGCACCAGGGCAAGCGGATTCTGCTGCTGGATTTTTCGCACGCCAACGCGCACGAGATGCAGCTTCTGCTTGAATATGTGCGGATCACCGTGGCGCAGCACGCGCACGAGTCGCTAGTCACGCTCGCCGACTACACCGACTCCACCGTGGATCACGCGGTTGCCACCAAGCTTAAAGAAGTGCTGACGCTCGACCGGCCGTTTGTGAAAAAGACGGCGTGGGTCGGCGCTGAGAGTATCCCACACGCCTTCATGGAAAACTTCCACACTTTTTCCCAACGCGAGATTGTGACGTTCAAGACGCGGGAAGAGGCGATGGACTGGCTGGTGGGGGACTAGTTGCCAGTTCTCAGTCGCGATTCGCTTCGGGTTGGATAGGTTGCAGTTTTTTCTGAGAACTGGGAACTGAGAACTGCTCTTCAGCTTCTCCACTTCAGCGTCACTGGCCCAGTCATCGGATGGCGGAAGTCGCCGCCGGTTTTCTTCATTTCCAGCATTGCGTTCTTCAAACCGAAATACCATTTTGCGGGGCGGTCGGCGTCGTCGATCAGCATGAGGTGCGGGTTGTGCTTCAGGCCCTCGGATTGAAGTTCCATGGTGCGGCGATCCTGCTCCACGAATTTTGCAAAGACAAATTTCAGCAACTGGGGGCCGAAGGGAATCCAGCGGAACAGGTTCCAGGCGGCCACTACGTCGATGCGGCACTGGTTACGCGTGATGGGAGTGACGGTAGTCAGGCTGGAGAACCAGTATTTGCCGGCGCGAATGACTTCCGAGCGCAGGTTGGGCAGGACGAAATCGATGGTCGTGGTAATCGAATCGGCGTCGGCGTAGAGGCGCAAAAGTTTGTAGGGAGCGCTGTTGGAGCTGGGCGTGTGCGCGCTCATGCGAAAGCCGTAGGGGATGGGTTCGAAGTTCTTCCTTTTCTCGTGAATCGATTTTTGCGTGCGCCACCACCATGCCTGGTGGACGAAGGGGCCGTGCGCGGGATCCATCAGACCGATGATGCCGTGGTCGACAGAGCAAGGCAGGTCGGCGGTGAGATAGGCGAGTTTGTAATGCTCGCTGAACTTGGGAATTTCGGGGGCGGGAGCCGGAGCGGGCGCGGGCTTCGAGAATCCGGCGCCGGCGGGGCCAGGATCGGGAATGAAGACCCAGATGAAATCGTCGCGCTCTTCGCAGGGATAGCTGCCGGCGTAGATGCGGTCAATTTTTAAAGTCTGCTCGGGCACGAGCGACGGGATCAGCTTGCACTGGCCGGAGTGGGCGTCGAATCTCCAGCCGTGATAGGAGCATTCGATTTGCTGGCCGTCGAATTGTCCGCAGGAAAGCGGCATGCCGCGATGAGGGCAGGCGTCGCGCAGGGCAAAGGCCTGGGCTTGCCGGTCGCGGCCGATCACGATGGGTTGTTCCAGCAACATCGCTTTGGCGATCTCTCCGCGACGGAGTTGATTTGCCGGGAGCGCGCGGTACCAGAAACCGAAGAGCATTAGCGCGTCGGGCGTCTGAGACTGGAGTGGAAAATCGTCAGGCATTGGACAGGAGAGGATACCGCAGCAGATCAAAAACTTGAACCGCCGAGACGCGGAGGTGAGTCGAAATCCGTGGTCACTTGTGATCGAACAAGAAACTTACCGCAGCGAAAAGAGCATCATGAGTATCACAGCTGCAAAAGCGCAACCGACGAGCCCAATCCTGTCTTTAAACCACAATCCCCATCGCATTCGAGAGGGATACATGGCTCTTCTTTCTGAAGCGACCTCGATAGTCAGTTCGACAAGGTTGGGAGCGTTGTCGCAGTCCACCCACTCCAGCGAGTTGCCAAAGTTCTTGGGATCTCTATCTGGTCCCGCGAGTCTCTCTGTTTCTAGTATTTGGTCGATCAACCTCCGCGCTTTGGCGACTAGCTCCCAAGGGATCGGCACTATTCCGCTGGCTAGAATCTCCTGTTCCTCATCGCTGAATGGAGTACCCGACTTCTCTGCCTCCTTGGACAGCAGCGCCAGCATGTGTTTGGCTGGTTCTTCACCGCGGCTAAACGGATTCTTCTTGATCCAGCTCATAGTTCCCGACGTGGCCGCCTGCGTCTATCGGGTGGAAGTTCGTTTATAACACCGGAGCCCTCGAAGGAAATTAACAAATTAATCCACGGGACTCGGAGGAATGAGGGCAAAACGGCCCGTGAGATTCATGCGTACCCCTAGCGCAGGCGCGTTCTTAACTGGACGTAAGCTTCGCTGGCAATGCCGGGCTGTTCTATGTGGGTGAGGAAGAGCTTGCGCAGGGCAGCGGTGGTCAGGCGGCCCTCGATGTAGGCGTCGTAGAGATCGGTGCCGGTGAGATATCCGAGCTGCTCGGCGGCGTATTCGTATTTGCGGCCGGTAAAGGCTGGAGCTGGCACGGCGCGAGAATCGTGTGCGCGGTGTTGGGTCAGGAAGTCGAGAGCGTCGACGGCATCGGCGAAGGGAAGCGAAGTCTGGTATTCGAGGTCTTCACGAGTCACTTCGAACAATTCCGCCAGATCGGGATCGCGGAAAGCGGGACGCGCGGGGTGTAAGATGCGCGATCCGAAAAAGGCGAGTGCGTGTTCGTAGACGGCCATGTAAAACGCATCGTCCTCGTTCAGCGACTGTGCGTCTGGCGCGGCTTGGGGCGCGGTGCGCTGTGCTACGGCCCTACCGGGGCAGAGATTCGGCAAGCCACGACAGGCTTGATGAAGGAAGCGGGTGGCATCCTCGGTGGAGGAGGTCATGCGAAACTGCCGCACATACACGGCGTTGATGGGCGTGAGGTAGACGCTGCCACGCTCGCGGACCTGGCGAAGCAGGGATTGACGGTATTCGGCGGTGAATCCTTTGCGGGATAACAGGCGGCGCAGAAGCGCGTCCGAGCTGCGCGAATAGACTTCGGGCATGAGATCAACCAGGAGCCTGGGCTGCGTAGTATTGTGCGAGGAGTATTGGTTGATTCCGAGAAAACGCTCCATGCCTTCGATGAGGTTGTAGAGGGTAGGGCCGAGGTCGGGCGCGCTGCGGTCGTTATCACTGCGTCCCCAGCGGGCGAGGCAGAGGCGGTAGTTCTCGTATTTTTCCAGGGGCGTGGCGTTGAAGACGCAGAGAACATTTTCGCAAACGTCTTTGCGTACTTGGACGACTTCGACGTGGTCGCGGGCTTCTCCGGCGGCGCGCCAGTAGAGGGCGTCGACGTTTTGCAGAATGGTGAGCACGGGTTCCGCGGGAAGCCGCTGCTGCAGCAGGGCTGGCAGATGCTGAGGTGCGAGGTGAGACTCGCCGAAAAGGATCAGGATGAGTGCGTCGGAATGGCGGCGGCGTAGTTCGGCAATCTTGTCGGCGGCGTGGCGGTCGCGAGCTCCGATTTTGCGCAGATCTTCACGAGGCATGCAATCAAGGCCGTGGATAGATGCGCCGCGGTCGCGAGCGGCGGAGAGCAGTTCGTAAAATGGAGTCCACTCGTATCCCCAGTCGAGTTCGAAACGGATGCGCTGGCGCAGTTCGGCTTCGTCAATTTCGCCGCGGAACCATTCGTCGAGAATGTGCTGATCGCGGGAAAAAACAGTTTCCACTCCCAGCACTACGGGGCGCTGGTGGAGTTCGGGATCGCGGAGGAGCGAGACCAGGTAGCGCTGCGAGTTGGGCAGGGCGTGGTAGTCGCCGACCAACACGATCCCGGCGTTGGCGATTTCGTGGCGAACATCGCTCGGGGCGAGAACTTTCTGGTAGGAGCAGTAGGCCTCGCGAAAGTCGCGAAGATATTTGCGGCCGCCGGCGGGATCAATGGCGCGAATCTCACGCTCAACGCTGGCGATGGCGTGGAGTTGGGCGGCGCTGCGCCGCGAGCGTAAGATGCCGGTGGTTGCCATAGGTAGAAATTTGTAATTTCTGATTTGGTAATTTGCAATTGAACCCATCTACGGGCCGAGTTCGGTTTGCCAATCACAAATTACAAATCACAAATGCTTCTTCGCCGCCTTGACTTGCCTATCCCTGGTCCCTATCCTCAATTTTTCGAGGCCGTGAACTGGATGGGTCTCGTGGAGCGCCAACTTTGCCCCTTCTTGCGCCCGAAAACCTGACTGCTGCCGCTACCGGCGCCAGCGGATCATTATTTCTGAAGCATTTTCTACTCACCGTGGAGCGCGACTCGCGGGTCAAGACGGTGAACTTCATCGTTTCTGACAGCGGACTGCGCGTCCTGGCCGAGGAACTCGGCGTCGAAGGCCGTTCTGACCTTCTACGTCAAATCATCGGCGCGCCTTCGGTAAAAATTCAGCAGCAGTCCAACAGCGATATCGGAGCGAACGTGGCCAGCGGGTCGTATCCTTCGGACGCGATGGTCGTGATCCCGTGCAGCGTCGGCACGCTCGGCCGGATTGCCAACGGCACCGCCTCGCGCCTGATCGAGCGCGCCGCCGATGTGACTCTGAAGGAGCGGCGGCCACTCGTGCTGTGTGTGCGCGAGACGCCGCTGAACAAAATCCACATCCGCAACATGGCGCTGGCGGCGGACGCCGGGGCGACTATCTTTCCGCTGATCCCAACGTTTTATAACCATCCCTCGAGTGCCGATGCCATGGCACACGAATTCGCCAACCGCGTGCTGGCGCATATAGGCCTGCCCCAACAAAACGCATACCAGTGGAAGGGCTGAAACCAGTTCTCGGTTCCCAGTTCTCAGTTGTCAGTTCTCAGTAAAACCCGTGGAACGAGAGTCTTTCTGAGAACTGAGAACTTCCTCAAAGATCGATGACTTGGGGGGAAGCCTTTCCTGCCTTGCAGGGGTGTTTTCAGTTTAGGGAAGGGGCAGTGACGAAGGTAGGTATCTGGCGGGCATGTACTGCGAGTGCCGGACGAGAACTGGTTGCGCGCGCATTGAGAACTGAGAGCTTCTTCAGGGATGAGGGCTCGCCGGCTCTCCTTCGATTTTCTGCAATTCCGCTGCCGCGGGGGCGTTATCCGGGTGTTCCCTCAGCTCCGTACTGAAAGCGGCGATCGCGGCGTTCGTGTCGCCTTGGGATTCACAGATCAGTCCGAGAACGAAGTAGTAGCCGCGAGCTTGCGGGTTTCTGGCGATCGCCTGGCGGGCGTCATCGGCGGCTGCGGGGAACTTTTTCAGTTGGAGTTCGACGAGCGCCAGGTAGATGTACTGATCGGAGTCGCTGCTGTCGATCATGACTGCCCGTTGCAGGGACTTCTCGGCGGCGGCGAAGTCTCCGGTCTTGTAGTAGGCGAATCCGAGGTTGTAGTTCGACCGCCAGAAATTTGGGTTCCGCTTGAGGACGTCGAGATACAGCGGGATGGCGCGCTGGGGCTGGTTAGCGCTCAGCAGGGCATTGGCGAGGTTGTCGCGCACCGTCAGATTGTCCGGGGCGGATTCAGTGCCGCGCGTGTAGAGCTGGATGTCGTCCATCCACTGGGTTTGTTGTGTGAGGGTGAGCGCCGCGAACACGATGGCGATCAGAACGGCACCCGCCAGCGGCAGCGAGATCGCGTGGAACGAGGCCATGCGTCGTTCGATTTCGCGAAGTGAAAGCGCGACCAGGAGCACGAATCCAGCCACTGGCAGATAAAGGTAGCGGTCGTGCACCACGTCGCCCACGGTGAGCGATCGCAGATCGAGGACTGGCAGCAGGGGCAGCACGATCAGCGCCAGCGCAAACCAGGCTGGGCGTTGGAAAAGCACGCGAATCCAAAACCAACTGGCCAGAACCACGATCGCCAGCATCGCCAAGGGCAGCCAGAACCCCCGCGCGGTGGCGCTATCAACATAATTGAGGGAATAGAACTCGCTCAGGCCGGTGGGCAAAACTAAATGTCGAACATAGAACCAGAGCACTGCGGGCCAAGTCAGGAACACCTGCGTCCAGGAGAGCGAGATCTCCGGATGAGAGAACCCGTGCAGCGCCCTAAAGCGCACGGCGAAGTAGACGGCAGCTACGAGCGTGTAGCTGGCAGATTCGCGGATCGCGAGCCAGATTCTGCGCATGGCGGGCTCCGGGACATTGTCAGTCCGCGGTTCCGCCAGCACCGAGACAAAAATGAGAACGGGCAAGACCGCGGCCGTCTCTTTCGAGAACAGAGCGAATCCGAAGAGAACAAGGGAACAAACTGCCGCCGAAGTGTTTGCCGACTTACGCCAATCGAAGAACGCCAAAAGGCTGCTCAGGAAGAAGCACGACATCAGCGGGTCCGATACGCCGGAGATCCAGGCAACACTCTCGATATGAGCGGGATGCAGGCCGAAGAGAAGCGCTGCAATGAAAGCTGCCATACGGTCGCTGGTTATCTGCTGGACGACACGAAATACGAGATAGGTAGCGAGCACGTGGCAGAGTACGGTGGTTGCGTGCCAGCCCGTCGCCTTCGGACCGAACAGTACATAGTTCAGTCGAAGCCACAAAAGCAGCAACGGGCGAAAATAGTTTCCCCCCGCGTTCGGATACAGCGCTGCCAGAACATGGGACGTAAAGTACTGCGGCAGGTAACTCCAGTTGCGCATGGCGGGGTTTCGCAGGAGGAGCAGAACGTCGTCATAAACGAACGCAAACGAGAGCGTGCGGAGATAGACGAGAGCGGTGACGCCGCAGGCGAGGACCTCCATAGCTCCTGGGCGAAGGAACAGGGACGGCGTGGAGGATCTGGCGGCGTGATTGCTGTCCATGTGTTCCGGGTTCAGGGTCTCCGGACGGGCGCAGAGCGCGGGCCGGCGGAACTCTGTGCTGAACCGTTCACGACGAGACTAACGACTGGCAAGCAGGCAGACAAGTGACCGCAGTGTGCCCGGTGCGCAAGCTCGGCTAAGTGAAATTCTGCCGGTTGGGGCGGTTCTTCTTGGTGATGCTGCCTGCGGTCTGAGACCACGCGGCTACCCAGGGGACGATCAGGGAAAAGATCAGGCGTGCGGCCAGCGTTCGCAGGAAAGATCGCATGGGAGCTTTCCGCAGATCGGCCCAGTCCAACCTGAAGGCAAAATAGATTTCGAGCGCGAGCACCAGCATTAGCGGAATGGGCGAGTAGACGAGAGCGAGAGCGGCAAGAATCTCAGCGAGGCAGCGAGCCAGGTTGCGCCATAGGCGGGCCGAGCGTCCGCCCAAAACGCCGTACGCTGCGGAATAGTTGGCCATTTGCCGGAGAGCCGAGCTGAAGGTGTGGTGCGGCTGGTAAGACGCCTTGGCGTGTTTCGCGAAGGCGGGGGTAACAAGCTGGCGCGCCTTGGCATCGAATAACGTGTCTTCTCCGAAGAAGAAGGTCTCGGGGAATCCGCCGACGCGACGCCAGAGCTCTTTGCGAAAGGCCATGGAACGGGCGGTGCAGGACTTGGTCGCTGCGTCGGGGCTTAACTTGACTCCGAAGAAGGGCGCGGAGGCTACGTCCCAGACGGTGGAGTTTGTCGGGTCCATGTTCGTGAAATCAATGTACGATCCGCCAACGGAATACTCCGAGTCGCCGGCAAAAATCGGGGCTGTGAGATTTCGGAGCCAGTCGGGATGGTAGGTGCAGCCGGCATCGGCGCAGGCGATGATATCGGAGGAGGCCGCGGCGATGGCTACGTTGCGGCCGCGTGCGATCGGCCCGGCGGAATGTTGCAGGCTACAGCTTTCATCTCGGATAGGAATCAGGGTCGGGTATTTTGACCGGGCGCGCTGCAGGTGCTCCCAGGTGCCGTCGGTGGAACCGCCATCGACGATGATGATTTCGGCAGGAGCGAGAGTCTGCTGCATCAGACTCTCGACCAGTGCGTCGATGGCATCGCTCTCATTGAGCACGGTGGAAACCACGCTCACGGCTGGCATGTTGAGTGGAACTCCACAGTGGTGGTTTTCATTCGTCTTTTTGGGATGCGCGATGGCCGGCGCGGACCCGAAACCAGTGTACCTGCGAAATCAGTTCTCAGTTCCCGGTTCTCAGTGAGAACCGCCGCGGGTAGATTCTGGGAACTGAGAGCTGAACTGACAATGGTAACTTCCGCGGCACACCTCTTCCGTGCCGTTGACGAAGCGTCGGCTTTTTTGTAATCTGCGATTACACCGGAGAGGAGGTGGTCGGATGACAAGTTCTGAAAGTCACAGTAGTACCAGACCAGGTGAGGTGGCTGAGTCTTAGGGCGGTTGCTCTAAGCGGAGTTCTCGAGGAACCTTTGGTCGGGGGAATCGGGAACAATCTCTCGCAAACAATCCGTGAGTATGGGCTGATCCGCCGGCCACAAGCTGTGTCCGGCACCGGAGTGAGCGAAGGGCCACGAGAGTGACCACCTCAGTCAATCCCAAACAGTCCACCGGGCAGCCCGCAGGCTGAAAGGCTTGCGGGCTGTTCTTTTTTCCTGGCGAAATCAACTTTGGGAGCTCACATTCTTGGCAATTTGCGGTAGTCTATAACACCGGTAACCGACCGGTCGGTTATTCGCTCGGGAGACTTGCAGGATCAACCTGCGAGCCTTGCGAATTCTCCAGGAAACTGATGGTCATGGATGACAAGCACTACCGGGCCCGTATTACCAAGCGCGCCGATTTTTCGCCGGATCTATGGATGATCCGCATTGATCCCGGGGCGGAGTTCACGTTTGCTCCGGGGCAATACGCGACGCTCGGGGTGGAACGAGACGCGCGGCACCTGGAGCGTCCCTACTCGATTGCTTCTTCTCCCTACGAAAAGGAACTGGAGTTCTTTTTTGAACTGGTGCCGCACGGCGAGACCACGCCACCGCTCTATAGCCTGCAGTTGGGCGACGAAGTTATGGTGCGCAAGGTTGCGAAGGGGCGCTTCACCTTCGACAGCGCGCAACCGGAACGCACGAACCACTTGATGGTGAGCACCGTGACCGGAGTCGCGCCTTTTGTCAGCTACGTGCGAACCCTCTTCAAGGACTGGAAAGAAGGCCGATTTGCGGGCGACCACAGATTATTTCTGCTGAACGGCGCCAGCCGTTCGTGGGAATTCGGCTATCGCGAGGAACTGGAAAACTTTTCGAAACAAGCGCCGTGGTTTCGCTGCGTTTTCACCGTAAGCCGTCCGTGGGAGGACGAGAGTTGGCAAGGCGAGGTTGGCCGCGTGGACGAACTGATTCGCAAATACGCCGACCAGTGGGGATGCACCGCGGCGAATAGCGTCGCATATCTGTGCGGACATCCGGAGATGGTTGAGCATGGCAAGGGCATCCTGAAGCGGATCGGCTTCACGAAAGAGAACTTCAGGGAAGAAGTGTATTGGGTGCCGGCGAAGTGATTCGCTAGAGGCGGGGCTTGCCCCGTCTTCCCGGGGAAAACGTCGATTTTTCCTTAACCGATCAGCAGAATTTCAATGTTGCGAAGAGGCCGTGCCTTTCGTGGTTCCGATGGCATCGAGTACGGCATCGTTGATCGCGTAGGCAGTGCCATCACTGCCGATCACCGTCGGCGTGTAGGCTTCGCCGATGCCGCTCGATAGCGTGATCTTTTCTGAAAGCGCGTTGGATGCCAAGTCCCAACGGTAGAGGTTGCCGTCTTCGCTGTTGGCGAGCACCGAGTTTGCAAAGGGATCGACGGCGGCTGTGTTGATGCACCATTCCTTGACCGCTCCAGGATACTGCGGAAATTCTGGATCGCGCGTCGGCCCCAGAATGGTGATGACTTCATTCATGACGAGCGTGCTGGGAATTATCGGATCGTTCTCGGTGGCGTTCGGGTCGAGGATGGCGATGCGGTTATGACCATCGCCGGTGCCAATGCCCGCATAATTGTTGTATTTCGTCATGAGCAGGTAGCTCGAAGTCCCGGTATAACTCGGGACCAGCGAGGCGGGAACGATGGAGGCGGTGTCGTCCCAGCCAAAGCTGCCGGGAATCTTGGTCTGCGACAAGTCGCTGTTGTAGTGCAGCAGCCAGCCGCGGTCATTGTGTTCGGGGAAAGGATTTTCGAGGACTCCGAAATAGACATCACCGTCGGGTCCCACGGTCGGCGTGGCGGAACTGCCGTCGTAGAGCCACGAGTCCAGCCCCGAAGCCGGATCGGTCAGAAGCACGCGGTTTACCAACGCGAGTGTCGTGCTGTTCAGGGCCAGCAGGTATCCATAGCTATCGTTGTCCACCACGACATACAAAAGGCTGCCGTCCGGCGAGAGCGCGGGCGCACAACTGATGGCGACCTGCGCAATGGAGGAATCTCCGCTGGCCGTTGCCGCTGAGACCCAGGTTCCTGTACCATTGGGGGCAACGCGTGCTATGCCGCTTTGCAGATTGAGTGGCGTGGAGCCGAGGACAATAAACCCGAAGTAGAGGTTGCCGTTGGCGTCGGTGGTAAGCGGGGTGTCGATCTGCACGTTCTGCTGGTAAGCCGTGGGGTCTTTCCGGTAATTCTTTACGCCATAGAAGTAAAGGCGAGTCACCGTGCCTTTGGCCTGATCGGGATTCTGCCGCACCAGCACCCGGCCGGCAATGTCGGGAACATAAAGCTGGTTGCCCGAAATGGTTGGCCCCAGACCGGGGATGAAATCTGCCTCCGGCGCCTGCCAGCCGGTCTTCAGTATCCAGAGCCGCTTGCCGGTGCCGCCGTTATGAGCCTCGACGCGAAAGCTGTTCGTCCCCGTCTTCACCGGCACAATCACGGTGTTTGCGGCGGTGACCAGCGGCGAGCCGTAGTGGATGTAAATCGTGCCCTGCGGCGGATTCAGGTCCACCGGCACATGCCAATGGATTGCGCTGAGCGCTTGAGATTGTACGGTAGAAAGGGCGGTGTGTTGCTCGTCATGCGAGTGCGTCAGCCAAGCGCCGGTTTGAGCGGCGGCATTCGGCGTCAACATCGCGGCGCATGCGCCCAGCCAAAGCATGGACATCGAAAAAATTGGTCGAGACTGTGTGGTTTTAGTCATTTGCCTTCACCCGTTCTGCCCCGCTCCGCAATCAGGGGCGCGGGAACTCAGTCCCGCGATTTAAGCAGCAGCGTAGTAGTCTACCCTTTCCGAGTTGTCAACAGGTTGTAAAAAGTGGCTTCCGAGGTTATGCCGGACGGGGCGGGACCCCGAGCGGGACGCCCTTTGCTTCCAGGAGTTCATTCCCGTTCCGCGGGGGCGAAGAAAACCAGGACTTCGAGCTCTTCCTCTATGTCGTAGAACCGATGCTCCAGTTCTGCCTCGACGAAAATAACTGACCCGAGGCGCACCTCGGCGTGGTCGGAGCCGATTTGCATGCGGGCACGTCCGCGGATGACGTAGTACATCTCGTCTTCGCGGTGGGGTTTCTGCGGATCGGTGCCGCCTTTCGGCAGCACGTAAACGCCCGCGCTCATAGCAGGGACGCGCAGAAATTCGAGGTAGAATTTGCCCTCCTTCGCTCGCTGGCGTGTCAGATCGTCGATGTGGAAGAAATGAGTCATGAAGAACAGTTCTCAGTTCCCGGTTCTCAGTTCTCAGTGGGGGCGCAGCTTGCCACGTCTCTACAGGTGTCCCTTAGAACTGACAACTGACAACTTCCTCACCCCACCGCACCGTGAAAAAAGATGTCCGTGTACTGTCGCACCAGGGCCTCGCCGGTCAGCGGGCCGTCGGGCTTGTACCACTGATAGATCCAGTTGATCATGCCGACCAGCGCGAGGGCGGCGGCGCGCGGCGTGACCGACGACTGGGAATTGCGCTTGCGCTGGACGTCGGCGATGAGGTGCTCGACGAAGTGCAGGTAATCCTTCTTGCGTCCGTTGATCTTGCGGCGGAGAGCGGGCGGCAGCGGATGGTTCTCGTGCAGCATGACCGTAATCTCGCGGTCTTCGGGACTGAGCACAAGCTGGATGTGCAGCCGGATCAGGGTGCGCAGACGCTCTTCAGTTACGTCAGTGCGGGTTACGTCGACGCGGGCTCCGGCAACGCTGACTCCGTCGATGCGGCGCACCACATTGATGACCCGTTCCTCGGTGATGTCCATGGCGTGCGACATGATGTGGAACAGGATCTCGTCTTTTGACTGAAAGTGGTGATAGAGGCCGCCCTTGGAGAGCTTGAGCGCGGCGGCAACGTCGTTCATGGAAGTGGCATCGTATCCCTGTTGTTGAAAGAGGCGCGCGGCGGCGCGCAGAATTTCCTGGCGTGGCTCCTGACGGGGTTCCTGATGACGTTCGACGGTAGCTTCGCGACTCATCACCAGTGATGGTATCGCGGAATGGGCTCCGGGCTCTACCAGCGAATTTCGCGGATTGGGAGGTGGCGAAGGGAAACTATTCCCGGCGGTTCTTTCGAGACTTGGCCGGGCCTGTGGCTTTGCCGGGCGGGCAGCCTTCATCGATGAATTGCACTTTCTGCAGCGCGTCGCGCGAGGAGGCAGTTCCGTTCCCTAATCGTAGGATAGGCCGGTTGTAGAGACGGACATCGACGGGGATTTCCGCCTGAGTCGATCGGCCAGCGGAGGATTGCAGGTCAGGGTGTTCGCTACGAATGTAGTGGTGGTACGAGGCTGACCGCACCGACCCGTGCATGTGGGCCAACTCGAAGGCTTCGAATCGAACTTCTTGTAACGCATCTTTTCTGATGTGACCGAGATTCGTGTGAACCAGCCTGGTGTGAACCAACTTCGTGTGACCCGGTCCGGGGTAGGAGCCTCCGTGCAATCGCCGAATGCGGGCCGCGGCCCGGTCGACGACGCGCGCGAGTTCGGTGCCAAATTCCGGCGCGCGGTCTTCGAGCAGACGCTGCTTCGCTTTTTCGGCGGAAAACCAGGTGGGGTTTCGATTCGATTCCTGCGGCGCTTCGAGCCGCGACACTTCGCAAAGGTGGGCGGCGACGGCAAGCGCTGGCGGGGAAGATCGGACAAAAGCGCGCCCCGTGTCTTTTGTCGCCGTTGCTGGTCTCTGGCGGAAGTAACGGGCGAAGGGGATTTCTTCCATCCGGCCATGAACACCAGCCTCTTCAAAAGCCTCGAGGGCAGCGGACTGGGCGTGCGTGAGGCCGGATTCGACGCCGCCTTTGGGGAAAATCCAACGTCCGCCGCGAGTCTGAACCAGCAGGAATTCGATGCCGCGTCTGCGAATGCGGTAACACACAGCGGCGACCTGTTGGCGTCTTTTCGGAAGCCGGGACGGTCGCAAGAGCTTTATGGATGGATCAACTCCCATGGCAGTAGAGTGCGCGATGCGGTCCGCTTCTGGCTAGAGCACAGCTTGGTTCGGGCGCTGGTTCGTTTGGCAGTGCCTTGGCGGGAATCCTTCTACATACTTGCGCCACCGGCAGCGCCTTGGAGAAAGTTAGTTGTACTTTGTTGGCCACAATTGGCCCGAGGAAGAGACCTTTGGAGAACGTACGTTGCCTGCGCTGCAATCGTGAACTTGAGTCGGGACGAAAATTCGTCGCGATCTATATGTTCGCGCAGACGGTGGGAATCAAGCCGCGGCAGAAATCGGCGGCCCAGCGGATTGTCTTCTGCCCGCAATGCTCGGTTTCACTAGCGCTGGGACTTTCACCGGAAGGCGCGCTGAACATTGCGGCGTGGGATATGATCCGCGATCTGGTCAGCTCCGACCCGGCCTTGAATCAAGCGGCGTGGGAGAATCTGCGCGGAGTTGTTGGCTTGCTGGAGGCTGGCGAATCCGAGGTCGAGCACGAGCAGCGGTCGGACGCGTGGGTGAATTTTAGCCGGGCTAGCTAGCAGTCCGTGGTTGCATGTTGGATTCTTGTAAGGGCATCGCTTGAGCGATGCGCGCGTAGAGACGGGGCTTGCCCCGTCGCTGTGGGAAATCAGATGCCTTTTTAGGGGCTGCTTAACTGTTCCAATCGGAGACGGGACTTTTGGATAACTTGTATTGCCTGCGCTGCAGCCGGGAACTCGAAGCGGGACAAAAATCGGTTGCGGTGTATCTGTTCGCGCAGACGGTGGGAGTAAGACCGCGCCAGAAATCTTCGGCACAGCGCATCTGTTTCTGCCCGCAGTGCTCAGTTTCACTGGCCATGGGTCCGGCGCCGGAGGGCGCGCTCAACCTCGCCGCGTGGCAAATGATTCGCGACATTGTTGGCGCAGACCCGGCCCTGACCGAGGCCGCCTGGGAAAGCTTGCATGGCGTTGAAGAAGGCTTGCTCCCGGCGACCGGGACCGCGGGCGGCGCGCATCCGGCGCGCGCGGGATCGTACTTCGAGTTTTGACCGCGAAGTCGAACCGGTCAGTCTCAGTTTGATCGCAGCGTTTTCAGAACGGCCTCTTTTTCCGGGACGATCTCGTCATACCCCAACTCGACCCGAATCCGGCTCGTGTCATAAGCAATATCCTGATCGAAATCGAATTGGCTGCTGAGGTCAGGCTCGATGGTCGAGGGCGGCAACCACGCCAGGCGCTCATCCATCGTCGGTGTGTAGGCTTCGCCGACGTTGTAGACGCGGCCACCGGCCGCCGGATGAATCGCCGCCAGTTTGACGGCGGCCGCAACATTTTCCACAAAACCGTGGGTCCAGCGCCAATGGCCGTGGTGGCGATATCGATAAACGGTTGCCAGATCGTCGTTCCCTCCTGGCCCATACACTTTGGGTAGCCGCAGAACCGTTCCGGGCAACTCGGAAGCGCTGAGCACAGCGCGTTCAGCGAGAATTTTCTCGTACCAGTATTCGAGTGCCTCGGGGGAAGACGCTTGGCGACGGTAGGGAAACAGGACCGAACGCAGGGGTGCGTCCTCAGTCAGCAGTCCTGTCTGGATCGGCCCCGCCTCAATCCCAATCAATCGCCCATAAGCCCAGTAAACATCGCCGCTGCTCAAGAGAACGATGCGGCCCGTGCGGCCGGCAAAAGCTTTCACCGCTGCCCGGGCATCGACCGCACCCATGGCCACTGTGAGAATCACAACCTCCGGCTTGAACTCGAATAACTTGGCTGGAAAACGTTGAATCGGCATGACGGAGCGTGCATCGATGATGCGTTCCACATGCTCCGGCAGCGCCGCTTGGGTCAAACCGCGATGATAGACAGCGACGGCGTGTTCATGGCTTGCGATTTGCCGCACGATGTGTGCGCCAATGAACCCCGTGCCGCCGATGACGAGAACTCGCACAACTCGTAGGATAAGGCAGGCTGGCCGGTTCGCCTTCAAGTATAATTCAGCAATTCAGCCAACATAGATGTAGATAAGGAGTAGTCCAGTGGCCACAGTCTTTTATCAAAACGATGCCAATCCTTCTGCGCTGAAGGGCAAGACCATTGCCGTTTTCGGGTACGGGTCGCAGGGACACGCGCAGGCGCAGAATTTGCGTGACAGCGGATACGACGTGATTATCGGGCTCGATCCCGAGCGCGGCTCGGCCCAGCAGGCGCGCGCAGATGGAATGACCGTGGTCGCTCCGGCCGAGGCCGCCAAGCGCGCCGACTGGATCCAGATTCTCACGCCCGACGAGACTCAGGCCGAGTTCTACGAGTCGGCCATCAAACGGCATCTGCACAAGGGGAAGATTCTCGGCTTCTCGCACGGCTTCGCGATTCACTTCAAGACAATCAAGCCTCCGAAAGATGTGGACGTGGTCATGATTGCGCCCAAGAGCCCGGGCCATTTGCTGCGGCGTGTGTATTCGCAGGGCGGGGGCGTGCCCTCGTTGCTGGCCATCCACCAGGATGCGAGCGGACGCGCGCATGAATACGCGCTCAGCTATGCCCACGGCATCGGTTCGACGCGCGCCGGCGTGCTGCAAACGACCTTCAGAGAAGAAACCGAGAGCGACTTGTTCGGCGAACAGGCGGTGCTCTGCGGCGGATTAACTTCGCTCATGCAGAAGGGCTTCGAGACACTGGTGGCGGCCGGTTACGCTCCTGAGATCGCCTACTTCGAGTGCGTGCACGAGATGAAGCTGATTGTCGACCTGATCTACGAAGGCGGGCTGAGCCGGATGCGCTATTCGATTTCGAATACGGCGGAATACGGCGACCTGACCCGCGGCGAAATGGTGGTGGGAGATGAGACGCGCAAGGCGATGAAGAAAGTGCTGAAGCAAATTCAGAACGGCAGCTTCGCCAAGGAATGGATTAAAGAGAACAAGAAGGGCGGTAAAAAGTTCGCCAAGCTGCGTGAGGCCGCCAAGCAGCATCCAGTTGAAAAAGTAGGTGAGCAGTTGCGCGCAATGATGTCGTGGCTGCCCTCCGACAAAAAGAAAGGTACGGAAGCAGCCAAGCCCACAGGGCCGAAAGTGGTGAATGCGTAAAAGAGGTTCTCAGTTCCCAGTTCTCAGTTCTCAGAAAAATCCTCCGGTCCTTACTGAGAACTGAGAACCGAGAACTGAGAAGTGAGAACTCGGCCCTTCAGCTACACTGTCTGCATCACTCCCATGGACATCGACCTCAAACATCGCAGTCGCAATATCACCGACGGGCGCGACCAGGCTCCGGCGCGCGCCATGTACAAAGCCATCGGCTTCACCGACGACGACCTGGCGAAGCCGCTGATTGCTGTTGCCAATACCTGGATCGAGACCATGCCGTGCAACTTCCACCTGCGGCGGCTAGCGGCCAAGGTGAAAGAAGGAATTCGCGCGGCGGGCGGCACGCCGATGGAGTTCAACACCATCGCCATTTCCGACGGCGAGACCATGGGCACCGAAGGCATGAAGGCGTCGCTGGTGAGCC
>Ga0116134_1000408_pt1 | contig 22488 bp, 16 predicted proteins | sample June2015DPH_19_5_FD_89737 | JGI IMG/M metagenome (GOLD analysis project Ga0116134, IMG submission 89737) | Peatland microbial communities from SPRUCE experiment site at the Marcell Experimental Forest, Minnesota, USA - June2015DPH_19_40 | ecosystem: Environmental > Terrestrial > Soil > Wetlands... | reverse complement strand
GCGCCTGGCGCACTGCGCTGCGGGCCGCCGGTTCAGAGAAACTCGGCGAGTTCCTTGAGCATCGCGGACTTCGGCTTCGCGCCGACGATCTGCTTAACGACCTGGCCGCCGGAGAACACGTTCAGCGTGGGGATAGCCATGATCCCGTATTTCTGCGAAATGGTCGGGTTCTCGTCAATGTTGAGCTTGACGACATCGATCTTGTCGGCGTGCTCGCTGGCGATCTCCTCCAGCACCGGCGCCACCATCCGGCACGGCCCGCACCATTCGGCCCAGTAGTCCACGACTACCGGCTTTTCGCTCTTGAGGACCTCTTCCTCGAAAGTCGCGTCGGTCACAACCTTGGTCGCGCCCAAGCCGTTCACTTCCCTTGCGTTAGATGGATTGCGTGTGTGTTCACGATTCCTGGCCAGCCAGCCAGCGCTCCGCGTCGATGGCGGCGGCACAGCCGGTGCCGGCCGCCGTTACCGCCTGGCGGTAGATGTGGTCGACGACATCACCGCAGGCGAAAACGCCCTCGACGTTGGTCCGCGTGGTGGGGTGCTGGACCAGCAGGTAACCCTCGGGGTTGAGGTCGAGCTGGCCCGTGAACAGCTCGCTACGCGGGTCGTGGCCGATCGCGACGAAGACCCCGCTCACCTCGACGACCTGCTCCTGACCCGTCCTGACGTTCCGGACCCGCAGGCCGGTCAGCTTGGTGTCGCCGACCGCCTCGAGGATCTCGGTGTCCCAGAGGAACTTGATCTTGGGATTGTCGTACGCGCGATCCTGCATGATCTTGGAGGCGCGGAGGCTGTCGCGCCGGTGGATCACCGTGACCGACCGCGCGAACCGGGTCAGGAACGTGGCCTCCTCCATCGCCGAGTCACCGCCGCCCACGACCGCGATGTCCTGCTCGCGGAAGAAGAACCCGTCACACGTGGCGCACCAGGAGACGCCGTGGCCGGCCAGTGTCTTCTCCCCGGGTATACCCAGCTCGCGGTACTTGGAGCCGGTGGCCACGATGACGGCCTCGGCGAGGTAGGTCTCCTCAGCCGTCCGCACGACCTTGGGCGTCGCGGTCAGGTCGACCGAGACCACGTCGTCGGCGACGAGCTCCGCGCCGAAACGTTCGGCCTGTTTCCGCAGTGAGTCCATGAGTTCTGGGCCGAGCACACCGCCCGGGAAACCGGGAAAGTTCTCGACATCGGTGGTCTGCATCAGCGCGCCGCCCGCAGTGACCGAGCCCTCGAACATGAGCGGCTCGAGCCGCGCGCGTGCCGCGTAGATGGCAGCCGTGTATCCGGCGGGACCGGATCCGATGATGATGACGTTGCGCACGGCGGTCATTTCTTGCTGCCCTTCCTTGACTGGCGTGGGATTCAACCGATCCTAGGGGGCTTTGATTCCCGCAGGCAGTACCGCCGGTAAGAGAGCCGGAACGTGCCCGGTAAGGGGTCGGCGAGCACCGCCCACGGGCTACGGCGAGGCGTTCGCTACCGGCCCAGCGACCCCAGGCCGGAGGCCTGGGTGAGCGGCCGGTGCTGTCGGCGAAGTACCCCAGCGGGGCGCGGAGCGCAGCGGGGGGTTCCGGGGGGTCGCCCCCCCCGGGCCAGCACAGCGGGGGGCTCCGGGGGGTCGCCCCCCCGGGCCAGCACAGCTAGCCTCCCGCCGGGGGCAGCCGCACGTGCGCAAGGATGTCGTTCTTGTCACCCGAGCAGGCGGGGCCTACCACCCACGCCTGCCCCAGCTGCCCCGCGCCCGGAGCCAGGGCGATGATCGTGGCCGGATGCCCCTGGTAGCGGGCCGCGTCCACGAAAGCCGGCGCCACGCCCGGCACCACGCCCTGCACGCACGCCTCCTGCTGCGCCGTGGGCTGGTGCCGGAGCAGTCCTCCGGGCAACCTGTTGGCGCCGATCTGGCCGCTCCTGCCGAGTTCGTTTTCGACCTGCATGCCCAGGGTTGCGGACTGGTAGTCGGTGCCGGTCGTGACCACCCCGAAGGCAACCTGAGGGGGATGGATGGAGGAAAGGGCGGACGGTGACACGCGGTACGGGCCTGAGCCGCCGCCCCGGAGGCCGTTATTGATACCCCCGCTCGCGCCGGGCGGCGTGAAGCCCGACCGGCCAGGCGAGGTCAGCTGCACGATCGTGTACCCGCCCGCCGCGACCAGGCAGACGGCTGCGGCGGCGGCGAAGCCGCGCACCGCCACGGGACTGGTCAGCCAGTTTCTCGGGCGCCCGCCCCCGGTTCGTTCGGCACGCGGGAACGGTTCCTGGGCGGCCAGCCGCACCGGTGAGCCGGCCATACCGAAGCGGGCCGCCGCCTCTTCCGCGATGGCCGCGCTGAGCCGCCTGGTCACCGCGGCGGGCATGGTGGCCGACGGAACGGACGCCAGCAGGACACCTACCTCGGACAGTCCGGTACCGACCCGGGCGCACCGCTGGCACCCGGCCAGGTGCGCGTGTATCCGGGCGGCCCGCCTGCCGCTGACCATCCCCGCGCTGAGCTCGGCCAGGACGTCCGCGTCCACATGAGCCGAATGACGCCTCATCCCTCTCCTCCCTGCCCAGGTGAGACGCTGCCAGTCGCAGTACGGTTCCGTGAAAATCCCGCTGTGCGGGGATCTTTTTCTCCGCCGCCGGCGCGCAGGTGTTCCAGGTGCGGAAGCAGCCGGGCGCGGCCACGGGCGCAGCGGCTCTTCACGGTTCCGACCGAGATGTCCAGCACCGCCGCGGCGTCGGCCACGGGATAGCCCAGCATGTCGACGAGGACCAGCACGGCGCGCTGCTCGGGCGGGATGAGGCGGAGTGCCGCCTCCACGTCCAGGGCGGTGTCACGAACGCTGGCCGGGTCGGTGATCGCCGGTACCCGGCCCTGGGTGGCGAGGAGATCGAGGGCACCCTCGTCTCCCACCGAACTGGCCGCGTGGGCCGCCTTGCGCCGTAGCCGGTCGAGGGAGGCGTTCACAACGATCCGGTGCAGCCAGGTGGTCACGGCCGAGTCGCCGCGGAAGTCGCCGGCCCGGCGGAAGGCGGAGATCATGGCCTCCTGCAGGGCGTCCGCGGCCTCTTCCGGATCGCAGAGGGTACGCACCGCGACCGCCCACAAGCGGTCGCGGTGACGGAGGAACAACTGGCCGAAGGCGTCAGTGTCGCCCTGCAGGTGGCGCTCCAGAAGCTGAGCGTCCGAAAGGTCAGGAAAGCGTCGGTCCTTCACGGCTGCCAGTGGATCTCAGCTGGATCCGCGCACGACCACGTTGTAGACCTGGGCCTCGAACTCGTTCGTGCTGCCGGCCAGCGGCGGCAGGCTGGTGAACCAGATCATCACGTACTGCCCCCTCGCCGGGCTGGTCACGTTGAACGTCGTGATCGTTGCTTTTGCCTGGCTGCCGCTCGCCACATTGGTGAACCCGTTTTCCGATGACGGGTTGCTCGAATTGCCGATCTCGATGCGCACTGCGGCGCAGCAGGTCGTACCGAACTGGACCTGCAACTGGCTGAGCCGGATCTGCCGGCCCATGTCCAGGATGAGACCCGAGCCGTTGCGGTAGCCGCCGAAGACCGGGTTGCCGATGTAGAACTGGGAACTCCAGTCGGTGCCGGGGTTGTTGTCGATCGCGGCACCCGCCTGCGAGGGGTTATCGGCCGCGTTCGCGCTGACCGGCGTCAGGGTCGTCGTGGCCGACGCCGGCGCGCTGGCCGACGCGCTGCGCCCACCCCCGGCCCGCGTGGGCGTCCCCTTCTTGGTGTGCAGGACCGACCAGGCCACGGCGGTGACGGCGGCGAGCACGAGCACCACTACCAGGCTGATGAGGGCTTTGGCCGTCGCGCTGCGCGGGCGGGGGGCTGCGCCGCCCCGGCTGGCGGGTCGCCGCTCCGGCCTCTGACGCTGGCGGCGGGGTGCTTCTGGCCGCGGAGCCTCCTGGTTACCGTACCGTGCGGTACGGGCGGTTTCGGATCCCCGGCCGATCCGCGCCGTGTTTTCGTAGGGCGACGGGGTGGGCAGAGCGCGCGGGGCGACGCGGATGAGCGCATCGGCGAACTCGATCGGTGTCGTGATGGCTGATCCGTTACGGCTGTGCCGCTGGAACAGCGCCTGGCAGATGATCGAATCGATAATGGCGGGAACGCCCGCGGACACCTGGCGGGGACTGCAGGGGGCGCCGTCCACCATCGGCGCGGGCGGCAAGGATGTCGTCCCGGAGCCGGGCCAGTAACCCGTCACCGCCGCGTACATGAGCCAGGCGAGTTGCCGGGTGTCGGTGAGGATCCGGTCCTCGGCGGAGTCGACTTCGGCACCGACCCCGGCGATGGCCGCGTCCATGCCGAGCCCGGTGATCTTCACACCGCCGCCCGAGGTCCACCGCAGCGACCCGGGAACGAGCCGCAGATGCGCGAGTCCAGCGGCGTGTGCGGCGGATATCGCCTGCGCGGCCTCGGCGACGATCGTGGCCGCCCAGGCGGGGTCCAGCGGCCCATCACTGAGCATGTCGGTGAGCGATTCGCCCGCGACCCATTCCATGACGATGTAGGCGCGGTCACCCGAGTCGTCGACGTCGAACACCTGAGACAGGCGTGAGTCGTTCATCCGGCTCGCCGCCCGCGCGGCCGTAACCGCTTCCCGGACGCGGGGAAAGGTCTCCGTGAACATCAGGACGGAGACGGCACGCGCCAGGATTTCGTCGATGGCCTTCCACAGCGCCCAGCCATCGCCCGCGTCGACCTGGTCTTCGAGGCGGTAGCGGCCTGCTAGCCGGGTCCCCGGCTCAGAGGTGTAGGTGCTCATGCATTACCCGTCAAGAGCGGGACAGGCTCTCGACCCTCCTTCCGGGCCCCGGTTCCGTAGGCGGAGTTACCGCCGGCGCTGCCGTAGGTAGTCACAATGGTAAGACGCTTTGTCCTCTCACCGGGGCTACGAGAGAGCGGCCCCATGTAAACCGTTATACGCGATTGCCGTCCATGTCTCACCCATGATTCCACCTCTGCGGTCTCGTTCCCAGTAGGGTCACCGGCTTGACATGGGCCGGACATGCGCCGACCGCCTGGGCCGCCGGTGCCGCGCCGTCCGGTGAACCGGGCGGATCGCCGGAAAGCCGGCGGCGCCGGCACTCGCGGCCTCAGGCGCGGCGGCCGAACCGGCCGCCGACCATGCGCATGAGCTGGCTCAGCTCGTCCAGCCGGAGTGCCTTGGCCACGACGAAGTAGAGCAGCAGAGCGCCGCCGCCCCCGACGAGGACGGTAATAAATCCGTAAACAGCGCCGGGGTGGACGACCACGCCTACCGCGGCACTGACCGCGATGGCGAGGACGAGCGCGGGGATCGTGGCCACGTGCATGCGGACCAGGCTGCGCGTGACCACGCGGCCGTCCAGGCTGCCGACGCGGCGGTTCAGCAGCCGCCATGCGATCACGGCGCTGAAGACGCTGGTGATTCCGTAGACGATGGCCATGCCGACGACGACCTGCCCGGCCGGCAGGGTCGCGGCCACGATGAGGTTCCCGATCACGGTGGCGATCATCGTCAGGAAGCCGATGATGGCCGGGGTGCGGCTGTCGTGCACGGCGTAGAACACACGCAGCAGGAGCTGGAAGATGACGAACGGCACGAGCCCGAGGGAGAAGGCCGCGAACGCCTCCCCGATGTACCGAGCGTCCGGGACCGATGTGCTGCCGTGGGCGAACAGGAACTCCGACAGGGCCGGCCCGAGTACGGCCAGCAGCAGGGCGGCGGGCACGAGGATGACCGATGACAGCCGGATGCTGGCGGAGAAGTCGTCACGCACCAGCCCGAATTTGCCCTCAGCGGCGTGCTTGCTCATCCTGGGCAGCAGCGCCGTGGTCACCGACACGCCGATGATGGCGTACGGCAGCAGGAACAGCGCGTACGAGTAGTTGTAGGCGGAGACGCCGGCGTCGGGCACATGCACGCTCGCCGCGTTGGCCAGCCTCGTCGTCACGACGAAGGTGATCTGCGTGGACACGACATAGCCCAGCATCCAGATCGCCATCCGCCCGATATCCGCCAGTTCCTCGCGGCGGAAGTCGAACCGAGGGTGCCATCGGAAGCCGACCTTGCGCATCGCCGGGATCAGGGCGACGGTCTGGACGACGATGCCCAGTGTCGTCCCGATCCCGAGCAGCAGAACGCCGCCGCCGGACACGTTGCCGGCGTTCCTGTGCAGCCCGATGGTGACCACGAAGAGCAGGCCGACCACGATCACGATGACGTTGTTGATGATCGGCGTCCACATCGGCGCGGCGAAGCTGTTCCTGGTGTTCAGGATCGCGCCGATTAGCGAGCTCAGCCCGTAGAAGAAGATCTGCGGGATGAAGAAGTACGCGAAGACGACCATCAGCGTGTGCTCGGTGCCGTGCACCGAGGCCGCGTAGAGCTCCACGAGCAGCCCGGCCGCGATCGTCGCCACCACCGTGACGATGCCCAGGGCCGCCACGGCGAGGGTAAAGATCCGCTGGTTGTAGGCTTCGCCACGGTCCCGGTGCTCGCTAGCCGCCTTCACCAGCAGCGGCACCACCACGCTGGTGAGCACGCCGCCGATCATCACGTCATACACCGCGTTCGGCAGGGTGTTGGCGTTGTTGTAGGCGTTCGCGAGGGTGGTGGTGCCGAGCGCGAAGACGAAGACGAAGGTGCGCAGGAACCCGGTGACCCGGGAGATGAGTGTGCCCATGGCCATCGAGCGGGTCGACTGGGCCAGGGCGCCCCCGGCGGCTGGCCGCTCCCGGGGGACGACCGGCAGTTCGTAGACCGTCTCCGCCAGCGCGTCCGCGTCGTAGGAGCCGGCCACCCGGTACGCATCGGCGACGAAGGTGCCCTGCGGCTGGTAGATCGGGATCGGCTGGGTCAGCTCACCGGGTGGGACGCCGTAACCCTGGGCCGAGGGCCGCCGCGGGGGCACGGGGCGGGACGGCCCTGCGGGCGGCCTCGGTGGCTGGCTGCGGCCCGCCTGGTCCCCGCCTGGCCCGGGCCGGGAATCGCCCCCCAGGAAAGGCCGGCCCGAGGAAGGCTGGCCCGAGGAAGGCCGGAAGGCGTCGTCCCACCAGGCTCGCTCGCCGTGATCCTGGTCGGCGCCCCCGGGCGGCGGGGCCGCCGGACGCCGTGGAGGCCCGGCCGGAGGCGGAGCCTGACGCCAGGCGTCCTGGCCGCTGGCCGGCTGCGGCCGGCTTCCGGTGCGGGGGCTCAGCCCCTGGTCGCGGGGCCGCTCCCCGGGCTCTTGCCGGGCACGGGGGTTCCGGTTCCGGTACGCCTCGGTGGGCGCGTCCGGCTCACGTCTGCTCTGCTCTGGCCGCTGGTCCGGGCCGCTCCAGGTGACCGGGCTCCGGTAGGTCTGCGCCGGCGGGGGCGCGCCGGGCGCGGTGCGCCCGGCGCGCCACTGGTCGTCGTCCTGGCCGTCACGGTCCGTACCGTTTGTGCTTTCCCGTCCGCCGTACCCCGGCCCTGGTCCGTAGCGGGGGTGGCCGCCCCGGTCCCGGCGGTCCGGATAGCCCCGCTGGTCCCCGTATCCGGTCCTGTCCCGGTCCCCGTATCCGGGCCGGTCCCCGTACCCGTCCGGGTCCCGGTATCCCGCCCCGTCCCCGTACCCGGGCTGTTCCCCGTGCCCAGGCCGGCTGCCGTACCCGGGGCGGGCATCGTCCTGCCAGGCTTCGAGCCCGCGCCGGGCGTCCGCCGTCCAGGGGTCAGGCTCCTGCCACGGATCGCTGAGATCCGCGGAATCACGCCCGTCGGTACCGTTCTCGTCCGGTTCGTTCCGTTCGCCGGGGCCGGAGGGCTGGTAGCGCGGGTCCCGGCCATAACCGCCCCTGACTCCGCCACGGCGCGGCTCGTCGCCGGAGGACCCGCCGTTCACGGTCTACCCTCCCGGTTGTCACCGGCCGGGCCGCGTGCCGGGGCGGCCGGTCCGGTTACCCCCACGGCCAGGCCGTCATGCCCGCCCGCGCCAGGCCCGCGGTCAGGTGTACCCGGCCGAGCCTCGTACGTCGGCGAAATCATCCGGGGCCTCCGGTGGGTGACGTGGGTCGCTGTGTTCGTTGTCTCCTTCGACGGTAGCCGCTCCATCGACCATGGTGGGTGTACCTCCCGGCCGTTCTGCCTTGCTACCGTCCCCGGAGGCGCGCGGCTGACCGCCCGGCGGGCTCCCGGGCGGATCGTCGCGCAGCGCCCGGCGGATCGCCCGCGTGATGGCGGTCAGGATGAGGACGCCGAGCGCGACGTAGATGATGATGAGCAATGTCGACCCGAACTGCGTGGACTGCACGCTGAGCGGCACGGGCGCGCCCGGCAGCGGCTTGCCATCCCTGCCGAGCAGGCGCAGTTCGATCGTGGTGTCGCCGATCGTGCCGGAATGGACCGAGAGCCGGACCGTCCTCACCTGGTCGGCACCGACCGTGATAACGCCCGCCGGCTTCTGGCCTGTCACCGTCAGCCGTCCGTCCGGGGGGACTGTGGCCTGCAGCTGTACCTGAATGCTCTGCAGCAGGTTGTTCACGATAGATACGGGAAGCGTCCCGGACGACCCGACCAGGGTCGCCCGGGCGGAGTTGATGATCTGTACCTTACGGAAGACGCTGGACAGGTAGTCCGCCACACGGTCCAGCATGGTCGCGCCGGCCGCGCTGGCGGCCCCGCCGCCCCGCCAGGCGGATGACTCGGCCGCCGCTACGCCCTCGCTGAGCTGGTTCAGGTACGGCGCCTTCGGCTGGAACAGGATGCTCTTGTACACGCGCAGCTGGGAGTCGAGGGCGCCGACCTGCTTGAGATAGACACCATTCAGCTCGACACCCTGGCTGACCTGATTGTCCGGCGGCGGCAGGCGGGCGGCCTGGAGGGCGCTCACCGGCGAGCTGGCCAGCGTCGCGAGCGTGTCGGGGGCCAGCCACGGCGCGTTCGCCGTCTCGCTCTCGCTCAGCAGCTGGCCGGCCAGGGCGGCGGACGGATCCCAGTCACGCGGCGGTGCCACGACCACCGAGCGCGCCAGGTCCGGGCTCTCGGCCGCGATCATCGCGGTCTCGGCGAGAAAGCGCTGGCTGACCGCGAAGGAGCTGCCGTGCGCGGATGTCGGCGAGCCGAGGACGCTGGTGATCTGCGAGTCGGCGAGCAGCACCTTCATGGTCGTCCCGGTGGCTGTCGGCGTCGAGGCCACCGCATCGTCCGGGGTGAAGATGCCGGAAGGTCCGGGCATCTCGTCGCTGCTGAGCACCACGGTGCCGATCCCGTTGACCGCCAGGTTCGCGAGCACACTGGAATCAGCCAGCCCGTCGGCCGGCCAGGCGATCGAGCGGGCCGCCGATGACGGGCCGGCCGGGCTGCCGACCGCCGCCTGCGTCCCGGACGACGTGCCCAGCAGCGAACTCGCCGCCACGCTGCTCTGCTGGTAGGCGCTGGTCAGGTCGCCGTCCAGTCCCTGGTGGCTGAGCGCCGCGACGTCCACGTCGTCGTAGGGCGTCGTGAACATGGGCTGGCCGGAGGAGATCGCGCGCACTCCGGACAGCCATTGGGCCGCGGCCGGGCTCGCCCTGTAGCTGGTACCGCCGTTGCAGGCGGCCGTGCCTCCCACCCGGTACGTGCGGGTCATCGTGGCGACACTCTGCAGCAGGCCCGGGTCCACCGCCCAGGTCAGGTCCGCGCTCGTGGCGTAGGCGGAACCGGTGGACAGCAGCGTGCCCAGGCGGCCGCCGGGGGCGATGCTGCTGGCCAGGCTGTTACTGGTCAGCTGAGGGCAGATGCCCTGCTGGGGCGCGTTGAGCAGCGGCCAGACCCACGCGACCTTGAGCCGCTGTGACATGCCGGACGCCGCGTTGCCCGGCCAGAAGGGCAGGAAGGTGCGCGCCGTGCCGACGGGGAGGCCGACGGCGTCGACGGCCTGCGCGGCGAGGGGGTAGACATCGAACGTGCTCATCCCGACCGCGCTCACCGAGAGCGACACCCGCCACGGGGCGGTGGCGCCGCTGGGCAGGTCCCCGGTGACCAGCACCGGAGTGCCGACCGGAGTATCGACGTTCAGGGTCCCGCTGGCGTAGTTCGCCAGGTCGTCACGGGTGCTCAGCGGAATCGCGCCCGATCGCAGCTGGATGGCCAGGCCGGACAGTGCAGTGCGTGATTCGTTCGTAACCGTGCCAGAAACGGTCACCGTCCCACCGGGCCGTGCGATCTGCGGGCTGACCGAATCGATGACGACGGACGCGCTGGTCAGGGTGCTCTGACCGGAAGCAAGCCGTCTTGTTTCCCCGGCGCGTGCGGCGGGAGCGGTCGCCAGCAGGCAGCCACCCGCCACCGCGAACACGGCAACGACGAGGGCGACGGTGACCGCGGCCCGGATGAAGGAACCCGGCACGGCACGCAGACGGGGCACGCCTGAAATGTTATTGCCGTTTCCTGAAAAGGGCCGGTGCCGCCGGGAAGAGGGCGCGGCTCCGACCGCTGCCCACCGAGTTCCGTTTCCCCTTCACCGGGCGGGTCCGCGGCGGTGTTCGCGCCGGTCCGGGTATCCTCGCTTTCCCACGCCCCCTACTCTCGATAGCCGTGCCAATTCCATCTCCCTGCGTCCTGTGAGCCCCGTGAACCCGCTGAACGATGAGCAGCGAAAGGCCGCTGCGGCCCTGCTGCGGCGGGTGGCGCCCGCCGCCGACGAGCTCGGCTTGCTGTTCGCCCGCCGCGGCTACGAGCTTTCGCTGGTTGGCGGGCCGGTCCGGGACGTGTTCCTCGGGCAGCAGCCGGGAGATCTGGACCTGACTACGGACGCGCCACCCGCGGACATCCTGGCCATCGCCGAGGACTGGGCGGACAAGGTGTGGACGGTGGGAATCGATTTCGGCACGGTCGGCCTGCGGAAAGACAGCACCATCCTTGAGATCACCACGTACCGCAGCGAAGAATACGCGCCGCGGTCACGCAAGCCGAAGGTGCACTACGGTACGTCGCTGGAAGAGGACCTCAGGCGCCGGGACTTCACCGTCAACGCGATGGCGGCCCGGCTGCCCGGTCACGACCTCGTTGATCCGTTCGGCGGCCTGATCGCGCTGCGCGAGAAGGTGCTGCGTACACCCGGGACGGCGGACGAGTCGTTCTCCGACGACGCACTGCGGATTCTGCGGGCCGCCCGGTTCTCCGCCAAGCTCGGTTTTACCGTGGCCGGCGATGTGCGCGAGGCAATGACCCGGCACAGCCGCCAGCTGCTGGAAGACGTCTCCACCGAACGGATCACCGATGAGCTGAGCAAGCTGATGCTGACGCCCGACCCGGCGCGCGGAATCGAGCTGCTGGTGGAGACCGGGGTCGCTGACTACGTGCTGCCGGAGGTGCCCCAGCTCCGGCTCGAAGCCGACGAGCACTACCGCCACAAGGACGTCTATCAGCACAGTCTCACCGTCCTGCGGCAGGCCATCGGGCTGGAGGGCCGGTATGGCCTCACCGGCGACCTGGTGCTGCGGCTCGCCGCGCTGCTGCACGACATCGGCAAGCCGAAGACGCGCTCCCGGCTGCCCGACGGCCGGGTCGCCTTCCACCACCACGAGGTGGTCGGGGCCAAAATGGCCAGGAAGCGGCTCACCGCGCTCCGGTTTCCCAAGGACGTGGTGAATGACGTCTCCCGGCTCGTGGAACTGCATCTGCGTTTTCACGGTTACGGCGAGGCCGGGTGGACCGACTCGGCCGTTCGCCGGTACGTCCGGGACGCCGGGCCCTTGCTGTCCCGGCTGAACGCGCTCACCAGGGCCGACTGCACCACGAGGAACACGGCGAAGGCCAACCGGCTCGCCCGCGCCTACGACGACCTGGAACAGCGCATCGAGCGGCTGTCCGCGGAAGAGGAGCTGGCCAAGCTCCGGCCCGAGCTCGACGGCAACGAGATCATGCGGGTCCTGGGGATACCGGGCGGCCCGCTGGTCGGCAGGGCTTATGAGTTCCTGCTGGAGCTCCGCATCGAGGAAGGTGTGCTGGGTAAGGAACGGGCCACTCAGGAACTGCTCCGCTGGGCAGAGGCCGAGGGACTGTCCGTGCCGTCGCCGGCCGCCGGCGACGAGCCCGGGCGCGGCAGCGCATAGGCGGCCGCGACGAGCAGGTAGCCGATGGCGATGGCCGCGATCAGCGGATAGGACTTGCCGTCGACCGGGATGAACGCCGCCGCAATGATCGCCCCGATCACGAACACCCCGTTGAACATCATGTCGTAGAGGGCGAACGCCCGGCCCCGGTAGGCGTCATCCGTCTGCTCCTGGATGATCGTCGTAGCCGAGATCGCGATCCCCTGCCCGGTCAGGCCGAGGACGAACCCGATGATGAGGAACGAGACCTGGTTGAAGGTCGCGCCCGCCACCGCCACCGCGCCGGAGCAGGCCAGCAGCAGGGCGATCCAGGTTTCCTTGGCGAGCCGTCTGGTGACCGGAGGGGTAACAACGGCGGCGAGCCCGTAACCCACTGCAGACACGACGACGACGAGGGTGAAGTGGCCGAGGGCTGCGTTCCCGTTGCCCGCTGGATAGAAATAGTTGCGGTACAGCAGGATCGACATGAGGAAGGCGATCCCGTAGAGGATGCGATACCCGCCGATCGCCCCGATGGCCGCCGCCGGGCCCCGGCGGCGGGTGAGGTAGGTCACCCCGGCGGCGAGGCCACGGGCCACCTCCCGCAGCGCCCGCGACAGTGGTTCGGCTGGCCGGTCCGCTTCCTGGGCTGGCCCCAGCAGGTCGCGCCGCATGGTCGCGGCCGTCAGCCCGGCCAGCAGGTAGCACACCCCGGCCGCGAGCACGATCACCGCCGCGCTGCCGTGGCCCCCGCCCAGCAGCAGGCGGAGGCCGACCCCGATGATGCCGGCGATTGACGTCACGAGCCCGCCCACCGTCGGGGCCACCGAGTTCGCCATCACGAGCTTGTCCTCGGGCACGACGTGCGGCAGGGCCGCGGACAGCGAGGCCAGGAAGAACCGGTTGACGCCGAGCGCGGCCAGCGCGCTCACGTACAGGGGCACGCCGAGCTGCCCGGAAAGCACCAGCAGTGCGGTCAGCGCGACCAGGCCCGCACGGACGAGCGCCGACACGAGCAGGATCTGGCGCCGGGACCAGCGGTCGATGAACACCCCCGCAAACGGCCCGATGAGCGAGTAGGGCAGGTAGAGGACGGCGAAGGCGGACGCCGCGGCGGCCGGGTTCGGATACGTCGTCGCGGAGAAAAAGACGTACGCGCCGAAGCCGGCCGTGTAGGCGCCATCGCCGGCCTGAGAGATCAGCCGGGTGGCGAACAGGCGACGGAAACCGCGCTCGGCGAGAACCGACCGCAGATCAAGGGCAGCCGGGGATCGCGATAGGCGTGAGACCGCGCGCAGGGCCACCCGAACAGCCTACGGTGCCGGGCTGATGCGGAAAGGCGGCTACCCAGGGACTAATCCTCAGGTAGCCGCCTCCCTTCTGGACCGGCACCTCAGGGACCTTAGGGATGGCCCCTGAGGGATGCGGTCAGCAGGCGCCGGATCTTTACCGCTCGACTTCTCCCCGGATGAACTTCTCCACCAGGTCGCGGCAGACGTCATCACCGAACTGCTCCGGCGGTGACTTCATGAAGTATGAGGACGCCGAGGTGACGGGACCGCCGATGCCGCGGTCCTTGGCGATCTTCGCGGCGCGGATGGCGTCGATGATCACACCGGCCGAGTTGGGCGAGTCCCAGACCTCCAGCTTGTATTCCAGGCTGAGCGGCACGTCGCCGAACGCGCGCCCCTCGAGCCGGACGAAAGCCAGCTTCCGGTCGTCCAGCCACGGGACGTGATCGGACGGGCCAATGTGGACGGCCGCGCCTTCCATCTCGTGCGGGATCTGGGAGGTGACCGACTGGGTCTTGGAGATCTTCTTGGACTGGAGCCTGCTGCGCTCGAGCATGTTCTTGAAGTCCATGTTGCCGCCGACGTTCAGCTGGTAAGTGCGCAGCAGTTCGACGCCGCGGTCCTCGAAGAGCTTCGCCATGACGCGGTGGGTGATCGTCGCGCCGACCTGTGACTTGATGTCGTCACCGACAATCGGCACGCCCGCCTCGGTGAACTTGGCGGCCCACTCCGGGTTGGAGGCGATGAACACCGGCAGCGCGTTGACGAAGGCGACCCTGGCGTCGATGGCGCACTGCGCGTAGTAGCGGTCCGCTTCCTCCGACCCGACCGGCAGATAGCAGACCAGCACGTCGGCGCGGGCCTCCCGGAGCGCGGCGACCACGTCCACCGCGGGCTCGTCCGATTCGGTGATCATGTCCCGGTAGTACTCACCCAGGCCGTCGAACGTCGGGCCGCGCTGGACCGTGACCCCGGTCGGCGGCACGTCCGCGATCTTGATGGTGTTGTTCTCGCTCGCGTTGATCGCGTCGGCGACGTCACAGCCAACCTTCTTGGCGTCCACGTCGAAGGCCGCGACCACTTCGACGTCGCTCACGTGGTAGGGGCCGAACCGGACGTGCATGAGCCCGGGCACCCGGCTGTTCTCGTCGGCGTCCTTGTAGTACTCCAGGCCCTGGACGAGGGAACTCGCGCAGTTGCCTACGCCCACGATGGCCACACGTACCGAACCCATCAGGATGACTCCTTCTTGTCCTTGCTCATGCCTTGTAGGTGCTCTGCCTTTGACCGGGATCGGTCTCGTCCGGCCGTGGCTGGCTCGCGGCGCCGGTGTCCCGCTGTCGTTCCGAGGCGATCAGCTCGTTCAGCCAGCGGACTTCTCGCTCGACCGACTCGAGGCCGTGCCTCTGCAGCTCGAGGGTGTAGCTGTCCACGCGTTCCCGGGTCCGGGCGAAGGCCGCCCGGACGGCCTCCATCCGCTCCTCCAGCCGGCTGCGGCGCCCTTCCAGGATCCGCAGCCGGACGTCGGCGCGGGTCTGCCCGAAGAAGGCGAAGTGCACGCCGAAGCCGTCGTCGTCCCACGACGTGGGCCCTGCCTCGCTCAGCAGCTCGTGCAGCCGGTCCTTACCCTCCGCCGTCAGCCGGTAGACGATCCTGGACCGGCGTCCCGCCCGGGCCCGCGGCGAGGGATCAGCTTCCTCCTCGGCGATCAGGCCCCGGCCGAGCAGCTCCTTCAGGCACGGGTAAAGCGATCCGTACGAGAAGGCGTGAAACGCGCCGAGTACGGAGCTGAGCCGCTTACGCAGCTCATATCCGTGCATCGGTGATCCATCCAGCAGCCCGAGCACGGCGAGCTCCAGGACGCCAGATCGCTTGCTGGTCACCTTTCCCACCCCCGACCGTCGGCTGGCCCACGGGCCGCCGTCAGCGCATATGAGCCGATGTATCTGGCCGATGTGTCGTACCGATGTGTCGGGCCGATGTATCGAGCCGATACATCAGAAGAATATACAGCGGTCACTGGTTTAGGCAAGGGCGCGGCCGGGACGAGACCGTCATAACTCCGTTCAACTGGGCATTTGGCGCGTAAGGGGAGATCCGGCGGGCGTACGGGCTCGGCTTGGAGTGAGTTCCGACGTACCCTGGCCGTCATGGGGACAAGGCGTTCCGTTGTCGATTACGGGCTTGCCCGCCGGGCCACGCTCGCGTCTGTGCAGGCCGGCCACACCACGGTCGCCGACGTGTGCGATGCGCACCCGTACCTGCTGAGAGCCGCCAAATTTCATGGCGAGCCGACCGGGACCGGCTGCCCGATCTGCCGGAAAGCCAAGCTCACTCATGTTACGTACGTGTACGGAGATGAGCTCGGGCAATATGAGGGGCGCGTGAAGCGCCGTCCCGAGCTCGATGAGATGGCCGCCGAATACGGCGAATTCAGGGTTTATGTGGTCGAAGTCTGCCAAAGTTGTGGCTGGAACCACCTTGCCACGTCCTACGTTCTAGGCACGGGTGAGCCGCGGGCACGACGCGGCCGCCGGGCCAGGACGAGCCAGTAAGGGTGCACTGGAAGGCACGCTGTGTCGCAACGGTGCGATTGAGCGGACGTGCCTGCGGCGGCTGACGGCCCTGAGTACCGTTAGCTTCGGCGGTGCCGGCTAGCCGCCATCCGTTCAGCCAACAGCGAGGATGCGTGAGCAGCAGAGACGTTAGTGGGCATTACCGGCCAGCTCCGCAGGCGGCTGGTGATTACGGCCGTTCCCGGCCGGACCACCGGGCCAGCCGGGGCTCGGGCGGCGGGAACGGGTACGGCGGCGATCTCTATGACCCGCGCCGGGACAGCGGCCGCTCCGGCCGCGACGGCGCGGGCCAGGCCCCGGGGAGCTTTCCTGATGATCCGCTCGCGCGCGGATACCGGTCTCCGCGCGGCGGCGACGGGTATGACGCCCGCGATCGCGGTTACGGGACCCGCGGGAATGGTTACGGCGCACGCGAGGGCGGTTACGGTGCCCCGGGAGATGCTTACCGCCGGGGCCGGGGCGATTCGGGATACGACGGCGGCGCTCACGGAGACGGCCGGGGCCGCGGCGGTGGTGGCGGTCAAGGCGGTCGCGGGCCGGGATCCGGCGGCCGGGGCAGCGGACCAGGCCGGGGCAAGGCCAAGGGCAGCTGGTGGCGCCACTGGAGCGTGCGGAAAGTAATTGGCCTGGCGGCCGCCGGATTCGGCGGCCTGGTCCTGGTCGGCGTGGCCGGCGTCAGCTACGCCTACGCGAGCACGACGGTGCCCACCGACGCCTCCCAGGCGGCCATGCAGCAGCAGTCGACCGTCTACTTCAGTGACGGGAAGACCGTCGTCGGCACGTTCGGGAATACCGACCGGCAGCTGCTCCAGTACAACCAGATCCCGTCGACCGTCCGGGATGCGGTGGTGGCCATCGAAGACCGCGGTTTTTACACCGAGGGTGGTGTCTCGCCCCGGGGGATCATGCGGGCCGCCTACGAGGACGTGTTCAACAGCGGCGGCAGCAACGGCGGCTCCCTGCAGGGCGGCTCGACCATTACCCAGCAGTTCGTCCGCAACTACTACGCCAACATCGGCACCCAGCAGACCGCGAGCCGCAAGATCAAGGAGATCTTCGTCGCGCTGAAGGTGGCCAAGGAGAAGTCCAAGGCGTGGATCCTGACCCAGTACCTGAACACCATCTACCTGGGCGAGGGCGCCTACGGGGTCGGGGCGGCGGCCGATACGTACTTCGGGGTACCTGCCGCGCAGCTCACGATCGCACAGGCGGCGATGATCGCGGCCATCATCCAGAGCCCGAGTTATTACCCGACCCCGGCCGGTCACCAGGCCCTGGTAGCACGCTGGCACTACGTCCTCGACGGCATGGTCAGCATGGGCGACCTGACCGCTCAGCAGGCCGCGAGCGAACAGTTCCCCGCGTTCAGCAGCGCCCAGGATCAGCATGTGGGCTCGGCCCCGTACGACGGCTACATCATGGACCTCGTGGGCAACGAGCTGGGGCCGGTTGCGGACGGCGGGACGTATGACCTCACGACGAACCAGATCGACAACGGCGGCCTCCGTATCGTCACCACGATCAGCAAGCCGATGATGGACCGGCTGTACGCCGCGGTGAATGACAACGAGAAGCTGATGGCCGAGGGCGGCGGGGCGCTTCCCTCGTACGCGCTGGTGGGCGCCGAGCTGCAGAATCCGCAGACGGGGGCCATCGGGGCCTTCTACGGCGGGGTCGGCCAGAACGCACCGGCGAGTTATTGCCATGCTCTGTGCGAAAATAACACCGTTATATTGCGGGAGCCGGTGGGATCGTCGTTCAAGCCGTATGTGCTGGCCACCGCGGTCCAGCAGGGCATGAACGTCCAGACGACCAAGCTGGACGGGTACAGCCCGTTGTGGATCCCGCCGGACAGCGAGCCGATGACGCCCGCGAGCCGCACGCAGGCCGGTGCCGCCGTGGAATCGCACGAGGAGCAGAACGACGGCGACGAAAGCTACGGCCCGATGAGCGTCGCCCAGGCGGAGGCGCAGTCGTCGAACACCGCCTTTACCGACTTGATCCACCGCGTGGGCACCCAGAACGTGGTCAACATGGCGAAGCAGTTCGGCGTCGACACCGTGCACTCCGGGCTGCAGGGCGACGTCGGCGCGGTCGGTATGGCCCTGGGCCAGGACTCGCTGTCGGTGACCGAGCAGGACACCATGCTGGCCACGCTGGACAACAATGGCACCTATCACGCAGCACATATCATTCAGCAGATCAGCCAGGGTACGGTCACCTACCCGTCCCGTGTCGTTTCCGACCAGGTCCTGACCCCGCCGCTGGACTCCCAGGTCCAGTACGCGATGTCCTACGACACCATCAACGGCACCGGGACGGCCGCGGCGATGACCGACGGACGGCCGATCATCGCGAAGACCGGCACCACCGACAGCGCCAAGTCGGCGTTCTTCATCGGCGCGATCCCGCAGTACGCCCTGACGGTCGGCATCTTTACCGACCGGCAGGACCCCCAGAGCACCGAGACACTGAACGGCTTGGGCGGGAATGCCGGCGGCGGTTTCGGTGGCTACTGGCCGGCCCGCATCTGGAATACGTTCGCTGAGGATGAGTTCGCGCAGCTGCCGATCCAGCAATTCCCCACGCCGCAGTTCTCCGGTTCCACGTGGAACATGTTCAGCGGGGGCGTGCTCCCGACGCCGGCGCCAACCCCCACGCAAACGGCCACGCCCACGAATCAGCCGACGCCTCCGGTCACGCCCCCGGTGCCCACTGACCCCGGTAACGGCAACGGGAACGGTAACGGGAACGGTAACGGCAACGGGAACGGCGGTCCCGGGAACGGCGGTCCCGGGAACGGCGGTCCCGGCGCCAACGGCGCCGCGAACGGTGCGGCCGGCCTGGTCGCGCTCGTCCCGCTGAGATGGCTGCGGCGCCGCCGGAAACGGAAGCGTCGCTGAGCGTGCCACCTTCGGGGGACGGTGGCCGTAGCGGTCCGGCATCAGCAGACCCCGCTCCCGGCGGGACCGCCGGGAGCGCAGGATTCGTGCCGCGCCGGCCGATCGCCCTGCTCGCGGGCACCACCAGCGTGCTGGTCGCCGCGGCGCTGTTCGGCGCGCTGCTCGCGTTCCTGGAGAAGGTGCCGTGCCGGGCGGGCGCGTGGAACATCTACGCCCGGCAATTTCAGGACGCCTGCTACACCGACATCTACCCGCTGTACTACGGCGAGGGTATCGCCGCGGGCAAGGTGCCCTACATCGGCCACCACGTGGAGTACCCGGTGCTGATCGGCGCGGCGATGCAGGCCGCCGGCTGGCTGGTGCGCTCGATCGCGGATCCCTACGCCCGGGGGCGCACGTTCTTCGACGTCACCGTGATCCTGCTCGTTATCTGCGCGGTCGCGGGCGTGCTGGCCACCGCGTACGCAGCCGGTCCCCGGCGCCGCTGGCAGGCTCTGCTGGTCGCGCTGGCCCCCGGCCTCGTGCTGTCCGCGTTCGTCAACTGGGACCTGATCGCGATGGCGTTCACGGCGCTCGGCCTCGCCGCGTGGGCCGCGAGGCGCCGCGTGCTGGCCGGTGTGCTGCTCGGCCTCGCGGTGGCGACCAAGTTCTACCCGCTGGTGCTCTTCGGGCCGCTGCTGCTGCTCTGCATCCGGGCGGGCCGGACGCGCGACTTCTGGGTGACGTTCAGCTCGGCCGCGGTGGCGTGGCTCGTCGTCAACGTGCCGGTCATGGTGGCCGCGCCCGCCGGCTGGCTGACGTTCTACTCGTTCAGCAGGACCCGGACGGCCGACTGGGGCTCGATCTGGTACTTCTTCGAGCACCTTGGCGTTCCGGTCCTCGGCGCGACGAGCCTCAGCTCGCTGAACCTGCTGTCCGCGGTCACGTTCGGCGCAGCATGCGTGGCGATCGCGGTCCTGGCGCTCGCCTCGCCTCGCCGCCCCCGGCTGCCCCAGCTCTGCTTCCTGGTGCTCGCCGCCTTCCTGATGACCAACAAGGTGTGGTCACCTCAGTACGTGATCTGGCTCGTCCCGCTGGCCGTCCTGGCCCGCCCCCGGTTCTGGCCCTACGCCGCGTGGCAGCTGGCCGAGGTGGCGTACTTCTTCGGCATCTGGGGCTACCTCATCTTCGTCTACCGCAACGGGGCGGTGATCCCGGGCTACAACGGCATCGGCTCGGGCTGGTACTTCGCGGCGCTGCTGGCCCGTTTCCTGACCGTCGCCCTGCTGTGCGGGTACGTGGTCCGCGACGTGCTGCGGCCGGGCCAGGACGTGGTCCGCTCGGACGGGGCGGACGATCCCGCGGGCGGCGTGCTGGCTGGGGCGCCCGACCGTTTCATCCTGCGATTGAGCAGGCGGATAAGCACGAATCCAGCAGGATCTGAACAGTCAAATTAGGGATATCGGCCGGCGCAGCTGCCCGGGGGTGCGGATCGTGATCACCGCGGTCAGCCTGCGGGCAGGTGGTCCCTGAGCCAGCGCACGTCCCCAGCCAGGGCGCCGTCATCATCCGGCGTCTCGCACATGGCGGGCGCCCCGGCGGCGCGCACCACCCCGAGGATTAGCTCCGGGTCGATCGTTCCGCTCGTCAGGTTGGCGTGCCGGTCCCGGCCGGACGCGAACTCATCCCGTGAGTTGTTGCAGTGCACCAGGTCGACCCGGCCGGTAATGGCCTTCACCTTGTCGACCACATCGGCCAGATCGAGCCCCGCCGAATAAGCGTGACAGGTGTCGAGGCAGAATCCGATCTCGCCGTCGCCGTCCTGGGCCCCGGCCATCACGGCATCCCATAGGTGCCCGATGGCGTCCAGCGTCCGCGCCATCGCGTTCGTCCCGCCCGCGGTGTTCTCGATCAGCAGCGGGATCGGGCGGTCGACCCGCTCCATGACCTTGCGCCAGTTCGCGTACCCCTCCGTGGGATCCACCCCGCTCGTCACGTGGCCGCCGTGCACGATCAGGGCCTTGGCGCCAATCGAGGCGGACGCTTCCAGCTGCTGAGCCAGCAGTTTGCGGCTCGGGATTCGAATCCGGTTGTTGGTGGTCGCGACGTTGATCACGTACGGCGCGTGGACGTAGGCGTCAACGCCGGCCCTGGTAAACGCTTCGCGCACCGCCCCGGGGTCGCCCGGGATAACCGGTCCCTTCCAGCCTTGCGGGTCACCGAGGAAGAACTGCACCGCATCCGCTCCGCGTGAGGTCGCCTCCGCCAGCGGATCCGCGCCGTCAATGTGGACACCGATAGGCACCATGTCATGACCTTAGTCGACGGCTGCGGCTCGGCTTGCTCACCCGGCCATAGCAACCGGGACGTGCCGCGTACCCGTGTGACCACCGTCTGCTGCCCGGGGACGGCGGCCCGGGTGCGGATCCGTCAGCTGGAGAAGCCGCCGTGGGCCAGGCCGAGGCAGGCGCCGACAAACCCCGCGATCATGCCGGTCACGACGACGATCCGCTCCGTCCGGGTAGCCGAGATCATCTGCACGTACAGGCCCAGCACGATGGAGATGGCCCCGGTCACTGTGGCGGTCACGTGCAGCGCGGCCGAGGCCGACGGCTCGTTCCGCACGATCATGCCCACCACGAAGGAAACCAGGCCCGCAGCGATCGTCACGGCCGCGAGGGCGTTCAGGGTCAGCTGGCGCTTACTGCCCCGGTCGAGCGTGATGTGCTGCGCTCGCGGATCAGCCTGTTCCGCGCTTGCCGTACCTGGGCTCGGCATATCTGTGCCTGGCACGTCCGCCACCTCCATGTCAGCAACTGCAACGGCGCATCCGGTGATCTCGATTCTTCCTTCTTCCGGGCCAGGAGTCACCGCTTTCCGTTCGCCGGTCCGGACTGTCGGTGCCCCAAGGTATGCTGGCGAAGCTGTGAAATTGCGGCAGGCTCCTGGAGTCGCCGCCGTTCCAGCCCCTCCTGTCACGGAGAGACCGTGACCGCGCCAGTCCAGAGGAGGCACGACTCGAGTATGCGCAACTACGAAATGATGATCATCCTCGACCCTACCCTCGAGGAACGCATCGTCCAGCCGTCTCTTGAACAGTATCTGCAGGTCGTCCCGTCCGGCGGGGGCGCCGTGGAGAAGCTGGAGATCTGGGGGAGGCGCCGCCTCGCCTACGAAATCGACAAGCGTTCCGAGGGCATCTACGCGGTCGTCGACCTGCTCGCCGAGCCCGACACGGTCCGCGAGCTGGACCGTCAGCTGAACCTCAACGAAGCTGTGCTCCGCACCAAGGTCGTCCGGCCCCAGGCCCACTGACCGGGGCACGCACCACTACTCATTACCCCCCAAGATCACGGTAACGACCGGGAGCAGCCCGATGGCAGCAGGCGACACCCAGATTACGATCGCGGGCAACCTCGTTGACGATCCCGAACTTCGATTCACGCCGGCCGGGCAACCGGTCGCTCGCTTCCGCGTGGCCTCCACGCCGCGCTTCCGCGACAACTCCACCGGGGAATGGAAGGACGGCGACAGCCTCTTCCTGACCTGCAACGTGTGGCGGCAGGCGGCGGAGAATGTGGCCGAGAGCCTGCAGCGCGGCATGCGGGTCATCGTGTCGGGACGTCTGCGGCAGCGCTCGTACGAGACCAAGGAAGGCGAGAAGCGCACCGTCTACGAAGTCGAGGTCGACGACGTGGGCCCCTCGCTCCGCAACGCCTCG
>Ga0116134_1000407_pt1 | contig 22497 bp, 15 predicted proteins | sample June2015DPH_19_5_FD_89737 | JGI IMG/M metagenome (GOLD analysis project Ga0116134, IMG submission 89737) | Peatland microbial communities from SPRUCE experiment site at the Marcell Experimental Forest, Minnesota, USA - June2015DPH_19_40 | ecosystem: Environmental > Terrestrial > Soil > Wetlands... | reverse complement strand
CCGCCAACTCCACCGGCACCAAACGACCGGCCGAGGAAATTGGCTTACGCCTTCTCTTCCAACGCAGTTTCTTTAGATGGCGACCTAGTGTGCTGAAGCTCAAACCCCGACTCTGGCAAAACTCGCTCCGCCGCATACCGCTGCTCACGAACTCGGCCACCAACTGCTGAACTTCCGCACGGGTACGGCGCTTGGGCGCTGACAACTCTGTTTGTGCGGTCATCCGGGCACTTCAACACAGACGCCGCCTGTCGAACAGGTGTGTTGGTCAGACGCTTACGGATGATCCGCAGGGTCACATGCTTAGAACTTACTACCACTGGATTCGGAATGGAGTGGATTTCATCACGGCTTGATAATGCATCTGACGACCAGCTTCACGACGGGCAATTGCAGTGGTTCACCGCTGAGACCAAGAGAGCCGCCGAAAATGGCGACGTTCGAACTCTCGTGGTGGGAATGCACGAAGCCTTGCCCGAAAGTCTTTCGGCCGGCCACAGCATGAATGATTCTGCGCAGGGGGCGGAAAGTGGCAGGACAGTGTACCGGCAGTTGGTGGAGTTCCGGAAAAACACCCGTAAGAATGTATACGTACTGGCGAGTCATTCGCACTTCGTGATGGAGAATGTCTATAACACTGCATGTTTTAAACGAGATCCGAACGATGTTCTGCCCGGGTGGATCGTGGGGACAGCAGGTGGAATCGACTTCTCGGAGTGCACCTTGTCGCGCTGGATGAAGCGTGCGACCAGAAGTCCCGATCCCGCCCGCCATTGGCTGGTGTTTCGGTGTTTCTCAGAAATCATCGTCGCCTTGTCCCTTATCGCAGGCCATCTGGGTACAAACCGGGCTGATGGAGAGGAACAATTCCTCAGCCTTATTGATTCAGTTGCCTTCGGGTGGTCTTCCCACTTTCATGTTCTTGCGCCTTGCGGTCATTTTCCAGTTGCATTTTCTTGAATTCTCGCCAGCGGGCGTACTGCTCAGCTTTGGAGGGATCCGGGTCCTCGTATCCTTGCAACCAGAAGCGGAACCAGTCTAGATTACCTGTCTGCGCCGCCAAGCGTATTGCCGGGTTTGTGATGATATGTTCGTCCGAATTGAGAATAATGAGATCAACAGGCTTCTGCATGTCTTCAAGAAGCGCATAGGGCTCCCACATTTCCAACAGGCTGCCACTTCGAGTAGCCACAACGCGAAGCGGGGTTGTCACTTTATCCATATTGAAATCTGGGGAACCTTTCAGCCAGAGCTCTAAACCAGTCCCAAACGGTGGGGCACCCATCATTGCAGTCTCTTCATTGCTGCTCGCATGGCTCGAGCCAACACCTAACAAATAATCCATATACCCTGCAGTTATGCCTTCAGTGACTGACGCTGCCGCAAAGTGCAACTTGCTTGTGGTTAGCGCTTCAAGGACATAAAAGACTGTGCGACTAAACCCAATTATTCCAACCCTTGATGGATCAACCAACCCATCCGCAGCCAACTTGGCAACCGCTGCCTCGTACCCCCCCACATTGCACGGCCCTTCGATCGGCGTGCTTCGTCCATTGCAATCCCGCACATGGAGCACCGCAATCCCTGCTGAAGCTAGCTCCTGCGCAACAAAAGCGCTAGGAAACCCGCCGCTGGGAACATAGCGGTCCAAAGCAAAGCCATGATTCTGAATAACGAGTGGATATTTCGCACCAGGCTGATAGCCTAACGGCTTATAGAGAATTCCTTGCCAGTCACGGCCAGCGGCATCCTTCCATTGGTATAGCTCTGGCACACCGAGAACAATGTTCCTCAATTGTGGATTAAGATCAAAGACGACACGCGACCTATGCGTCGCACTATCGGATGCGACTAAAACGGGTGAGTCCTTGAAGGTGGCACGACTCTCAATCAGCAGATGATTAGAGCTCGAATTGGTCATCTCACTGGCCTCTAAGCTCCACGCTCCTGATCCTGAGCGGATATACCTTCTAGCCAAGTCGCCGGGGCTATCGAGAGCATAGGTTTTCAGCAACACCCCGTCATGCCTTGAGGGCAGAAATGACACTTGGGCGATCTTTTCAAAACCTGGCTCAAAACTCCCGGGGAGATTCCGCTTCAGCGTCCTGACGCATTCGGCATTCCTAGACGCGAGCTCTACGGCAGCAACACATGGTCTAACGTCCTCTCCTGTCTGCGTAAGGAGAAAGGTTCCAGGCAGCAAGACAAACTTCCCGTCGTCTGAGAATCGCGGAGTTGCACCGGACACCTCCCACCAACCAGCGCGTTCGGCATAAGGGGCATTTGTCAAAGATATAACTTTGCCATCGCCCAGCTTGATCGAGACATATTCACCAACATATGCCCAACCGTTTGAGGCATTCAGATTCTGCTTACCGGCCCTTATTCGATACGCGTCCTTCGGATACGGTGGAGGAAATGAGTCCTCCCACTGCTTAGGTACCTCCGCAAGAGGACGGACGGTTATCAGCGTTGCGCCATCTGGGGACAGAGAAAGGTTTCTGCTACCGTCCTCGTAGAGAAGGATAGGCAGTCCTGTCGCTTGGTCGTTGACCCGGCCGGGTGGACCGCCCATGGCCGCCCACAGCTCGCCGCGTTCTATGTAGTTCAACATTTCTTCAGGAAACATGGCATCCATGAACAACTTCCCGGTTGCCACCTGGAACGGTGCATCGAGCGTTGTTCGCTCGACTTCCTGAGTCTCGTGGCTTGCAATCGTGAACGCATAATGAAGGGCGTCGCGAACAGAGAATCCCAATACATCATCCTGGACCGACGTGACATAACGCACGTCCCGTGAGCGCATTTGAGCGAAGCAGAGGCGCCGATGGTACGGATCGGTACGAAGAAGGAAAGCGACACCACTCCCATCATCAAACCACCGAATACCAGTCACAGGCGGACCATTCTCTCCAGTACTGATTGCTTTTTCGTCAATAACCCAGGTTGGCTTAACGGAAGCCGTCTGATCCGGATTATTGACAAAAGCGCGTAACGCTTGCGTGTTGTAGAAGCGCAACTCGTCATGGAGCTTTCCATCTTGAAGGGACGCACGCCATGTATGTACTACTACCATTTCTTCATTGGGCGACGTGATCACATCAGCAACCTGCGCTAATTCGATATCATCTCGAACATCGAACGGCTTGACGGTGCTCGCACTGACTGAATCAGCCATGAAGACACCAAGAACGCCCCAGCAGACCAAAGTACGTATCCACGGTTTGTTGACAAATACATCCGAAGCCATGCGATTATCCTCCCGCCGGGTCAGAGCCAGAGACTGACACCCACCAACCTGTTAGAAATCATTTCTAGTCCGTACTTCAGAAAGTGAGCTTCAAAGCAAATTGAACGGAGCGGGGTCCGCCCAACTGGTAGAGAGTGCTGAAAGCTCCGCCGCCAGTGTTGTTGCTGTTCAAGCTCTGCCCTAGCATCTGTGTAGATAGGCCGAAGAGCGGGTTGGGGAAGCTTTGGCTACCGAGGTCGCCATTCGGTGGACCGAAGTTCGGATGGTTCAAGCAGTTAAACATTTCCGCGCGAAACTGCACCTTTAACGACTCACGAATCGGAAAATCACGATGTACGGCGAAATCCCATTGGGTAGCGCCAAGAGCTCTCAAGGCGTTTCGCCCCAAGTCCCCTTGTCGAAGCGGTACGCCTGTGATGGGGTCAATGGGGGGTGAAATAAACGCAGCGGCATTCAGTGCTCTTCCACCGGGATATTGAGATCCTCGCAGATAGAGGGGTATGCCTGACACAACATCAGGCCGAATGGCCGCACTGTACGCACCGACCGTCGAAGCATAGGACAAGCCCGAATAATAGACATCAACAGGAGGCGCAGACCGGGCCTGGACGATGTTCTCGGTAGACCAGCCGTGAAAAACTGCACTCCCAAATCGACTTAGCTTCGGCGACGGGATATCATAAGTAATGCCGGCCGACAGCGCATTCCGAATATCGAAATCCGATGGGCCGCGATTAGCCTCAGCCCCGAGTTGCGGAGAAAAATAGTTTGACAAATTGGCAAGCGAGGATGCAGAGCCCGTGTCAAACGAATGCCCCCACGTATACGAAGCCAACATTTGAAGGCCATCCGATAGGCGCTGTCGGAATTGTACCTGCAGGGCATTGTAATCAGACCTGCCAAAATTTCCGGTTAAGTCTGCAGTGGCGAAACTAGCATTCGGCTGGGAAATCTGCTCCGTCTGGATCAGACGTCGACCTACTGCACCAACGTATGACAACGTAAAAGCTCTGTCTTTACCCAGTTGTTGTTCAACCGCGGCATTCCACTGAAGCGTATAGGGCAAGTTGAGATGGGGATCAAACCCTTGAAATAGTCCCGAAGCCAGCTCGGTGGGTGAAAAGCTCGGTGGTGCCGCAGTTGCTGGGGGGAGCGGGAAACTTCCGCCGGACAGAAAGCCCTCAGCGAGGAACGGGTATGCGCTTGCAAACTGATTACCTAGCTCTTGAGTCGCGAGATCGTAAAATACTCCAAATCCGCCCCGCAGCACCGTCTGCCAACCAGGATCTTGTGAGATGCCGTAAGCAACCCCAAGTCGTGGAGCTACGTTGCCATAGCGCGTGCTAAAGATCGGCTGACCGGCTGGCGCCAAGGCCAGAGTTGAAGGACTGTTGAATCCAGTCACCGAGAGCAGCTCAGGCCCGCTGGTGGTTGACGGAGAAAAGTCCACATCCCAGCGCAAGCCGTAAGTTAAAGTGAGACGTCGATTGACTTTCCAAGTGTCCTGGACAAAAAGTCCTAGGTTCTGAAACAAGAATGTGGCGCCTTGCTCTGCAACCGTATACGAATAGTAAAGCGACCCCGCCTGGGCGGAGGGCACGTCCAGAAAACCCACGCCTTGGGTGTAGGCTCGTGGGTTGAATGTTGGGAACAAACGTCGATAGTCCAGGCCGAACTTCACGGCGTGGCTTCCTCTTTGTAGCGTCAGGCTGTCCACTACGTTTACTTGCCGTTGCAAATTCGTAGCGCTCGGGCCGATGTCGATCGAGTTGGACGTACCCAGTGAGAAAATGCTGAGCGAAAAAAGTCCGTTCTCCGGTGTGTAGGGACTGGGAAAAACACCAGAAAGAGAAGGAGCGACGGCACCGCCAAAGGTGTCCAGAGTCGCACTACTTCTAGCGGCAACCCGGCTGTAGTTTATGCGGAGATCATTCAACACAAATGAGCTTATTGCTAACGTGGCCCCGGCGGTTGCCGTCTGCATCGTGATGCTCACCGGGTCCACCTCGCTCAAAGCGTTTGCACCGCGTTGTTCAAGAGTTGATGACGAGTAGTTGTACCTCCCGAAAAGATTAAGCTTGTCGTTGAACCTATGGTCAATTCGAAGACTGTAGACATCGAGAGTGGAAGGATTTGAATAGCTGGCGTTAAGAGCCGCAGATCCTGTCGCCTCCTGGCCTGTAGGCGGACAAGTAGGATCGGTAGTCGGATCGCATGCTACAAAAATCTCCGGGCTTTGGGGATTGGGTAGCGGATACGCATTCAAATACGGTCGAAGAGCGGGTATTGCACTCTGCCGAGAGTTTGTTGTACCCCCAGGCGTGAAGCCCGTGTCAGGCACGATTGTCAGTGCGGTTTGGGGTAATCGAAGCTGCATGCCCTCGTATGAGAAGAAAAAGAAGGTCCTATCCTTGAAGATTGGGCCGCCGATTGTGCCGCCAAAATCATTCTGTCGCTCCTTCGCTTTGGGCAGAGGCGGGCTGTTGGTAAAACCATTGAACCAGTTGTTTGCATCTAAAACGTCGTTCCTTAAATAGTCGAAAGCTGTCCCGTGAAACTGATTCGTCCCCGCGCGTGTGACGATAGAAATCTGCCCGCCCGGAGTGCGGCCGAATTCCGGTGCATAGGTTGAGGTCTGAATCCGGAACTCCTGCATCGCATCCACGGACACCAGGCTGTTCGTTCCTCCCTGTACGTTGAAGCCACCGACTGAGCCTCCCAACCCATTTCCCGGTGTTCCATAGGGACTGGTCCCTATGTTCGCGCTAACTCCATCCACCGTCCAATAATTCGCACTGGGCCTTTGCCCATTAACGCTAAATTGCCCCATATCCTCACCATTGCTCGCCGTCACAACAACTCCTGGCGTAAGCTCGATCAGGGTCTGAAAGCTCCTACCATTCATAGGCAGGTTCTCGGCAAATTGCCTATCGATGACCGTGCTTACCGTCGCGTCCGTAGTGTTCACACTAGCTCCGTTTGCCTCGACGGTCATTGATTCTGATGCGGCACCCACATCCAGTTTAAAGTTCTCTTCAAGATTGTCCTGAACGTTTACAGTTAAACCGGTCAGATTGACAGTTCTGAATCCGGCCTTCTCGACCTCCATTCGATATCGGCCGGGGGATACACTGGCAAAATCGTAGAAGCCACCGTCATTGCTTGTGGTTTGGTTTTTAATACCACGATCGATATCGATCAAGCGCACACTGGCACCTGAAACGAGTGCACCGGTTGGATCGGTGACACTACCGCGCACGGTCGCGTTCTCAGTTTGTGCGATGGTTCTTGGTGTCCAGCATGTGAGCGCACTTGCAGCGATGCAGGCAAAAGTCAGTAGCCGGAACCAACGTATAGGCATGTATATGCCCTCCACTAGCATGTACATTCCCAAAGACGACATTTCTCCACCGAGATTCTGGAATTTTTCACACCGCTAGGTCGAGACCGATAAGCAGGAACTTCATGGATGGTTGGGCTGGTCTCCCAGGAAGGCGTAGAGGATGCGCTTTCCCTTCGGTTGATCGAGCTTGCGTTCCGCCGATTCTACAGTTACAAAAACAGTGCTGATCTGAGCCAAGACGCCTGGATCGTCACAAGTCAGTACCCAACGGCCAGCAGCGGAATCCTCACTTCGGAATACCCCTAACTTCCTCGCCTCATGCTGGTCTCGCAGTGAACCACCCCAAACATGGAATGCAACTTTTGCATTAGCTCTGGCCGCGGCATCCAAATCGTAAGCATAGAAGACAAGCGATCGCCCCTCGACATAGAAGATGCGGCCGAAAGGTCGCTCGCGTCCGGAATGATCGTTGTCGTGGACGTCGATGATATGCAAACCGCGAGCAGTGATTAGATCGCGCGCTTGCGCACTTGCCGTCAGCAGTTGACGCTCTCTCTCCAAGTCACGCTCTCGGTCGGACAGCCGCTGGGTTAGCGTATTTAGTTCTTCCTGTTTCTCTGCGTATCTTGCAATTTCATCAACATCGGAGGTGTCCTTCTCTTTGAGCCGCCGCTCCAGGTCCGCAACGTGAGAGTCTCTGTTTAACACTAGCAGGTGCGATTTTTCGTTTTCACTCTCAAGAGTCGCAATCCGCGACGAGAGACCAGCTTTGGTCGAGTCCGAGGCTTGTAGATTCCGCTGCAAAGCGGCAGCCTGGCGTTTCCACGTGGAAGCCTCTTGTTGCGCAACCGCCAACTGTGCACGCAGTTCATCCGGCTGCTCCGATTGGCCTGTGCTTGTGAGAGTACCTCTGTCGCGCTCCAGAAGATCATTGCTACGAACTTGTGCAGCTGAAGGCGGCGACTGCGGCTTCGCGACCCAAGAACCTTGCGTATTCCTAATGACGACGACGGCGGCTAATACCGCCACTACGGAAGCCGCGGTCCAAATCAGCTTAGCTATGAAACGGTGCTGATACAGGAGCGCGGATGGGGATCGGACTGCGATACCCTCGGCGGCTGCACGCTGCATAAAGCGGGCAGTCATTCCTCGGGGTACTCTGTCGCGAACATAGGTCTCGCCGTGCAATGGAAGAACTTGAGCGCTGACCTGAGCAAAGTCAGAGAGACGGTTCTGGCAGTCACTGCAACACCGAAGATGCAAATTCAGGTGTTCCAGGTCAGCGACCGATGCCCTTCCGCTCGCTGCTAAAGCACATAGAATCTCGTATTCTTCATGCTTATTCATCTTTGGACTCGCTGGACTTCTTGCGCTTTGAAGCGCGGCTGTCGGCCTCCCCCAGGACAGAACGAATTTTCTCCAATCCCCGATACAGATTGTGGCGCACAGCGGGTACGGACTCTCCGGTCCTTTCAGACACCTCCTCGGGCGTCAGGCCTTCGTAGTAAATAAGCTCGACCGTCCGTCGCTGCCGAGGCTGGATCATGCTTAGCGCCTGTTCGATGAGACAGACAGCCTCCGCAGTTTGAAATGGGTAGGTTCGCTGTGCGCCCTGTACGATCTCTGGCAACAGATCCTCGACACTTTCGGAATCATAGAAGTGGCTGGATCGCAGTTGACGCCACCGATTGATAGTCCGGCAGTACGCGAACATCAGAAGCCAGGCCTTAAAAGTACCCTTTCGCGGATTGAAAGTTCGCACAGAGCGTATAAGGTCAAGAAAGACCTGTTGCGCAATTTCTTCAGCCTCCGCATCATTACGGAGCACGCGGCGTGCATTGCGAAATACAAGCGGACTGTGACGCTCAAACAGGACTGTAAGCGCTGCCATATTGCCGGCTTGGAGCTTGGCAGCGAGTTCCTCATCACTACTCAACTTAAACTTTAAGCGATCCAGAAACGACGAACCATCCACGGAAACGAGAGGGTCTGCGTCAGCGGCGTTTTCTCCCGCTGTCGGTTGTCGCATGGATGAAGAGGCCACAAAAACAACTCTGATATCGCGAGAGGTCATGCGTATGCCAGCCGACCAAGAGTGATGAAAGCATATCGCACTTCGATCAAGCAAGCTCGCTATATTCTCGGGCAAGCCCCATCCTGGCAAAGCGCACGACATACGCCACCTATATGTGAATACAAACGTAACCCGGCAATTTCACCACCGATTCTTTGATTTTTTCGAGATCCAACCTTGATGGGGAACTCCTTTTGCTGTTTGCCGCTAACCTGCGGTAGAACATCAGCCAGACCATATGACACGGCTCGTCTGGGATACCCGTATCGGCCTCACTCTAACCTGTCTGAATTGTAAATAGTTGCGAGGATCGAGCAGTTCGGCTAGGGGAAGGCCTTCTCGGTGAAAGATTTTCTCGACATGGTTAGTCGGGCATGATCGAGATGGCCTTCGCGAGTCTGAGTCGCAGTGGAAAAACCGCCGTGTCTGGCGAGGGATCTACGATATGCCGAAGGTTAGTCCGGAGCTCGGCGGGAAGTTAACTTGCAAGGGCTCAAGCGCTTTCACACCTTTCACAGTTGATTTTTCCTACGGCTGCCGACCGGCCCAACGACGGCATCGAATCGGCCCATCCGGGCTGTCTCGTTTGTGCCAAGGTGGCGTTTCATGACTCAACCGTCCTACCAAGGCCTTGGGACGTTGGACACATTCTCAAGGACAGTGCGGTGGTTGTGGTGGTCCGTCTGGAACATATTTCGAGGCGTTATCCTGGAAACAGCTCTGAATGAACTCCGTCGAATAGCCCCGCCGCGTCGTTTCCGGCAAGTCCTCTTCGTTTATCTGTTTGAATTCGAAACTAATGTTTCCATTTTTGGAGACCGTTGCGGAAACGTAGCCGTAGACATCGGTCTTCGCGTCACCTGCGCCGTTGACATCCTTCGGGAGCCGATAACGGACTGCACCTGCTGTCCCCACGATCCACCCGAGCAGAACATCGTTCGGATCTTGTTTGCGACATGCCGTGTTATAGACATTCTCCATCACGAAGTGCGAATGACTCGCCAGCACGTACACACTCTTATGGGTGCTTTTCCGGAACTCCAGCAGCTGCCGGTATACTATCCTGCCACTCTTCGTTCCCTGCGCAGAATCATTCATGCTGTGGCCGGCCGAAAGACTGTCAGGCAAGGCTTCGTGCATCCCTACCACAACGGTTCGGACGTCGCCATTTTCGGCAGCCCTCTTGATCTCAGCGGCAAACCATTGCATCTGTCCGTCATCAAACTGGTCGTCGGATGCATTATCAAGAGTGATGAAATCCACTCCATTCCGAATCCAGTGGTAGTAAGCTCTGAGCATGTGATCCTGCGGATCATCCTGCAATCTTTGCTTCCTGAGTTCCGGAGATCCGAACCAATCTGCGAATTGTTGGATCGCCCCAGCGCGAGTTTTCGGCGCAATGGTTTCGTGATTTCCCAATGCCAGGTAAACGGGCAAGTCACCGAAGGGGCGAAGTTGTCGTTCAATAAAGTCCGGCCAGGCCTCGTTCTCGTAGGTGGAGATGCTCGCGTTCGGGTTCTGTTGTCTGAAATCCTGGTCAAAGTCGTAGATGGCTCGGTAGTCTCCGAGGTGCCAGTAGAAGGCGGCGCCTTCCTGCCGCACCTTCTGCGCGATCGCAGGCATGACCACGTCGCCGCAATTCCTGGAGTCCCCGGAAACGGCGAAGCGCCACGTCGTGTCGTCGCCTTTCGTTGGTGGCTGGGCGAACGTCGTGGTTGATAACAGCCAGAAACATATCATCAGCGAACAATTGAGCGCACGTCTCATTTTGTCAGCTCCAGGCTCGATGGATTTTCCATTTTACGGGTTCAACCCGCATTTTACCGGCTTCCGTGGATTCACCCACTTTGCCAACCAAGACACCCTTCCAATGCGTCAAACGCAGGCAGACTCTCTCCCACGATGGTATCCGGTTCGTTCTTCGAGTCCCAAACAAAGTGGAGGGCCACCATCTCTTGATGACCCTTCAGGGGGAGAACTACAGCGCATCATCCTTTGTCTAGCAACGTTCTTGCGTACGAAAGAGGCACTTGTGTTTTCTCAATCAAAGCGGCGCCGGGTCGCAATCGAACTGACGGCGCTGCTAATGGTAGTACTTGCTAGCAATTGCTGGTTGGCCTTTGGGCAGCAGCCTACCATCACGCGCAAAGCGAAAACTAAAGTTGCCCCCTCCTATCCGGAAACTGCGCGAAGGATGAACCTAGGCGGAACAGTCAAGCTCATCTTGGTAGTTGGCGCGAACGGAACTGTGAAGAGCACTACAGTGCTAGGCGGACACCCGCTGCTTGTGGCTGCCGCCCAACATGCGGTTAAGAGTTGGACGTTCGAACCTGGTCCGGAAGAGAGCAGTGGGGTGATCGAGCTCACGTTCAAGCCGGAAAACTAAATCTGGGTAGGAGTACCTCGCAAGACGGCACCAAATCTTCCCCCATGCTCTTGTTTAGCTGCGGCGCACTGTTATCTCTACGGAGGAGGCTTAGATCAGAGAAGTCGCAATCAAGCTTCGGGGTTCTAACCTCTATTCTCAAACGCGAAGGGCCGCTCCTCCCGCTCCAGTCCTCTTCGATCTTGGATGGCAAGTGTCAATCGTTGCTGGTTACACGTATTTCAGGCAGCAATCTTGAAGTGTCCGTGATCGGAGTACATTTTCAGGCCCGAGGGTCAGTTTGACTTCTGTCCCGTTTTCTCCGTCTGCTGCAGCTTGCGCAGCTCACGCCAGCGGACATACTGCTGCGGTTCTTCAGGATTTGGCCGCTCGTAACCCTGCAACCAGAAGCGGTACCAATCAAGATTGCGCTGCAATGACGAAATGCGCGCCAAAGGATGATCCGGTTGATGCGCCTCGTTGGGATAAAAATACAACTCTACAGGCCTGCCGAGTTTACTCAGTCCGGTAAGAATCTCAAAGCTCAGATCAAGATTATCGGGTGCCTCGTGCGCCTGGTCGTAGGGAACGCCTTTCCCCATCACCTCCATCAGAAGGGGAATATGAATCTTGTCAAGATTGAAGGAGACGGAGTATTGCAACCAGTTCTTCAAAGACAGCCCATAAGGCGGACCGCCATACATCGCATCGTATCCGCGCGTCACTCCTTCGGTGTGAAGCAGCCAATATTCTCCCAGACTGTAGTGAACATTGTCTGCGACTGTGGCAGCCTTGTATGGAATACTGGAATGAGCAAGGATGAACTCCGTATACCATCCGGCTCGGCTGAACCCGATGATGCCGACTCGCTTCGGGTCGATGAAACCCTGTGCCGCCAGCGTATTCACGGCACTATCCCAGACATCCATTTGGAAGGCGGCTTCGCCGATACCCCCAGGATAGCCGTGAGGGTAGTACTGTTGTTCGACGGACGGACTGTAGTCTTCGGGATATGTTCGTATCAGATACATCATTCCGGCAGCGGCGATTGGCTGAGGGGCAAACGATGGATCGTGGTTTTCCCCCGAATCGCACACAAATGAACCTGCATCCGGCTTGGTCTGAATGACGAGGGGGTAGGCTTCACCCTTCACGTAGTTCGGCGGTACAAACAGGAAACCATGCACTTCGTACCCCGTCTCCGTCGTCCATGACACAGGTTTCATTGGAGCGACTTGAAGGGTATCGAATAGCGGGTTAAGTCGCGCGATTGTCGTAACGCTTTGTTTCGTCATCTGGTACTCAAACAGTTCTGGTGGAGTGGTGGCATTTTGATAGTCCCCAATCACCAGTGTCCCATCGGTGGCCAACTGGCTGTATCGGTAAGGATCTGTCAATGGAATGTGGATAACTCGATTCTCGGACCAGCCGGTTGCGCCCTTGGAAAAGGTCGAAATTGTGCCGGTCGCTGTGTGTACAGTAACATCGCCATTCGCAGACCACAGCAGGGGTTGTTCTGTGGTATTCGCCACGTGAGGAGCGACCTCTTCAATTCGTCCGCTTCCGGGTTGCACCATGAACAAGTGGACCGCGTCGCAGATTGTTTCCTGTTCAGACTTTCCGCATCGTTCCCATTCGCTTCCGATTGGAGCCTGAGCGTTCACTAGGAATGCTCGACTGTCAGCAGACCAAAGTGGAAGGCTCCAGGCCCAGGGAGTGTTGAGAGCGACGCCGGTCGTCTTTGCCACCACGTCATAGAGCGCGAGAACCGGTGCTCCGGGGAATCCATCTTTGAGAACTGCGCGGACATATGGATTCGTCTGCCAGCCCTCTGGATACCCGCTCGGATCGATATACTCAACCAATAGCGAATGGCCGTCGGGAGACAGACTCAGAGCGAGATTCAGCTGGTACTGAAGCGTTGCCAGCTTCTCCTTGGAGATTGGCGATTGTATCTCGACTGGTTCAGGTGTTGTCCAGGCTCCAATACTCTGTCGTCTAGTCAGAAACAACCGCCTGCGCTTGAATGCAAAGCGGGTGGGGCTTTGAAACGCGATGCGGTAGCCATTTTTCGACTCTTGTGCTGAAACATGGATATCGTTGCTCTGCGCCACATCTGTTGCGAAAACGATTGCAACCTCGGCGCCGTCGATGCTGTATTCAGTGATATCGCCTGCGGCGGTTGCGAGGACGGTGCGGGCACCGCTTTCGATATCCACTTCGGCGACAGCAACCTTGGCATCAACCTTCATCAACAGATCGAGTCTCCGGCTGTCCCCGGTCCAATGCAGCTGCGATATTCCCTTGCCGCTTAGCAGGAGGGTTGGATGTTCTGGAGCATTTCCTGAAACCCGCATGATGTACAGTTCAATATCGTTTTGATTGGCGGCCGGATTCGGGGTTTTGACAAGATAGGCAACGTGGCTGCGATCCGGGCTGATCTGGATCGCAGGCACGTACGAATCGTTGAGCAGAATGGACCGAACGGTCACGCAATCGCTTGGTGTGATCGCACGCTTTGCCTGGGCTTGTACGATTTCCACTCCCATGAGTGTCCCGCACAAGAGAAGTAGGCAGCAGAGCCGGCTGATCTGGCGGGCATCGAGCATCAAAATATCACCTTCAGAGAAAACTGCATGGAACGCGCGCCTCCCTGTTGGTACAGAGAACTTACGGTTCCGAGGCTATGATTCAAGGTTTGGGTGGCCTCCCCGAAGGTCGCATCGAAGAAGTATGGATCGACGTATCCGAAATTGGGGTGGTTCAGGAGATTGAAGGTCTCGGCGCGGAACTGAAGAGCGATTTTGTCGTTGAAGTGAAACTCGCGGTGTACCGCAATATTCAGCTGCGTCGCACCGAAGCCGCGCACAAAGTTCCTGGGTGCATTACCGGAGTCATTGCCACTTGGAAGACTGAAGGCTGCCGGATTGATGGCGCGTCCGCCTGGGTAATTCGATCCATATAGATAGATGGGTTCGTCTGGGACAATATTGACGCCGCTATAGTAGTTCTGTCCTGTTGCCGGATCCACCACGTAGTTGCCAAACAGGGTGACGGGAAAGCCAGACCGTGCCATAACGCGGGCGTCAACCCCCCAATGATTTAGGATCATCTGCTTTGTCTTTCCGCCAGAAGCAGTCGGCAGATCCCAAGTTATACCGGCTTGAAAATTGTTTCTCACGTCAAAGTCGGAGTTCCCGCGCTTCACGGGAAGTTCGATTCCATTGGACCCAAAATCGATGGAATGCGACCATGTGTAGGCGGCAAGGGCGTGAATTCCGTGAGGGACACTTCTCTGAAATTGCGCTTGCAATGCCTGATAATTGGATGTCACGCCAGCCGCAACAAAGTAGATCGAGTCGAAATTGGGATTGAGGGCATTTACCAGCAGTTCCTGTTGTTGTATTAGCCTTCTCCCGTTTGCACCCAAGTAGGAAACGGTCAGCGTCTGCTTGGTCGCAAGAGACTGCTGCAGGCTGACATTCCACTCCAAGGTGTATGGAAGTTGGAGATGAGCAGGAAAGGCAATTACAGTCGATCCGGTATACGGAGGCACAGCCGCTGTTGAGAATTCCAGTTGGGATGGAACAAATGGAAGGGCGACGCTGGAAAGATAGTTTGTGGAGTTAAAACCCACGCCAGAAAAGCCTTGGGTTGCCAACTCGTTGTCGGTATCGAAAAATACTCCACCACCGGATCTCAAAACGGTTTCCCATCCCGGTGTTGCTCGCGCAGTCCACGCAACCCCAAGCCTGGGAGCGATGTTGTACCAACTCGTCTTCCAGAGAGGCGTCCCTTGAGGCGCCAGTGTCAAGCTTGCCGGATCACCTATGCTACCGAGCAAAGTGTACGCATCGTTCCCATGGGCCTCACTTGGAGGTGGATCAATCTCCCAGCGTAGGCCAAGTGATAGTGTCAGTCTGGGAGCAGCGCGCCATTCGTCCTGGGCAAAGGCAGAAAACTCGTTGAAAACGGGTGTCGCTGGCACCGATTTAGAGACGTAGGCATAGTCGGTGCTATTCGCCAAGACGCTCTGGCTGCTATCAAACTCTGCGTAAGCAAAAGGGGAGGATGGGGTCAACGGTGCGATGATACGTCGATAGTCTGCACCAAACTTGAACTGATGGTGGCCGAAAGCAACACTGACAATGTCGGTTGCATTCCATTGCCGTCCTTTACTCCTGGCATTTGGCGTTTGCAAAGCGACGTCTCCGACACCGTAAAAGTAGAGATCGAAATAGGGATTCGGGTCAGCATACGCTCCCAGCCCCATAGCGGTTGCGAGGTTGATAGGGGAAGCACCGCCAAAGGAATCCAACGTTCCGAATTGAGAAGACTGACTTCTGGCATAGCCCAATCGAAACTCATTAGCTGTCTTACCTGAAAATAGGCTCGTTGCCCCAAATGTATAGGTGTTCGTGTTGATGTGTTGCTGAGTCAGTGCAGACAGTGCTCGGGATGCAGTCGAGCTCGGTGTATAGCCGTATCGGAAGAATAGCGACAGTTTCTGGCCGACGGTGTGATCAATGCGCACGCTCGTAGAATCGATACGGCTGGGCAGGGAATAGGACTGGAAGAACTGGGCGATTCCGTTGCCGTAATCGATCCCGTTCAAAGATGGCAATGGAAAGGCGTTAAGAATACCTTGTAGCGCAGGCGGCGCGCTTTGGCGGAGTGAACTATCCGGCACAAATTGGAGAGAGGCGGCTTCTGGCTGCGTTAGGCGTAGGCCTTCATAGGAGGCAAAGAAGAAGGTCTTGTTCTTTCCGTCGTACACCCCGGGAATCCAAACTGGTCCCCCGAGTGTTCCACCGAAATCATTTTGTCGCAGCGCGGGCTTTGGTTGCCCGTAGTAGTCGTTGAACCAGTCGTTCGCATCGAAGGCGTCGTTTCTCAGATAGTCGAATACGGTTCCGTGGAATGAATTCGTGCCGGAGCGTGTCACGAGCGAGAATTGCCCACCCGGTGTGCGTCCATATTCCGCTGAATAGGTCGAGCTCAGAACTCGAAACTCCTGCATGGCGTCAACAGAGATCAGACTTTGTGTGGTGCCGAGCGCGGTGGTCGCAGCAAGGGAGCCGCTGGATGCGGCGCGTCCTACTCCGAAGCCATCGCCAGCGCTAATATTAGCCGTGACTCCATCAACCGTGTAGTAGTTCGATTCCGTTCTTTGTCCGTTGACACTGAAATCCCCGCTGTATCCGACAGTCTGTCCAGAAGTCTGCGGGCTCTGTGTCACAACACCGGGTGTCAGAGAAATCAAATCCTGAAAGCTTCGGCCGTTCAGTGGAATATTCTGTACAAATTTCTGGTCAATCACAGTGCTGACAGAGCCGTCCGTCGTGTTGACGTTGTTTGTGTCGGCTGTCACGGTAATTGACTCCGAAATTGTTCCCAAGGCCATTTCGTAGTTGAACTCAACCGTGTCCTGTACGTGCAAGACAACTCCGGTCTCGATGATCGTCCTAAATCCAGCCTTCTCCACTTCCACGCGATATGGGCCGGGCGGCAGCTCCGGGATTACATAGCTGCCTGCGTTGTTCGTTCTTCCCTCATACCGTACGTTGGTGCCCGTGTTAATAGCGGCGACGTGGGCATCCACCAGTACTGCCTTAGAGGGATCGGTGATCCGGCCGGTAATGGCTGCGTTGGCGGTTTGCGCGGATACAATGCTTGGACTTAACAAAGTGCCGAGAAATAAAGCCAACAAAGCTAGCGTCCGGACCGATTTCACCGAGCCTCCTCACGACTGATCTTCCACTGCACACCTCAGCATTTAGCGGACGGAGCCAAGCTGTACCAGAATTGCCAACATTTTTATTCGGTTGTAACAAAACCAATGGGGACGGTCATCCGATCGGCCGAATGCCATTCGGGACTTCGACGGGCCGATTGTTTCCGTATTTAGCTAAGAAATCTTTCGCGCGGACCGCTCGCACTTAAGGGTGATTTGTAGGAGCCGTCCGCAGATAGGCGTAGAGGAATGGCTTGCCGGTGGGTCTCGTGCTTGCTGGCTTTGGCTCGATCGTCACAAATACCGCGTTGATGTTTTCTAGCGTGGCGGCGTCGTCGGACTTGAATGCCCAACGACGGTTGGCTTCATTGTCCATGTAGAAAACACCGAGATTCACCGGATGGGACTGATTCTCCGAAGAACTACCCCAGACCTCAACGGCCGTGGCGTTGCGATACCCGGGCAACTGGTCGAGGTCGAAAGCGTAGAAGATGAGAGACTTGCCTTTGGTATAGAAAACGCGGCCAAAAGTTCGCCGCTTTGTGCCGCTGTGGTCCACGTCAAAAACGTCCGCGATGTAGAGCTGGCGCGCCCCCATCAACTCGCGAATGTCACGGTCGGAGGCGAGAAATTCCGTCTGTCGTTGAACCTTGCCGTTCGATTCCCGCAATTCCGCGGACAGCTCTTCGATCCTTGTTTCGAGGCTTGCGGCGTTGAGAAGAGCTCCCTGGCGTTCGTCTTGGCTATGCACGAGGTCATTGCGAACATTGCGCAGCAACTGCTCTGTATCCTCAAGTTGGCGCTGCAGACCATCCCGCTGCCCGGAGAGCGACTGGAGGGTGTCGGATTTGAGCCTATCTTCCGAAGCTAGTTGTTGCATCTCGTCCTGCAGCTTGAGCTTCAGATTTTCCAGCTGTTCCAGCTGCGTTTCTTGGCGACTGGATAGTTCCCGAAGATCCGTGATCGTTTTCGCGTTCGTTGCCAATTGCTCCTTCAGTGTTCGCCGCTCTGATTGCAGGTCAGCCAATTCATTTTGACCCTTGAGCTCATTGCCTTTGAGGTTGGCGGATTCTTGTCGGCGCGAGACTTTCTTAGTCCCGAACTGATAGCCGGCAAGCACGCTCAACAACACCAAGGCAGATGTGGCAAGAAGACGGTTCGGTATGAAATTGGGTCTGAGTTTGAAATGCGAGAAAGGTCGCCCGACAAGACCTGTTCCCTTCCCTTCTTCTAATCCTCGCGCTCGGTTGGACGCTCGACTGAGGAGCCGATCCTTCGCTTCGGCTTCATTCCACGAACTTGAATAAGTGGAATCTTCCCAAGCCTGATCCGATGCAGCTACCAGCTTCGCCATGCCATCGGAGTTTAGGCTCTCGTAGTCGGCGAGAAGGGCCCGGCATTGCTCGCAAGATACGAGATGACGATCGAGAACCGATCGCTCTTCCGATGACAGCGACCCCGTCACCGATACTGCACACAGCTCTGCGAACCTATCGCAACAACCAGATCGAACTTCGTTTTGGCCGTCGATATTCATAGCCCCTGCTTTGCTTCGCACAGCCCCAGGGCAATTGCACTCTTTCGCAAACGCTCCAGGCCACGATAGAAGTGGTGGCGGGTGTTTTCGAGCGTTTCACCGAGTTTCTGAGCTATCTCGCGGAGTTCCAAACCCTCAAAGTAGTAGAGATGAAGCGTGGCGCGTTGTTTATCGTTCAACCCCTCAAAAGCGGTGAAGAGCTGCGCTCCAGTCAGACGTGCCGATAACCGCTCTTCGAGGCGTGTGTCCTCCAGAAGAGCATTCTCCGCGTCGTCTAAATTTGTACCACTGTAGAAACCTCGCCTCGCCAAGTGTGCGCGGCGGCCGCAGGCATGCCGGTAAGCCACCTGGACAATCCACGTGCGGGCTGTTCCCTTGCTGGCATCGAAGGTGTGCGCCTTTTCGAAAAGACGGAGAAACACATCTTGCATCAAGTCGTCGGCTTCTCCGGCATCGCGCAGGATGCGAAGGCCGATTCCTAGAACCAGCCGAGCATACCGGCTGAATAAGACGGAGAGTGCTTCCAAATCACCTGTTTGCAGACAGGAAAGCAGGGCCTCATCCGAGATCCGAGGGGGATCGTGAGAGACTTTCTGCGGCGTGGACGCGGCTATATCCCCCGGAGAAACGGGCAACCATACCAACGGTTTCTGTGCGTCGGAACTCACGTGTCTTGTCGCCCGGGTAAAGAGCATCTCCGCTCGACAGCGGGCCCGCAGCTGAACGCGAGAATACAATGATCGGTCAACACAATAAAGGCTTTTATGTATTTCCTGGCCAAGAAAAATAGGTGAAGTCGATCGGTACAAAGTCGATCTCAACGCTATAACGCACAAACATGCGTATCCACCCTCCCCTCGCGCGGTCCGGTAGAATCATCGGAGGTTGCCGATCATGGCAAGAAGAGCACGACAGTGGAAATCCCGCGGCAAGCGCCCACTAGAAGCTGAGGCCAGAAGACCATTCCCATTGATCACGCAACCGCCGAAGCCATTGCGCAACCACAGCGATTGTTCCGAGAAAAGTTCGGACGCGAACCGGGACCGGAAGATCCACTGTTCTTTGATCTCGATTCCTCGGTCCCTGAATTTCTCAGCGTGAATCACAGGAGAAAACCTTTAGAGCTCTCGTGCAAGCAGCCCGAGAGTCCGGGATGGACCCTGCGCTGGTCTACGCAATGAACAAAACGGGCCGGATCGTTACCAAAGAGAATATGCGGTTCCTGACGGAAGCCGACATCCGAGAATGGAATGACGCTGTCGACGTGTCGACGAGTACCACCAGGTGATTAGATCGGGCGATACTCAATAGCGGCCCGTCTGCCAAGAGCGCGTAGGAGTGAACGTTCCCCCGACGCCAGCCTTTTCAGGGTCGAAATTAACAGTGATTGCAAGTACTTAGAGGTGCCTCCCGGCGCTGTAAGTTACTGATAGTCACCGCAGGCAAGGCCAACTGCCGGTAAAACTGCCGGTAAGTTTTGTTCGCCTTGTGTTCCTCTTGGCAACCACTCCGCATACGCAGTGCCGATCGTGATCCGCCGCATGGATATTGCTTTGAGATGGACGAGGGCCGCAAACGCTCAACTACTGCTCACACTCTCAGGCGGACGGGATGCGGTGACTCTAATCTCTTCGCCCTTCGTCAGAATCTTGCCGACGTGGGCCTTGTAACGCTTGTTGTGGGAATCGAACTTGGCAAGGCCGTGGTAGAGCGGTGCCCCTTGAGGCGTACTGATGCTGACAGCAAGCACGTCTCCTGCTTTCAGCGCAAACAGTTCAACTATCGACTTGGGCAGACGAAACCAAGGTTTGTCGTCGTGAACGTCGATGTGGAACGTCACGCTGATGTGTCGGGGTTTCATGGGGCTGACTCTCTTAGATGCGGACGAGTTTTACTTTTTAGCGGCCTTGATCCTGGCCCATCGTGCTTTCTGTGCCGCTGCCATTTTTCTGCGTGCCGCTGCGGACACTTTGCGCTTCGGCTTCTCGACCGCAGCTGTCTTTATTGCCGATACACCGTGGCCCGTCTCGGCACCCAATAACGCCAAAACCTGTTGCAGTCTTTCGATCTCGGCCCTAACTTCCTTGACAATATTCTCAACGCTCAATGTGTTCCCCATTGTCGCCAGATGCGACTGGACAATATAGCACTTTCTTACACGAGCCCCCGACGTTCCTGTAGGCTGGTGGCCGCCGCGAAGAAACACACGGCCGCATTGCAGAGCTCAAAGATGGCGGCTCAGTCCGGTGGAACGGACGGCGGAACAACCGAGACCTAACTTACGCAACGGAACTGGAGCGGTCAAGATAACCGCTGCTTCCTCTTCTCGCGCCCGCCCGTCAAGCAGGTCACGGCTTGCAGGCGAGGCTGTTGGCCGCTATTCGATCGATCCACTCGCGGGCGGCTGGGCTCGGGTCTATCCCGTGCTGGCGATCGAGGTCCTTCTTAAAGAGCGCGGCACCTAGGGACTTGAAATTAGCCATTGCGTTCCACACGGCGGTTCCCGAGTGCTGCGCGAATAGGTCGAAAGCTTTGGCCTCGTGGACCCTCGACCTGCTGCCGTGAAACCCGAGCCTGTTGCGGAACAGTTTCAGTCCGGGCACGAGGGGTGTCACCAGCTCCTCGACCGCGGCGATCGCGTTCTCCTCATCAGGCCATGCCGCGCGCCAGACCCTGAAGCCGTTCACTCCCTGCGGGTCATCCTCCACCATGCTGTAGAAGTAGGCGTAGAGGACGAACATCATCGTGGCGCGCGCGTCTTGCATCGTGAAATCCGCAGACGGGACTCGCGGGTCGGAGTTCATGTTGACCGAGGGCTGGTAGTGGCCTGAGATGAGGTCGCGGTAGATGGTGTGCACGTTCGAGAAGTGCGCGTACCTCTCCGCAAACATGTAAGCCTCTTCGGAGATCGCCATGACACATTCTATAATCCGAGGTCGATGCCCACCTATAAAGAGCTTGAGCACCTCTCCATCCCGAAGCAGGCCCAGCTCCTCCTACGCAGCGCATCGAAGTTCGCCCAGATAGGGTCGTTCAACATCTACAACCTCGGCATGGCACCGTGGAGCTTGGCCTCCGACTTCCCCGCCGGGGAGCGTCAGGCCGTCACGGAATTGCTGCTCGCAGCCCCTCTGAAATTCCTGGAGAACCAAGGCCTCATTCGCTTCAAGGAACATTCGAACTATGCCATCACTCCAAAGGGACTTGAGGCGGCGCAGAACCCCACTCCTTCGTTCTTCGCGGTCCAAGAGATCATGGCGGCTCTGCCCCTGCTCCATAAAGACTTCCAGGGGTACGCGCACTACTTCTACGAGAACAAGCTGAAGGAAGCTGTGGCTGCTGCGTTCGAGCGGTACGAGAACAGGTTGAATGAGATTAGGAGCGGCTCGATCAGCCCGACGGTAAGGGCCGCGTCCGGTCACGCGCTGGTCTATCGGCTCTTTGCGGAAAGAGAGCTTGTCCGTCCCTATCCCCCCCTTGGCACCAAGGATGCGTACGAAAAGGGACTAACTGGAATCTTAAGTGGGGCGCTGGAGTGGATAAGAAACCCGTACACGCACCAGAAGCACGAGCTGCCGGACCTGACGCCGTCTGAGGCTCTGGAGCTGCTGTTCGTCGCGAGCTACCTAATGCGGATGCTTGAGCTGTCGAAGCCGTAGCCCGTTGCCGCCCGTTCAAGCCGGGAAGGATCCATCTGTAAGGGCAAGCTACGTGGCAGAGAAGATGAACCACAGAAAGGGACTTGTTGAGAGTCGCCACCTTCAACATTAACAACATCAACAAGCGGCTTGATAACCTTCTGGCTTGGTTATCCAAAGCTGAACCGGACGTGGTTAGCCTCCAAGAGCTCAAGGCAGAGCAGGAAGCATTTCCCGTGAATGCCCTTCGAACTCTCGGGTACGAAGCGGTCTGGCAAGGGGAGCGCTCCTGGAATGGCGTGGCCATTCTCGCGCGACACCATGTTCCCGTGCTGACTCGCGCAAGCTTGCCGGGAAATCCTGAAGATCAGCAAGCTCGCTACATTGAAGCGGCGGTTCAGGGAGCCCTGATCACGTCCATCTACCTCCCCAATGGGAATCCGCAGCCTGGACCGAAATTCAATTACAAGCTGGCCTGGTTCGAGCGCCTCATTGCCCACGCCGCCGAACTCATGGCGAGCGGCGCACCCGTCGTGTTGGCCGGTGACTACAACGT
>Ga0116134_1000406_pt1 | contig 22550 bp, 24 predicted proteins | sample June2015DPH_19_5_FD_89737 | JGI IMG/M metagenome (GOLD analysis project Ga0116134, IMG submission 89737) | Peatland microbial communities from SPRUCE experiment site at the Marcell Experimental Forest, Minnesota, USA - June2015DPH_19_40 | ecosystem: Environmental > Terrestrial > Soil > Wetlands... | reverse complement strand
GTCGACTCGGTGTTGATGTTCACCACGCTCGGCTCCAGTTGCTTGGAAATCTGAGAGAAGGCGGTCGAAAGCTGTTGCGGAGCGGGGATGGTCAGCGGCGTCGCATCCGAGGACTTCTGCCCCTCCTTGCCTTTCACTCCATAGGAGACAACCGTGCCAATCAGAATTCCAACCGCCAGCGTCGCCAGAATCGTAAGAGTGTATGCCCAACGGTTGGCTTTGAGGCGCACCCAAAAGGCGCCTTCGCGCGAATCCATTTCCTACCTCCTGAAACTGCCTAATTTTTTATTATACCTTCGACCCCGGCAGGGATCGGTTCGAAGGCCGCTAAATCGTTTGACGCAGAAAAGACGGTCGGCGTTCACGGGTAGGCGAGAATGTTGTGGTGGCGGGGCTTTGCCCCGCCGGGACGGGGCGGAGCCCCGTCACCACACAACCACGCTATAGCTTCAACGTCATCAGCGCCAGGAACAATCCGGTGTAGCCGGCGATGACCAGCAGCACCAACAGCGCACCAAAACTCAGGACGTTGAATATCCCCCACGGCTTCTCGACCGCGCCCAGCGCCAGCTTCCACAGTCCGAAACTCCCCGCCAGCGCGCAGGCGGGCAACACCACCAGCCCAATCGTCCGCCCGTGCGCCACCTGAGGGAAGACGATCAGGGACATCACGGCAGGAAGAAACGCCAAAGCCGGGACAATGGCCAAAGGAGCGCCGATCAGGAACGCGCGTTCGCGCTCTCGCCATCGGGTGATCGGGTCATCGGGTGATCGGGTCATCGTGGGGATCGGGTCATCTCACCATCGGGTCATCGGGCACTCGAGTAACGACCTTCGGGTTTTCGACGGCCAGATGACTCGATTCTACTTCGCTATTTGCGTCCTCACTCTCCTGCTCCCGACAAAGTCAGCATGGTGAGCAGAATGCGCTTTAGTCCAAGGTCTCGTCCATTGCAGTCAAACCACTCTTGCAACGTGTGCGCGCCGCCCCCGGAGCCGCCCGCACCAATAGCGATGGCCTCGCGGCCGAGCGATAGCGGAATGTTCGCGTCGGTAGACGCGCGCTGCACCTGTGCCGTGTTGCCCAACTGCGCATCTACGGCGCGAATCACCTTGAGAAGCCGCGCATCCGGCGCCAGTTCGCCCGCCGGACGATTTCCGATCTCCACCACTTCGCTCTGTAGCACCTGCGGCTTCCTTGGTCCGTGCTGAGCCGCGGCCCGATTCTCCAATGCCAGCGCCTGGTCCAGCGCGACGCGCAGCGCTCGCTCCAGCCGATCAATTTCTGCCGTCGAGGTGGAGCGCAGATCGACCCGCATGCTGACGGATTCCGGAATCGAATTCACGGAAGTCCCACCCCGAATCACGCCGACATTGAACGTTGTTTTCGGCAACGCCGGCACCAGCGTTTGACTGAATACATCGATCGCACGGGAGAGCGCAATAATTGGATTGGGCGCGCCGAAGTCGCTCCACGAGTGTCCGCCCGGACCGCGCATGATCACTTCGAAGCGGCGGCTGCCCAGGGCCTCGGCCACCACCGTGTCCGCTCCCGCGCCATCGACAACCACGCTGTAGGCAATCGCGTCCCGCCAGCGCGGCGTCGCGAAAACGTGCCGCATGCCGCGCAGATCGCCTTCGCCTTCTTCCCCGACGTTGCCGATGAACACAAAGGGCAGCGCATGCGAAATTCGTCCGCTGCCGAGCACACTGGCCACGGCCAGCATCGCCGCAATGCCCGCGCCGTTGTCCGCGACTCCCGGGCCGAACAACCGGCTGCCCTGCTGGCGGATGTGCAACGGCGTCGCTGCCGGGAACACCGTATCAATATGCGCGCTGAGCGCCACGAAGCGGCTGCCGTAGCCAGGACGAACGCCGAACACGTTGCCCACCTCATCCACCTGCACGTCGACCAGCCCGAGTTCGCGAAAGCGTTCAGCCAGCCAGGCGCCGCGCGGCGCCTCTCCGAATGGAGGCGCGGCCACCCGCGTCGCCTCCATCTGCCACAGCGCAAACTGTGATTCCCCGGAGCGGAAACGGGCGAATGCCGCGCGCACTTCCGGCAAGCCGGCGAGCCGCGCCACTTCCTGCTGCACCGAGGGAGACAAATCAGAAGCTGCCACTGGCCGAACTCACTCCATCCTTGTGCGCCTATCTTATAACGTCAGGGCCTAACGTCACGGCGCGGAGGCGAAGGCAATCCCTGTAGAAGGCCCTTTCAGAAAGAAGAAACCTGATTAGCGTTTCAGCGAATGCCGCGGAGGCCCGTCTCGGCGGGATGAGATGCGAGCATCTTCATGCCGTTCAGAATCGCGGCGATTACGTTCTCGTCCCCGACGACCGTGTTGATCATCAGGTGATAGAGGGCGCGCGTCGGCCATTCGGCATTGAAGTAGTGTTTGATGTAGGCGCGCCGCTCCTTATCCACGTTCTCCACCAGGTCCTCTGCTTCTTCGCGGCTCTTGCCCATGGCCACCAGACGGCGAATCTTCTCGTCGGGCGGAGCATAGGTGAAGACGCGGAAAGTATCTTGGCGCTCGCGCAGGAAAAACGGGGCGCCACGGCCGACAATCACGGCACTGCCTTCCGTCGCAATCGTGTGCATGATCTCCCCCACCATGACCATCATGCGATCCGTATCGAAAGCATACGAGTCGGCTAGAGGAATGCTGCGTTCGTAACTGCCCCGCCAGAAGGCTTTCGCTAAACGGTAGAGACGGCTGTCGACCCGCTCATCGCACAAGGCCACCGCCGATTCCGTCACCCGCGCGCGCTGCGCAATCTCGCTGGTCAGTTGCTGGTCCCACAGCTTCCACCCCAATCGGCGGGCCAGTTCTGCGGCAATGCCTCCGCCCCCGCTGCCAAACTCGCGTTCCAGAGTAACGATGCGAAACATTGCGAACCTCCCTTCGGAATACGGTGGAGCGACGGGCGTCTCGCCCGTCCAGCCCTGCGGGAAACCCGGCTCTCCACTAGTGAACCACGATCAATGAGCTACGATCTCGCCTCCCGGCTTCGTCTTCTTGATCAGTAACACGCACGGGATTAAACAAAAGACCAGTACCCCGAGCACCCAGAAATTATCAATGTAGGCCAGCATGGTCGACTGCCGGATCACATTCGCCTGTATCAGGGCGTAGGCATGCTGCTGCGCGGAATCGCCTCCCGAGCCAGGACCGGCGCCGCCGCCCGCAAAAGTTCTCGTCATCCCGTGCAGCGCCGACTGAAACTGCGGGTTGGCGGCGTTCAGCTTTTCCACCAGCCGCACCTGGTGAACCTGCGCGCGGCGAGCCAGGCCGGTGGTGACAAAAGAGATCCCGAAGCTGCCTCCAATATTTCTGGCTAGGTTCATCAAGCCGGACGCCGCATTGTTTTTCTCGCGTGGCAGAGACGCATACGCGGCGATGTTAATCGGCATGAACAGGCAAGCGAATCCTGCCGCCTGGTAGACGCGCGCCATGACCATGGTGTGGAAATCCACGTTCAGGTCGAACGTCGTCATATGGAACAGCGAAAACGAAAGCATCGGCAAACCAAAGAGCAGCACCCAGCGCGGGCTATAACGCGAAAGTAGAAATCCAACCATCGGCATCATCACCATGATCGCGAAACCGCCCGGGGAGAGCGCCATCCCGGAGCGTTCGGCGGTGTAACCGAGCATCGTCTGCATGAACAGCGGCAACAGCAAGGTGCTGCTGAGCAGCACAAATCCGACCATGAACATCAGGAAGTTGGAGGCGGCGAAGCTGCGCTCGCGAAATAAGTGCAGGTCGACGATGGGGTCTTTATGGTTCCACTCCCAAAAGACGACGAAGATCAGCGCCGCGGCGGAGATCACGCTCAGCACTACGATGAAGTGCGATTCGAACCAGTCTTCGCGTTGTCCTTTGTCAAGGACCACCTGCAGCGTTCCGAGGCCGAGCGCGACCAAGCCCAGTCCGATGTAGTCAATCCGGGTTTCGCTGAGCTTGCGGCGCTTCATGTATGGAGGATCCTGGATGAGCCGTGAGGTCAACAAAAACGAAAGCATGCCGACTGGAATGTTGATGAAGAAAATCCAACGCCAGCTAAAGTTGTCGGTGAGCCAGCCTCCAAGGGTGGGGCCGATGGCCGGAGCCATGACCACCGCGATGCCATAGACGGCGAAGGCCATGCCGCGCTTGGCGGGAGAAAAGGTATCGACGAGGATGGCCTGCGAACTCGGTTGCAGTCCTCCTCCGCCCGCACCCTGAAGAATGCGGAAGACGATGAGCATGCCGAGGTTGGGCGCCAATCCGCACAGAAACGAACTGAGCGTGAAGACTACGACACAGCCCATGTAAAAGTGCTTGCGACCGAAGATCGAAGACAGCCAGCCGCTCAGCGGCAGCACGATGGCATTGGAGACGAGATACGACGTCAATACCCACGTGCTCTCGTCCTGACCCGCCGAAAGACTGCCGGCGATGTGGGGCAGCGCCACGTTGGCGATGCTGGTGTCGAGCACCTCCATGAACGTGGCCAGCGTTACCACCAGAGCGATAACCCAGGGATTGACCGGCGAATGCCATTCGGCGGCCTCATTCATGGTGATCGCAGCAGCGCCCATTGTTATAGAAACCCATGTTTCAAAGTTTCAAGGTTTCAAGGTTTCAAAGCGGACTCCAGCGAAGCCCACTCTGACTTTGAAACTTTGAAACACTGAAACTTTGAAACACTGAAACCTTGAAACCTTGAAACCTTGAAACCTTGCCCTCACTTAATCCAGACCTTCGGCTCTACCGACATCCCCGGACGAAGTTCATGGCTCCTGATCACGCCCGGATTGAACACAATTTTCACGGGTATGCGCTGCACCACTTTGACGTAGTTGCCGGTGGCGTTTTCAGCCGGCAACAGGCTGAAGCGATCTCCACTGGCGCCGGCGATGGAGTCGACATGCCCCTTGTAAGTCCTGCCGGTGGCATCGACGTCGACATCCGCCGACTGGCCCGGCTTGATGTTCCTGAGTTGCGTCTCCTTGAAGTTCGCCGTGACCCACAGGTCCGCCTCACCGAGAGGGATGATTTTCATCATCTCCTGGCCGGGCTGCACGTTTTGACCAACCTCGACGGTGCGGTTGCTGACGGCTCCGCTGACTGGCGCAATCACTTTGGTGTACTGGAGGTTCAGTTCCGCCTGGTCCAACGCGGCCTTTTTGCGATCGGCATTGGCTTGGGCGGAAAGAGCGCGGGCGCGCGTGGCGCGCATCGTCTGCGGCGCGGTGTCGGCGGTGCGAAGCTCGGCGCTGGCCTGCCGCAGCTTGTCCTGCGCCTGTTCGACCTGCGCCGCGGAAGCGTCAGCGCGCGAGCGCATCATCTGCAGAGTTGCGGCGGCGGCATGGGCGCTGGCGATCGCTTGATCGTACTGTTGCTGCGAGATCTCCTGCTTGTCGATCAGTTCCTTGTAGCGAACCAGATCATTCTGCGCTTTGGTGTTGTTGGCCTCCGCTTCCACGATCTGCGACTTGGTCGCTTCAAACTGCTGGCGGGCTGCCGCGATGCCAGCCTGCGCACTGGAGACGCCGGCCTGTGCCCCGCTCACCTGGCTCGAAGTGCTCACGTTGGTGATGGGAACGTTGATGCCGGCGGCTGCGGCCTGCGCCTCAGCGTCGGCGTAGTCGGCGCGCGCCTGCGCCACCGCAACTTCGTAGTCGGCCGGGTCGATTTCCACCAGCACCGTTCCCTTTTCCACATACTGGTTGTCTTCGACGTTGAGCTTCAGCACATGGCCGCTGACGCGCGCGCTCACCGAGTTCACATGCCCGTCAATCTGCGCGTCGTCGGTCGATTCGTAGCTTTCGAAGTAACGCCACAGAAAGAAAACGGCGATCAGAATCACGAGGCCGGCGAGAATGAGTCCCAACCTCGTGCGCGGCTGACTCAAAAACGCGGACCGCCGCTGATAGCCAGATTCGCTGTCAGGCTGGGACGGAGACGGCGACGGCGGAGACTGCGGCGCGCCGGTTTCCGGTTGCGGTTTGGGCTCGGCTGCAACGCTGCTGGGTTCTTCCATTTGGTTACTTCCCTTTCAGATATTCGCGAACGCCCTCTTCGGCGTGCCCCAGGGCGCGGGCATAGGAAACCTTGGCCAGGTTGTGCAGGTAGAGGCTCGAGATTAAACTCTCGTGCGCCGACGCCACTGCTTCCTGCGCCTGCACCACTTCGAGGTTGTCGGTGACCCCGGCGGAGAAACGATCCTGCGATTGGCTGAGCGCCTCTTCGGCAAGATTCACCGAACTCTGGGCGACTTCCACCTGATCGGCAGACGACTTGAGGTCGAGCAGCGCGTTGCGGATATCCTGATCGATCTGACCACGCACGTCCGCCATCTGCGCCTGCGCCTGCCGCAAGCTAGCTTCTGCCTTTAGAACATCTCCGTGGACCTTTCCACCCTGGAAGATCGGAATGTTCAGCGTGCCGACGACCGCATACGTAGGCAGCACACTGGCGGGAGCCGCGCCGATCTCGCCGTAATTTACCGCCATATCGAGGGTGGGAAAATATCCGGCGGTGGCTGCGCTATGCTCCAGTTGGGCAGCCACCAGGCGATCCCGGGCCGCTTTGTAATCGGAGCGCAGAGCATACGCGCGCTGCAAGCTGGTTTCAAGATCGGGGACGGGGAATGCCTCATAAGGAGCTTTATCGGCCAGTTCGAATTCCTGGCCAGTCGCCAATCCAATCACGCGCGCCAGCGAAATTTTCTGCTTGGCGAAATCGTTCGTGGCCGCGATCAGTTGCTGTTGGCGCGTCTGGTATTCGACCTGCGCCCGCAGCGTATCGATTGCCGGAGCGACGCCCGCCTGCTGTTGCGCGACCGCCTTTTTATACAGCGCGTGCGCCGTCTCCACCTGCGCCTGCGCGGTTTCCACGCGGGCTGCTCCAGCAATTGCCTGCAGATAGGCGCTGCCCGTCGCGAGCACGACCAGATCACGTGCGTCCTTCAGATTAAACCGGGCCACGCCTTCGCCAATCACGGAAGAACGGTATTTCTGGATTGCCTTCCAGTCGAAAATTCGCTCGGTGGCCGAGGCGCGCACGTCAAAGTAGGAGTACGGCCCGATGATGGGAGGAATACCAGGAAGCAGCTTGGCGGTAAATCCTTCCGATTCCGTGCTCAGTTTCTGTGCAACCTCCTGTACATCTCCGCTCACGTTCGGAAGCAGGGCGCTGAGCTGCTGCCATTTCTGTCCCCGGGCCTCGATGGTGTTGTACTCCGACAAAAGGCCAGCCAGATTCTGGCGCAAAGCCCGCTCGATCGCGTCGCTGAAGGTCAGTTGTAGAACTCCGGGGGTGGATTTCGCATCCGGCACACTGCCAAACACTGGATTCTGTGCCGAGGTTGGAACTTGTGAGGTTTGAAGCTGCATGGCCCCGCCCGCCGAGCCTGCGGTGGAACCGTAAGTCGAAGTCGAACTTGAACTCGAACTCTGGGCGCAAAGCGCCGCTGGAAAGATGACGATGGAGACGATCGGCAAGACTATCCGAAAAACGGCACATCTCTTCATTATAATTAACCAGTTAGTTAGATAAAGTTAGTTAGATTCTACCCGACCCCCATCTCGCGAATCAAGCCATGACTCGCATAAGGTACGCAAGCGCCGCAGCTTGCGGGTAGGACGGTCCGAAGAAGCCATCGAAGCTGGGTTCCCTCCTTGCTGGAAGCTATGGCTTCAAAACAGAAATCATAAGTCTTTTCGACTCTTTTTGCTGGAGATGCGATGCAAATTGTCGAACCGGCTCGCGATAGAGCGCTGACCGTGCCGTTTTGGAGGTGCGCACGCACGGCCGAGAGTGACCTTGGTCATCTTGTGTTAACCCCCGTCCGAAGTTCAATCTATGAAGCGAGTCAACTTCCCCGCGGCTGAAGTTTGCGTGAGGGAAGTCGTACGTATGAGCGAAGCCACGAAACTATCGCCCAAAGGGTCGGACTGGACGCGCCTGCTCACCGATCCCGACCTGGTCAGCCACCTCGGGAAACTGCTGCAAACCTACCGCGAGGTGCCTCCAGAGCAGCGCGAAACGGCTCTGCTGCAGGCCATGCGCGAGATCAAAGACGCCGCCGTCAAAGACCGCCAAGCACAGAACCGAGCACAGAACCGAGTAGAGAATAATGTGCAGCCCGTTGCCGCGGGGCCGATGCCTGCCGTGCTCCCCCATCCCGAACCAGTGGATAAGACGCCCCCGTTCGAACCGGATTTGTTCACCCCGCAACTGGCATCGGATCGCCGCCGTTATCACCGGATCAAGTGCTATGTGGCAGTGGAAATTCACATCGAGGGTGTAGAAGAGCCGGTCTGGGGCAATCTGGCGAATGTGGGCCGCGGAGGCTGCCTGGTCGAGACCTCCAGCGCCGTGCCTGCGGGCAAGGCCCTGGAGATCGGGTTGTGGGTGGCCAGCGGCAAGATCTGGGTAAAGGGCGTCATCATCAGCGGAGTCGCGACGCACAGCGCGCCGTCCTTTGGCGTGCGCGTGAAATTCTCCGAGGCGGAACTGTCGGAAAAGGAACACCTGCGGGAATTTCTCAAATTCGTCGATACCACCACCCGCAAGTCGCAAAGCGGAAAAGCCTACGTGGCGCAGTTAAAGGGCTAGCCCGCTCCCCGTCCAACTTGATTTTGCCAGCAACTTTTCCTGCCGTACGGGTTCATTCTTAATGAGGCCAACATTAGGATAGAGATGCCTGAAAGCTGGTTTTCTATGTCCATCACTCGACGCATTTTCCTTCGCAACGGCGCTCTCGCCGTGGTTGGCACGACCGCGCTGCCAAGCTTCCTGACGCGCGCCGCCTTGGGCGCGGCTGACCCCGGCGTTCGCACCAAGCGCCTGGTCGTAATCTTCCAGCGCGGTGCGGCCGATGGCCTCAACATCGTTGTGCCCCACGGCGAGCCCGGTTACTACGCCATGCGGCCGACCATCAACATCCCGAAGAAATCCGTGCTCGACCTCGACGGCTTTTTCGGATTGCATCCGGCGATGGCATCGTTTGAGCCGCTCTGGAAACAGAAGCATCTCGCCATCGTGCACGCCGCCGGATCTCCCGACCCAACGCGCTCGCACTTCGACGCGCAGGACTTCATGGAATCGGGCACGCCCGGTGTAAAGGTCACCGACGACGGCTGGCTGAACCGCGCGCTGCACGAGCTTTCCGTCGTATCTGGGAAAGATAAGTCGGCCTTCCGCGCCATTGCGCTCGGGCCGTCGCTGCCGCGCATTCTCTCCGGCAAAGAGCCGGCCGTTGCGATCAACAACCTGAACGATTTTTCCGTCGGCGGAAAGAATCCCAACGCTGCGGCAAACGCGAACACCTTCGAGGCCATGTACGACCACTCGGTAGACACCGTGTTGCACGGCGCCGGTCAGGAAACTTTCGACGCGGTCAAGACGCTGAAGGCCGCCGATCCCGCGCACTATACACCGGCCGCCGACGCGAACTATCCCAAAGGGCGCTTCGGCGACAGCCTGAAGCAACTGGCGCAACTGATCAAAGCGAACCTCGGCGTGCAAGTGGCGTTCGCCGACATCGGAGGCTGGGATCATCACGTCAACGAAGGCAGCATCCAGGGACAGATCGCCAACGTGCTCGGCGATTTCTCGCGATCGATCGCCGCCTTCTGGACCGACCTCGGCGATCTTGGAGAAGACACGGTCGTAGTAACCATGTCCGAATTCGGCCGGACAGCACGTGAAAACGGGAACCGCGGCACCGACCACGGCCACGCCAACGTGATGTTTGTGCTCGGAGGCCCCGTAAAAGGCGGCAAGGTCTATGGCCAATGGCCGGGGCTCGACCAATCGCAGTTGTACGAAGGCCGCGACCTGGCGGTGACGACGGATTTCAGGCTAGTGCTAAGCGAAGTCGTGTCGCGCTATCTGGGGAATAAAGATTTGAAGACGGTGTTCCCGGGATTTGAGGTTGGACCTGGGAAGTTCTTGAGCTTGCTTGGTTGAACGCGGGGCACACGTTAAGAGCCGAAGTCTTTATCCATCTCGGCTGCGATCAGCGCAGCTCTGAGCGGCGCGGTCCAATATCTCCGGCGGGAACGGGCAAGCCTTGCGAGTGAGAAGGTCGAGGTGCACTCCGGTTAATTCTGAAATTGCGGCAACTTCATTTTTCTCGTCGTTGATCAGCTCATGCTGGAAACGAATGACTTTCTCCCGAATTTCCAGAATGCTCGATCGCACGATGACGACATCACCTGCGGCAAGTTCTCTTTTGTACTCTGTGTTCTGTTGTACAGCTGCCATGCCGCGCTTCTGTTCGCGAATGTAGGTGGGAGTAATACCGATGAACGCAAATAGGTTCCACGTGGCTTCATCGAACTTGCTCGTGTACCACATCACATTCATATGACCCATGTGGTCACATTGCCACGGGTAAACAATCCCGCGATATGTGATCGCCGAATCGCTGGTCCTGCCTTTCATTTCTACCACCGTCCCATGCGTAGCCAAAAACGTCAGGACCGCGCCCCGAGTCCACATCTTGCGTTTCGCTAATCGACGAGGCAAGAAAGCCCAGTTACAACTCGATCAGCACATCCCCACCCTCGATCTTCACCGCATACACTGCAATCTTCGCGCCCGGCGGACCAGCCTCGCCCGTCTTCGGGTCCCACTCCCAGCCATGCCACGGACAAACAACCTTTCCTCCTGAGATCACGCCCTGGCCGAGCGGCCCGCCGCGATGCAGGCAGATGTTCTCCATGGCGCTGATTTCGCCGTTCACGTTGGCAACACAAATCGTCTTGTCGCCGCAGGAAAATTCTCTGGCTTCGTTGATTGAGGGAAGTTCAGATTGAGGCGCTAGTTTGACGAACATGGCATTCAGCACTCGGCGGTCCCAAGCAAACTGCAGATCCCTCACTCGTTCGGGATGACAAGAAGTATACAGCGTGGTTTGACTGAGAACTTACAACTGAGAACTGAGAACTGAGATCTGAGATCCTTCGCTTCTCTCAGGATGACCGGTGCGGGCTCCCGCTTCGCTAACGCCCGCCAATCGCGGTCATTTCGGCTGCATCGTCTGCGCTACCATCACCTGGCGTTTGAAATTCTCCATCATGTTTTCTTCCAGGCGCACTTCGGTGGGGCGCTTGGCGAGTGTCATGGTGTCGATCTTGTCCTGCAGCCTGAGCAGCGCGTAAAACAAATTCTCCGGACGCGGCGGGCAGCCGATGACATACACATCCACTGGCACGATCCGGTCGACGCCCTGCAGCACGGCATAAGTGTTGAACGGGCCACCCACCGACGAGCACGCGCCCATCGAAATCACCCACTTCGGCTCGGGCATCTGATCGTAGATTCGCTTTACCACCGGCGCCATCTTCAGCGTGACCGTGCCGGAGACGATCATCAGATCCGATTGCCGCGGGCTGGGCCGAAACACCTCCGCCCCAAAGCGCGCGATATCGAACCGCGCAGTTGAAGATGCGATCATCTCGATGGCGCAGCACGCCAGCCCAAACGTCATCGGCCACAGCGCCGACTTGCGCGCCCAGTTGAAGACGTAGTCCACCGTCGAGATCATGAAATTCTTTTCGAACTTATTCTGCAGCCAGCTCATGAGCCCTCGTTCCCTAATCGATCCCTACAAGAATACATCCTCACCCTGCGTCCGGGCGTGATACAAGTCACAGCGTGAACAACAGACCGCAGTCTAGGCAGCGGACGAGCCAGTGTCAATCGCAGGCCGGGGATAACTATACACATGAGAAAACTGCTACACCGGACCGATTCGCCACACCTCCGGGTCGGGAATCGGCGGCAGGCCGGGGATCCCGGCGGGTAGCGCGTAGCTCGAAGCCCGCAGCTCTGGACGTGAGGCCCGCCAGCCAGGCGGGCCGCGGAGTCGAGTCCAGAATTTACTTGATCTATATAATGTCTATCGGTATACTAGCATTTAATCGCACCGCTTCATCCTCTCCCGGTGCGTCCAGGAAGTCTCGGCTGCGATGGGGGATCGAAGCCGAGTGGTTTGTTCACCAAAGGAGCCTCGGCTGCCGTCGGGGGGATTGCAGCCGAGGCGATTTTATTCGCTCCTCGGCCCCGGCTCCCAAACCCCACTTGATTTAATCCTTGCCAATACAGGAGTAAAGCAACTCCTGCTAAAATCTTTCAGCGCCCGTGGAGGCGACTCTGATCGGCTCCAGCAGCCGTGAGTGTGTGGGGAATCGAGCTTGTTCCAGCGAATCTTTGCAGCAATCTTTCTCTCCGCATCCATCATTCTGGCGAGCGCGCAAGCGCCCAGCGCCCCGGGCAAGCCGCTTCCGCCCGGAGCCGCGCAAGCCAAAGTGAAGGCCGCCTGCCTGCAGTGTCACAATGCAAGCCGCATCACCGAGCAGCACCTGACCCGCCAGCAATGGTCTGACGAACTCGAAAAAATGCAAGGCCTGGGCGCCGTCATCCCCGACGCCGATCGCAAAGCCCTGCTGAATTATCTGACCAGGAATTTCGGTCCCGAAAAAGGCGCGGCCAGGGACGCAACCAAGAAGTCCGGAAGCGCACCCGACTAGCTCGTGTGTCGAATAACAAGAGCAAAGCGCTGCCGACCCAACGCCCGAAGTGGCCATTACAGCAGCGCCGCCCGTAACCAAACTCAACCTAACTTCAGGATGAGTCACCGAGGCCAGGACTTCAAGTGATCGCCTAGGTACTCGAACCGAGCGGCAACCCAAGCCCTATTTTTTGTCGGCGCTCTGCGCGTCCTCTGCGGTTGCAGTTTTCTCCGGCCGCAGCAGCGGAAACAGAATCACATCGCGAATGGTATGCGAGTCGGTGAAGAGCATCGCCAGCCGGTCCACTCCCAGTCCCACGCCGCCCGCAGGAGGCATGCCATAACTCAGCGCGTTTATATAATTTTCATCCATCTGGTGGGCTTCATCGTCGCCGCGTTCGCGTTCTTTTAATTGCGCCTCAAACCGCCGCCTCTGATCTTCGGGATCGTTCAGTTCGCTGAAGCCGTTGGCGATTTCCATGAGGCCGGCAAACATTTCGAAGCGCTCCGTCCAGTCCGGTTCATCCGGCTTCTGCTTCGACAGCGGAGAGACCGCAGTAGGAAATTCATAGATGATCGTCGGCTGCATCAAATGTTCTTCCGCCACCGCCTCAAAGATGGCAGCGATCGTCTTGCCCACCGGCGCCGCCGCATCGTACTTCAAATTAATCCCCGCGCCGCGCACGCGCTCGACCAGCGCCTCGACCGACTCGCGCGCCGCGAAGTCGCTGCGCTCGGGCTTCGCGCCAGCCTTCTCCGGCCAGAAACGCAGAATCGCCTCCCGCATCGTCATCCGCCGCCAGTTCGCATGTGACCAGTCGATCTCCTGTTCGCCCCACTTCGTCTTCGATCCGCCCGTCACGTCTTTCACCGCCTGCTCAATCGCGGCCTGCGTAGTGTCCATGATGCCGAGATAATCGGTGTAAGCCTGATACGCTTCGAGCATGGTGAACTCAGGATTCCATCTCCAGCCGAGGCCTTCGTTGCGGAAGTTACGATTGATCTCATACACGCGATCGAAGCCGCCCACCGTCAGCCGCTTCAAATAAAGTTCGGGAGCGATGCGCAGAAACAGATCCATATCCAAAGTGTTGTGATGCGTCTTAAACGGACGCGCCACCGCGCCGCCCGCAATCGGCTGCATCATCGGAGTCTCGACTTCCATAAACCCCTGCCCATCGAAATACCGCCGCAGCGACTGCACCAGCTTGCTGCGCTTCAAAAACACTTCGCGCACTTCCGGATTCATCACCAGATCCAGGTACCGCTGCCGATAGCGCAATTCAACGTCGGTGAGCCCGTGAAACTTTTCCGGCAAAGGCAGGAGATCTTTCGAAAGAAAAGTCAGTTCCTCGGCATGAATGCTGAGCTCGCCCGTGCGCGTGCGAAACAGATATCCGCGCACCCCAATGTGATCGCCCAGGTCAAGCAGCTTCCAAAGTTCAAAGCCAGCATCGCCGACCGCGTCTTTCTTGACGTAGATCTGCAGCCGCTGGCCGTCCTGCTGCAAGTGCGCGAACCCGGCCTTGCCCATCAGCCGGATGGCCATGATGCGTCCCGCGACGCGCACCGTCACCCGCGGAGATTCCAGCTCCTCCGTGGTCTGCCCGCTGTACTCGGCCAGAATCTGCGCCACGGTGTGGCTGTAGTTGTACTTCCGCGGATAAGCCGGATGCCCGAGAGCCTCAATCTTCTTCAGCTTCTCGCGCCGGATTTCATAAATATTTTCGTCGAGTGCCAATGCGTGTCCTTGCCAGTGAAAGGTTAAAGACTGGAAGCAGCGATTATAAATAACTAAAGATCCAGTAGCGTGTGGGAGGTCTGACTTTCGCTAACTTCATTGCCGAATTGCCGACTCAGACCGCGGTAACCGGACATGTGCCACACGGCGTCCATGTGTTGCCCGATTCCAAGGGATAATCGGGATTACAATCATCTCCACCCGCCCGCCTCCGGAGGCTGTCATGAATTGCTTGTTAGCTCTCGCTCTAGTCGTGGTTGCGACCGTCGCCGCCTACCCGCAAGCCTCGCCCGACGAAACCGCTGTTCGCAGCATCATTCACGAAGAGATCGCTGCCTGGAATTCGGGGGATGCCGTTGCTTTCGCGCGTCATTTTGCTGCCGACGGCACGTTCACTAACATCCGTGGGCAATTTTTCACAGGGCGCGAGGCTTTCACGGAGAAGCATGACTTCATCTTTAAGGGAGTTTACCGCGGAACCACCATGAAGCAGGACGTTGTTTCCCTGAAGTTTGTCCGGCCTGATGTTGCCATCGTGGAAACGCTCACGGCGGTGATTGGGATTCAAAAGCCGTCTCCCGGAATGAGTACGGATGACAAGGGTCGCCTCCGCTCCCGCTTGTTACAGATCATGGTGAAGGATGGAGGCGAATGGAAGATAGTCACTTACCACAACACGGACGTGAGGCCGGATGTGCCGGTACCCGATCCCCAATAGGGAAACACGCGCTCGTCCTCTGCTGACACTGGAACCAGTCGCATGAATCCGGGAGCAGGATTTCAGGCCGCGAGAGCTGAACCGGTTTCCTCGCATCCGACCAGAAAATCTCGCCAGACATTTTGAAGGGGCAGGAACTCGCGCTCGTAGGTTAGGCGGAAACGCACATCACATTGCTTTACGGTGGACCAAGCATTTCGTTCGACGGTGTAGCCGCTAACCTCGTTCATAGATTCCTTCCACGACAACCATGCTATCAACGGCGAATGCTGCAGTCTGGTTAAGAACGCTCGCTTCTCCGGTGTACCGGCTTCGGTCTTCAGTAACGCCAACGAAAGTCAAAGGACGCGCAAGGATGAGGCCGGCGTAGCGAGGTGGGTAGTGTCCTGACAATGCGTTGCTGGGGTTCAGATGCGGGGTTTGCTTCAATCTTTTGCGATCAGTCGGCGGTCGCGATGCGGCTCAGTGCGTGGTTGGCCGGTACTAAGCTCGCACTTCTCTCCCGGAGCGGCACCACAAGTCGGACAACGGATAGCGAGTACCTGCTTCAGGGTGACTTCTTTCTTCATGGCCGCAAAGATGATGCCACGGAACCGGTGCACCTGTCTGGCCAATATTGAACAGTTGTCACAATAAAATGTTGCCGCGCGGTCAGGAGCCAGTGGACGGTTCGGCCAGGTGAGCATCTCCATAAACGCGCGGCATAAACGCGCGGCCTCGCGACCCTCAAGCGCCGAATCTTTCCGCCGAGCGAGCTTTCGCCTTGGCGGCCTCTTCTTCCCGATTCTTGGGTGGCGCGCTGGTATCGAGCGAACGGAGAAGACGCGCCGAGAGGGCGGCGATCTCATCGACCGCCGCCAGAAACGCGGCTTCGTTGACCTTCGACGGTTTGTTAAAGCCGGTGATTTTCCGGACGAACTGGAGCGAAGCGGCTCGAACCTCGTCGTCAGTGACGGGCGGATCGAAATTGAAGAGAGTTTTGATATTCCGGCACATGCAGCGGGACCTCCCAGGATGAGCTGCGCAAACTCTTCGATATTTTCTCATGAGGCATCGAGGGTGCGCCCGTCCAAGCTCTGCCTGGGCGTTTTTCCGCTCTCCAGTTGACGCGATCTATGTACCGTGGTACATTGGTACCATGATCAATGAATCGCAACTCCTCATCGAACGCGTCCAGACCGGCGTCCGCATGGAAAAACGCCTCCTCAAAGTTCTCAAGGCGCTCGCCGAATATCATGACCTGTCCCTGGGAGACCTGCTCGAAGGCATTGTGCTTCACGCCTTCGACGGCAAGACTCCGTTCAGCGCCGCAAATCTCAAGCGCATTTCAGACCTGAAAAAGTTCTACGGCCTCGATCTCGACTCCAGCGCCAGCCACCGCCTCAAAGAAATCAAGCGGCGCTCGGAGAACAAGACTGCCGCAGAGAAGAAAAGCTCGGAGAAGAAAAAATGACAGAAAGAATGACCCACGACCGTCTACCTGTGGCGTTGCGCATCCTGCATTGGACGCTGGGTCTGGTGATCCTGGCGGAGTCGGCGCATTTCGCGCTCTCCCCGGAATCCGCTCATGCGTTCGCCAAAACCGGGCTGCCCTACTTCATCCGGCCCGTCCTCGGATGGGCGGAGATCGCTGCTGCCATTCTGTTCCTCATCCCGCGCGCCACGGTGGTTGGCGGACGGTTCCTGATCGTCGTGCTCGCCCTGGCGATTGTTCTCCATCTTGTGCACGGATGGTTCGACGTAGGAGGGCTGGTGGTTTATGCGGTGGCGGCGTGGGTGGTCATAACGGGGAAGTCGGCGCCAGCGGAGCAATGAACGCCAGCGGAGCAATGAAAATGACCATGAGCGGCGACGAGCTGATCGAACAATTGGAGAACGGCATAACTCCTGGCGATACCTTCCATCACGCCGACCATGTCCGGTTGGCGTTTGAGTGCATGGGTCGCTACACCGTCCTCAAAGCGCTGGAGAAATTTCCCGCCGCGCTGAAGCGCTTTGCCGCCTCCCGTGGCAAGGCGATGCTCTATCACGAGACCATCACCTGGGCGTACCTGCTTCTGATAGGCGAGCGCATGGCCCGTGCCGGCCGCGACCAGACCTGGGAAGAATTCGCTGCGCGCAACCGCGACCTGCTCATCTGGAAAGGCGGAGTGCTCGGAACCCTCTACCGGCAAGAGACGCTCGACTCCGACCTCGCCCGTCACACCTTCGTCCTTCCTGATCGCGGCCTCTGAGCTTGATCCTCACCTGACCCCTCACATCTCGTTCGTCACACCGCGCATGTTCATCCGTCCTTGAAGCCGGGCCACTTCGGCGTTAGTATTCGATTTTGCCTTTATCGCGATTCGTCGAGGGCTCATGCCGCAAAATTACGTTCCCATCTTTCTCTTTCTCGCCGTCGTCGGCATCCTGATTCCCGTCACGCTGGTGATCTGCATGATCATCCGCACGCAAAGTCCCAACCGCGTGAAGCTGATGCCCTATGAGTGCGGCATCGACCCTTACGACAGCGCGCGCGGACGCTACACCATCCGCTTTTACATCATCGCCATCTTGTTCGTGATCTTCGACGTGGAAACGATTTTCCTGTTTCCCTGGGCGGTGAAGTTCAAGGCTCTCGGCATGTTCGGGCTGATCGAGATGCTGGTCTTTCTGGGCATCCTGATCGTCGGTTACGTGTGGATATGGAAGAAGGGCGCGCTCGAATGGGTGTAACTTCATCCGGTCAAAATTCGGCGGGTCCAAGTCCGGCTGCTTCCGATGAGACCTTCAGCGCGAGCCGCTGGACGAGAGGGAACCTGTGGTTTCCGACGCGCATCGTGGTCAACCCGCTGCGCGTGAGCCGGGTGAAGAAGCGTCTGTTCGGCAGCAACGAGGAGAGCATTTCGATTTCCCAGGTTGCTTCGGTGAAGATTTCGACTGGAGTCCTTTGGTCGGACATTCTGATTGAGTCGACCGGCGGCACCGATCCGATCACCAGTCACGGCCATCGCAAGGCCGACGCGTTGCGCATTCGCGACCTGGTCGAAAGGTTTCAGGTGGCACGGCACTAGCAGTGCGAGCCGCGTTTCTACGCGAGACCAGAGCGCACCGGTCAAAGCGATCACGGTCATTGCGACGACGGTGTGACGACGGTCATTGACGGTGACGCGACCAGATGTTAGAAGTGAAAGTTTCCTGATACTTGTGCGGCTTTTGTAACGACAGACCCTACGATGGCCGAGGAAGTCAAAACGCCCGCTCCACCACCGCCGCCCCAACCCCAGCCGGCCAACACCGGGCCGTCTGGGGGCCCGGAAGACGAGAAGAAGCCGACGGCGGAAAAACCCGCAGCAGCGGCATCCGCCGAGCCCGCGAAACCTGCCGAGCCTGCGAAGCCCGCCGCGCCTACGAAGCCTGCTGCTCCCGCGAAGCCGACCACTCCGGCCAAACCCGCCGGTCCCGTACCGCTGCCGTGGACCTCGCCGATGGTCGAAAAATACAAGAGCCAGTACGGCTCGGGCCTGGACGCGCTGACTTATCTTGGACAGAACTACCTTGCCGTTGACCGCTCGCTGATCCCCGACATCTTGCGCCTGCTGCGCGACGAACAGCAGTTTGACTACTGCGTCGATGTCACCGCAGTGCATTATCCGAAGCGCGAAAAGCAATTCGACGTGGTTTGGATCCTCTATTCTTTTCCGCGCAACGAGCGTGTACGCGTGAAGACGCAGATTGCCGACGGCGCTTCGATCCCGTCCAGCGTCTCCATTTGGCCAACGGCGAACTGGCTGGAGCGCGAAGTCTACGACATGTTTGGCATCCAGTTCGACGGACATCCCGACCTGAAGCGCATCCTGCTGCCCGACGGCTGGAAAGGCCACCCGTTGCGCAAAGATTACGGCATTCTGCAGCAAGACAAAGAATGGGTACAGATCAATCTCGGAATCGAGAGCGGACAATGAGCGAGCGCGCGAACGACCAGACGAATGACGCCTCGAACCGCGCGCTTTCCAGTACTGATCGGTCCTATCTCGATCTCGAAACTTCCGACAAGACCTATCTCGATTCGAACGAACTCGTCATCAACATGGGGCCGCAACATCCGGCAACCCACGGAGTGTTGCGCGTCATCCTGAAGCTCGACGGCGAAAGGGTTCTCGGCACCGAGTGCGTTATCGGATACCTGCACCGCGGCGTGGAAAAAATCGCCGAGAACCGCACCTACACGATGTTCAATCCCTACGTCGACCGGATGGACTATTGCGCCGCCGTGTCGAATGGCCTGGGCTATTGCGAAGCGGTCGAGAAACTGCTCAATGTGGAGGCGCCGGCGCGCGCGAAATATATTCGCGTGATCCTGACCGAACTGCAACGCATCGCCAGCCACCAGCTGTGGCTGGGCACGCATGCGCTCGATATCGGAGCCATGACGCCGCTGTTCTACACCTTCCGCGATCGGGAAGAGATCCTGAAGATTTTCGAAAAGTACTGCGGCGCGCGCCTCACCACGCATGCCTTTCGCATCGGCGGCTGCCAGTATGAAACGTATGCCGGCTTCGAAAAAGACGTAAAGAATTTCCTGGCTTTCTTCGCGCCGAAGATCGACGAATACGAAGCGCTGCTCACCACCAACCGCATCTGGCTCGAGCGCACCAGAAACGTCGGCGTGATTTCCGCCGCGGACGCCATTGCGCTCGGCGTAACCGGGCCAGTGTTGCGCGCCAGCGGGGTGCAGTGGGATTTGCGCAAAGCCCAGCCCTACGCGGCCTACTCCGAATTTGATTTCGAAATTCCGGTCGGCACCAACGGCGACACCTACGACCGGTACCTGGTCCGCATGGAAGAAATGCGCCAGTCGATGCGCATCGTCGAACAAGCCGTCAACGCGATTCCCGAAGGCCCGATCATGGGCAAGGTGCCCAAGGTGATCAAGCCGCCGGTGGGCGAAATCTATCATTCCATCGAAGCGCCGAAAGGCGAGCTCGGATACTTCATCGTCAGCGACGGCTCGACGCAGCCCTACCGTCTGCGCGTGCGTCCGCCATCGTTCGTGAATTTGCAGGCGCTCGACATCATGGTGCGCGGCCTGCTTGTCGCCGACGTGGTCGCCGTCATCGGCACGATTGACATCGTGCTTGGCGAGGTGGACCGCTGATGCCGAATTTCATCATGTCGTATCTCGGGAGCAAGGTGACGCCCGGCGAAGCGGGGAACCAGTTCTGGGCGCTGATTTATGTGCTCATTATTTTTGCGGGCGTGTCGGTGGCCGTGATTTGCATGAACTGGATCGAGCGCAAAGCGCTGGCGCATTTCCAGATTCGCCTCGGCCCCATGCGCGTGGGCCCGCACGGATTGCTGCAGCCCATTGCCGACGCGGTCAAGCTGATGCTCAAAGAAGACATCATCCCCGCCGAAGCCGACCAGTTCGTTTTCTGGATTGCGCCCCTGATCGGACTGCTGGCGGCCTTCACCGTGTATACCGTGATTCCGTTTGGCCCTTCGCAGGCGGTGAGCGACATGAACATCGGCATCCTGTTTATGCTCGGCGTCTCGTCGCTTGGTGTGCTCGGCATCGTGGTCTCTGGCTGGGCTTCGAACTCGCACTATCCGCTGATCGGCGCGCTGCGGTCGAGTGCGCAGATGGTGTCCTATGAAGTCGCCATGGGGCTGGCCGTGGTCTCGGCGATCCTGATGACCAGCCTGAACGCGAAAGGCACCGGCACGCTGAGCATGATCGGAATCGTCCAGGCACAGCAGCAGCAGGGCGTCTGGTTCATCTTTAAATTCTTTCCACTCGGCTTCCTCGCGTTTGTGATTTTCGCCATCGCCATGATCGCCGAGACTAACCGCGCGCCCTTTGATATGGCCGAAGCAGAATCCGAACTGACCGCCGGATATCACACCGAATACAGCGGGCTGCGCTGGTCGCTGTTCATGCTTGCAGAGTATGCGGCCATGATCGCCGTCTCTTCGATCGCGGTTACGCTTTGGCTCGGTGGATGGATGCGTCCGTTCCCGAACCTGCTGCACGCCCCGGCGTGGGACTTTATCTTCTCGCTCTTTCCCGGCCTGACGTTTCTTGGCCTGGCGGCGATAACTTTTGTCGGTGTGGCGCGGATGCCGCCGCAATCGTTCTTCAAGATTCAGCGCATCGGGCTTGCCGTTTTTGCGGCGCTGCTCGGCTTCATCGCGCTGCTGCTGCTCGTGATTGCGGTCGCAGGCCGTACCGCGGACACGAGCGTGGCGGCCCGGTTCCGCGAAGGCATCGACTACGTATATTGGTTTGTGCTCAAAGTCGCCGTCTTTATGTATCTGTTTATCTGGTATCGCGCGACGTGGCCGCGTTACCGCTTCGACCAGTTGATGAAGATCGGATGGAAAGTGATGTTGCCGATCTCGCTAGGCGTGCTGATCGTGACTGCCATTGTGGGGGTGATTTTTTCATGAACCCCGCAATGAACTCGGCGTTTAACGCAGGCATGGCCCCGGTTGCGACGCCGTGGTTCTTTTATGTGCTGGCGGGACTGGCCGTCGCCAGCGGCGTGGCCGTCATTACGCGGCGGAACGCCGTGCACGCCGCGCTGGCGCTGATCGTGACCCTGCTCTCGGTGGCGGGACTCTACTTGATGTTGTATGCCCCGTTCGTCGCTGGCGTGCAGATCATCGTCTACGCGGGCGGAATCATGGTGCTGTTCCTGTTCGTGATCATGCTGGTGAACATCGAACGCTCGTCCAAAGAACGGCGATTCAACCGCATCTGGCCGGTAGGATTGGCAGCGGCCTGCGCGCTGATGGCGTTGTTCGTATCGGCGTTTGTAAAGGGCAAGGCGCTGTTTCCGGATCGCGGAATGCCGCTGCCCGAGGCATCGAATACGCAGCAGATCGCCACCCTGCTCTACGGCGAAGCGGGCAGGATGGGTCAATATACGTTCGCCTTCGAGATCGCCTCGCTGCTGTTGCTGGTGGCGATACTCGGGGCGGTGATTATGACGAAGAAGAAGATCTAGACGTTTGGTCGTTAGTCGTTGGTCGTTAGTCGTTCGGAGTTCCTGGATCGAGCGACGAACTGCGAACGACCAGCGACTAGCGACCAGCGACTAACGACTAACGACTAACGACTGAATTTATGGTTCCCATCACTACGCTTCACTATCTCGTAGTAGCGGCGGCACTGTTCGTGCTGGGTGTGATCGGTGTGCTTACACGCCGCAACGTGGTGATTGTGCTGATGTCGATCGAGTTGATTCTGAATGCGGTGAACCTGAACCTGGTGGCGTTCTCGCGCATGTGGGGAAACTTGCATGGGCAGATATTCGCCATCTTTATCGTAGTAGACGCCGCCGCCGAAGCCGCCGCCGGTCTCGGCATTCTGATCGCCTTCTTCCGCAATAAGGAGACGGTCAATGTGGATGAGATTGATTTGTTGAAATGGTAGCAATCGGCGATTGGCTTTTGGCGATTGGCTATTAGCTTCGAGCTACGGGCTGCGAGCTAGGAGTTGACCGCCAACAGCGAACGACGAATAGCGAACGACTAACGACTAACGACATGTTCTTTCTCGACCACATCTACCTGATTCCGCTCTTCCCGGCC
>Ga0116134_1000402_pt1 | contig 22616 bp, 21 predicted proteins | sample June2015DPH_19_5_FD_89737 | JGI IMG/M metagenome (GOLD analysis project Ga0116134, IMG submission 89737) | Peatland microbial communities from SPRUCE experiment site at the Marcell Experimental Forest, Minnesota, USA - June2015DPH_19_40 | ecosystem: Environmental > Terrestrial > Soil > Wetlands... | reverse complement strand
TATCGGATGAGCGACACATCAGCCGAGGATCCATACAACTCCCGCCCGCGTGCAAAGCCTGTCTCCGTCGTGACCGAAACGATGAACTCGACTCCCGGCCGACCGGCGCGAAGCACGTTGATCAGCGAGCGTGTGGCGTTGATTTCGCCGAGGCTCACCGCATGGATCATAATGCCGGGCTTGGAAAGATCGCGTTCGGAGACGTAACCCATGCGCTGCGAAAACGCGGTCAGCACCTTACGCCGCGAAGACGGCCTTGCCAGCCAGAACGGCGAGGACAGGCCAACGCCCAAAGCATAGGCGATGTCGAAATGATTGATCATACTGAGCCCACGCGTGTTTCCACGGCGGCGCCTGTTATCCCGCCCGCCTCTTGCGCGCGGCCACGAACCGGATGCCCAGCCCCTGCAACATGGCGTCGGCGTATTCCACGCGCACCGAGCGTTTATCGGCCAGGAATTCGTAAACGGCGGACTCCGGCATCCTTGGACAGATGGGCCGCGCCAGCTTCCAGAGAGCATGGCCGGAGAGCCCTTGACGCTGCATTCCTTCGGTGATGGCGTGCCAGATGGGGCCGTGCCTTTTCATGCGCCGAACCTCGGGAATTTCGCGGGTATCAATGGGACCGCTGCTGGCGCGTTCAATGCGATCCCTGTCAGCCGCGGAAGGCGGCTTGATTTGTGAGGCGTTAAACCGAACGGTTCTAGCGGTTTGACGTTTCATTTTTGTTGATCCCACTCGAACCGTTCATGCCGCATCCAATCGCTCAGAAAAAGTGTACTACCGAATACGGTAGATGACAACGGGCCATCCATCAGCATGGAAACACACCGCCTCCGTCGGCGATGTTAGTGATCGCGATATATCCGATGCGCGACGATATATCGACAGACCTCCGCCGGCGCGAGGAAATCGATTCTCAGCCCCGCCCTCACTCTTTTGCGGATGTCGGTTGCGCTGATGTCGATCTGCGGGACCTCCACCACATTTTTGCGCAGCTTTTGAAATTCGGCCGGAAGCTTGGACCACGACAACTTGGCGCCAGGCCTGACCATGATGAGGAATCGCGCCTCGGCGAGCAAAGCCTGGGGCTCATGCCAAGTTGGCAGAAAGTTCAGCAGGTCCGAACCGAGGAGCCAGGTGACCTCATCCCAGCCATCTCGCCTAAGCTGCCGAACGGTATCGATGGTAAAACTTGGTCCGGGCCTGCGCAGCTCGCGATCGTCGATTTCAAAGCCACCGGAGCCTGCAATGGCCAGCCTGCACATTTCGAGTCGATGCTCGGCCCCCGCCAGATCTTTCTCGCCGGGCTTGTGGGGCGGCGAGCCGGCCGGGAACAAAACAACGCTGTCGACTCCCGCGGCCTCGGCGGCAGCCCTGGCGCACAGCAGATGGCCGTGGTGGATCGGATTGAATGTCCCGCCAAAACAGATTTTTTTCCGCATCGATTGCCGCGTTCCTGGATGAATTGACAGGTGAAGATAACGATTCTGCCAAAAACTGACCACTACGGGAATGTCGCCGGCGCGGGTCGGTATAGGTGTCCAGCGCCCGCGGGGCCGGCTCAGGCCACGGGATGTATTCTCTTAGACTGGCTGGTATAAGCACTTAGGCGCAGAACGGAACTTGGGTTAGCAGCGTAAGAATTTTTCGGAATGAACTGAAGATAATAATTTTGAGGTTGTGAACGCCGTTTGCTTGTGTGTATAACAGAGACTGCGACTCAACCGCCTGGAAAGGGAGGCCACAGATGGCCGTGATGACAAAGACAATTAAGACGCAGCGGCGCCGGGCGCCGGTGCCGCGGAGCATCCGCGAGCGTGTGACCCGACTGCTCGAGGAAAACTACGCTTACATGGACAGTTCGGCGTTCCGCCGCAAGCACGTGCAAGAGGAGTTGTTCACCGAGGATGCCGAGCGGGAGTTGCCGCTGACGAGTTGGTATCAGCCGACGCGCGTGGACCTGGCCGATCTGGGCTACGGCTCTCCGCCGCAGTTGATGAAGGCGCCTGAAGAGCGCTTGATGTTCCTCCGCTACAACTATTGCAAGAAGCGCCTGCTGGGGCTGCAAAAAGAAATCCGCGCCCAAGGCCTGACCCTCGGACGCGCCAATGCGTTTCTGGATTGGCATCGGAAATTCGAGCACTTCCGCGAATACCTGGTTCGGACGAACCTGGCCCTGGTTCTGGCCATGGCCAAGCGCACGCGCCTGGGCGAGGTCGATTTCGCGGAGGTGGTCAGCGAAGGGAACATGGCCCTGCTTCGAGCGGTGGACAAGTTCTCCATCGACCGCGGATTCAAGTTCAGCACCTACGCCTGCCGGGCGATTTTGAAGGGCTTCAGCCGAACGGCCATGAAGGCCTCCAAGCATCGCACGCGGTTTCCCGTGGAATTTGAGCCGACCATGGAGCAGAGCGACTGGGCCGATCGCCGCCGCGATCAGATCGAAGACGACTGCATCGACGAATTGAAGGCGATCGTGGACCGCAACCTCGCTGATTTGTCCAGCGTCGAGCAGACGGTCATTCGCCGCCGGTTCAATTGGCAGCAGGTCGAGGAATCGTCGATGACGTTGGAAGAGGTGGGCAAGATCATCGGCGTGACCAAGGAGCGCGTGCGGCAGATTCAGAACAAGGCGCTGGCGAAGATTCGCTTGGTGATGGAAGACGGGGTATTGCGATCCCACCCGCGCACCGAGCCGGAATCCAAGGCCATTGCCGAAACGCGGGCGACCACAACGCCGCCTGCGGAAGCAACCCCGGCGGCGTAACCGCCGGCGGAAAAAAACCGCGTCGAGGCCGACGCGGCTAAACTTTTCTACGCCGCGCTGTGTACGTATCGCATTAGCGTTTCGGGTATTTCCTTGATCCCGCGGCGCATCGCCTTGCTCACCGCGTATCGCATCGAAAGCTCCACCCGCCGATGCACCTTTTCGTTCGGCTCAATCCCGCGCCGGCGCATCTCGTTGACCGCCCACATCCAGACGTGGAACTCCTCCTCGCAGCGGCGGCGGTATTTCTCGAAGCCAATGACGTGATGCCCCACCTCGTGCAGGAAGATGGCGAGGCTCAGCGGGGTCTTGGGATGCGGAGCTTCGATCCAGTTGACAACCCGCCCGTCGTGGTAATAAACGCGCCATGCTTTGCCGCTCATGCTGGAGCGCCATCGCCTGATCCGCACGTCGTAATGACGCTTGGTGTCCTTAACTATTCTGGTGAAGTCCGCCATGCTCCTCCGGTCTATGGGCGACGCTGCCAACTATCGACACAACCCCCTGCCGGAATTGACGCGCTCTGGCGAGCAACCGGCGCTGCCCAATTTGCATAAGTAATGCTGCGGAAATTATCGGCGGCACCTACAATGGCATTTCATGCCGGCCACCTTCATTCCCGCGCCTCACCCTTCCCCAGCCGTGCTTTTGACCCTTGCGCTGATTCTCGGAGCCAGCCTCTGGGTCTTCGCGACGCTCGTCCGCCGCGAGACCCGCCATCGCCGGCTCGTGGCCCTGGCGCATTGGGCTCGATCCCACGGCATGCGCCTGCACGGGGCCGGCGGCGAGGCGCCCGCTGTCCTCAAGCCATTCAATCCCAAAATCCGCCGGACGCTCAGCGGGCGCGGCATCACGCTGGCACAAATCGAAACCGCCGACACCGCCGCGACAGTCCCCACATCCAAGCGACGCTGGAACCTAATCCTGCGCGACCTGAGCGGCGCCTGGCCCGCCACCGCGCTGCGACCGACGGCTCACGATCTCAGCCTCGTCGATCTGTTCTCTCTTTCGAGCTACCCGTCGCTGATGCCGAGCGAGCGATTCATGGTCTTTGGCGCCGAAGCCCGCGCCGCCAAGGCCCTGGCCGAATCCACCGCGCCGGCCCTGTTGCCGCCCGACCTCGGCCTGATCGTCAGCGGCCATTGCCTCATCCTCGATTTCTCCAGCCGCCATTTCGACGAAATCGAATTCGGTCGGCTGATCGATCTGGCCGAGCAACTCGCGCCACGCCTGGCAGTCGGCCAATGAAACAATACCCCAGGAAACACACCCGGAGCGCCCAGCGCAAGGAGCCGCCGCCCCGCATGCTGGTTTTTTCGTCCTTCTCTGTCGTCTTTGTGGCCTGTGTGGGCGGATGTCTTTCGCTTGGCCCCGGGATCCGTATGCGCTCAGTCTGTTATACGACCGCTGCGGCGGTTTGGTTTTCGCGATCGGGCATCGCATGCTCGGCGATAACGGCGAAGCCGAGGAACTTGTTTTCGATGTGACTTGGAAGTCCGGCGACGATGTGAGCGATGGGATCGGACCCCGCGGCGCGTTGAGAACTTGCCGACTGATGTCGGCAAGCCGCTGGGACCGGCGAAAGTTCTCAGCCCTTGGAATCCGCCGAAACCTGCGTGAACCCCACCGCCCGATACCCCACCTCATCCACGACGGCCATGAGTTCGCTGACCTTCACATTCGCCGGATCGAACAGCACCGAAGCCTGTCGGCTGTTGAAATCGACTTCCACCTCGTGCACACCCGGCTTGGCGGAAATCGCCGTGCGGATGGTCTGCTCACAGCGGTGACAGTGCATGCCGTCGATTCGAATCACCGCGAGCTGATCTTTAGCGACCCTGTGGGGCATAACGCACCAGAAAACGCTTGACCATAATACGATAGGCTCGCACTATTCGTTTCACAAGGCACGTAGGGACAAAGGCACGTAGGCACGTAGGCACGAAGGCACGAAGGGGAAATCAAAGCCCTGGAATCGCCGCCTTTCCCTTCGTGCCTATGTGCCTCCGTGCCTCCGTGCCTGCTTTCGTGCTATTTTTACTTTTCCCCCCCAGTCTCCTACCCTATTGTCCCATGATCGTGTTGATCGACAACTACGATTCCTTCACCTACAACCTGGTGCAAAAACTGGGCGAGGTGGATCCAACCCAGGAAATGCGCGTTTTCCGCAACGACAAGGTGACGCTCCAGCAGGTGGAAGCCCTCCGCCCCACGCACATCGTCATTTCCCCCGGGCCTTGCACCCCGAAAGAAGGCGGGATCAGCAACGACATCATCCGCCATTTCGGCCCCAAGCTCCCGATCCTGGGCGTCTGCCTAGGCCACCAATGCATCGGCTTCGTCAGCGGCGCGATCGTCGAGCGGGCCGAGCGTTTGATGCACGGTAAGACCGATCAGATCCACCACGACGGCAAGAGCATTTACGCGGGCATGTCCAATCCCTTCACCGCCACGCGTTACCACAGCCTCATCATCCGCCGCGGCACGCTTCCTCCGGAATACGAAATCAGCAGTTGGACGGACCACGACGAGATCATGGGCGTTCGCCACAAACAATGGCCGCTGGAAGGCGTGCAATTCCATCCGGAAAGTTTCCTGACGGAACAGGGCGAGCGGCTGCTGGCGAATTTTTTGAAGAAGTAGTGGCTGATTTTGGAGAGGAGGATTGCGTGTCGCTATTGTCACGGGCAGGAACGGATTGCCTGAGTAAGTTGGAAGCCGCCGCCAAACAGAGATACGCCGAAGCCCGCCAATTCCAGGAGAACCGACCCCTAATAGCTGTGTACTTATTTGGTTACTCGATAGAGATGCGATTGAAAGCGGCGTACTATCATCTGATTGGTCTTGCCAGCGATTCCCCACTGGACAAGCCCCGCCGGTTAGCGGAAGCGACAATTAAGCAGCATATTGAATCAGGATCAATCAACACACCGAACGTACCCATTGGGCATAATATTATGGGATGGGCCTACCTATTGGAGGAAAAGCGTCGTGACCTTGGGCAAGATCTCCCAGCCCATTTTTGCCAACAAATGCGCCAACATACCGGGATTACGGCGGAAAACTGGGGTATCATTCTTCGCTATCGCGCAAACAAGCCGACCGCGAAAGAGTTGAATTGCGTGAGCGGCGCCGCGAGGTGGTTCAGCAAGAATGCCGGTACACTTTGGAGGTAGCGTGAATACAAAGACAAATGCGCCCGCGCAAAAAAATGGCCATCGCCAAGCAGTGAAAGAACTGGCTGAGAAACTATCGCAGCAGATTGACAACCTCTCAGAACCATTCGTGGTCGAGAACAGCATTCCGCAAACCAATACCTTGCATTCGTTAATCATTTGGGATCGATGGTCACGTCTGGACAGCGGGGAACGGTCAAAGCTGATACTCGATGCGTACGGCCTTTCGAATCGTGCTGCGGGGAAGAATATAACCGTGGCCATGGGGTTGACCCAACGCGAAGCGCTTGAACTGGGTTTCCTCAGGTACAGCGTTATTTCCAATCATCGCAAAAGTGACCGCGTCCCGCTGTCCTCGATCAAACGCGCCTACGAAGATGTCGGCGGCGTCGTCGAAACGATCGGTTCAAGTTCCGTTCACCGATTTCCCACGCGGGAAGCCGCGGAAACGGCCTATCGACGATTAGTCGAAAAAGTGCCTGGGCCATATTGGATGATAGTGCATGAGGTCGGAACAACCGGAGAGAGTTCATAGACCGGTGGCCTTCCCCACATTTCGTGGTCGCGCCGACCGAATTTTTTGGCCGCCTCGACCGTAAGTCTTAGCCCAACCGCCCTGGTCACCGCCACAAGTGTTGAGAGCCGTGGATTTCCGCGAAGGGAGAGCGCGCGATGTAGGCTTTCCCGTTCGATTCCGGCGGCTTTGGCAATTTTGGTGAAGCCGCCTCGTGCTTCGGTGATCCGACGCAGGGCGATCAGCAGCAGCTTCGGCTCGTCCGTGTCCTCGAGCGCCGCCTTGAGATATTCCGCGGCGAATTCGGGATCGTCCTTCAGTTTTCTTTTCATCATTTCGTCGTATGAGACGCTTGCGCGATGCTTCCTCACAACACTAGAGTAACCTATAAATCACTATCTGCCAATGCGGGTTGGCGTAAATCCGCTCGTTTTCGCGAGCGGCTGCTGGCGAATTTCCTGAAAAAGTGATGCGGTCAACGATCGCCCCGCGCCAAATGATCGGCCAGCCGAAGTGCCAGCGCAACAATCGTCAGCATTGGATTGGCGAACCCGGCGGTTGGAAAAACGCTGGCTCCGGCGACAAACAAATTAGCCGTCCCGTGAACCTTTCCCGTGGCGTCCACCACGCCCAGGCGGGGATCGTCCGACATCCGCGTCGTGCTCGCCGGATGATGCGTGCCGGGAGCGAAACCCTCGCCGGGCAAGATCCGCAACCGGCCAATCCCCGCTTTGTCAAACGCGGCCCCAAACAGCTCCGCGGCGCGCGACACAGATCGACGGTCCGCATCGCGCCACCGCCAATGAATGACCGCCCGCGGAATCCCCAGCGCATCCCGATTCGTCCCCAGCGTGATGCGATTCTCCGGATCGGGCGCTTGCTCCGGATAAAATACCGGCTCGAACGTGCGATAATCCCGTGAATTGTCCGGCCAGCGCGACCACCCCGATGCCATGAAATTCTGCCCGCGCGCCCGCTTCCGCGCATAGGCAGCGATCCACGGAATCCCAACGGCCGCGTGCAACAAATCGCGATAAAACCCCGGCTGGATCGAGCGACTTTGCCGGGCGGCATTCAATCGGCGAACCGCTTCGATCGGCCGCCATCGGTAACGCGCCGGCCGCGGATGCAGCAGCACCGCCACGTTGAGCAGCTTCTCGCGTTCCATGGCGGCGCGCCGTAGCACCAATCTTCCCAGCACGTCAACGCCGCGAAACGGCCGTCGATCATAAAAAGCCGACCGATTGAACAGCAACCGATCCGCCGGAATCAACTCCCCGAATGTCACCACAGGATGATCGTTATAATATCGCCCGACCTGATCGTGCTGATTGCCGATCCCAAACGCCAGCAGCAGCCTCGCGTTTTCAATTGCCCCCGTGGCCAGCACATAATTCGAAGCCGTTGCGCTCAGGGAAACGCCCCAAAGCGTCCGAACCTTGAACCCCGTGAGCTTCAGCCCGCCCGGCCCCAGCGAAGCCGCCCCGGCATCAATTCCCACGACCGTGGCGTTCAAAATGCAACGGACATTCTTCAGCCGTTCCACGGCCGAGCGCGCATCCCGAGTGAAAACAACGTCCGGCCCAAGTTGATACACCGCGCTGTCGGCGTCCGTTTGCTCCAGCGGCCAGGGCGGGTTGCCGCCATCGCTCCAATATTCAGTGGAATAATCAAACGGCCCGACGCCGCAGACCTTCACCGCCTTTTCATACCAAGGCGTCAGGTGCGAGTAATCGAACGGCCACCCGCTGTACGGAATCCAATCCCGTTTTTCAAAGTCGATGGGATCGAGGGGCAGATACTTCGTGCCCAGCGATCCGCGGTCCGAGGTGTGCCACATCGTCGCCGTCCCGGCGAATCGCCGGGCCCGAATCGCCGCGGGATCGTGGTAGGCATCGCCGACGCTGCTTCCCTGATTCAGTGCCCGGGCATCGCGATCCTCTTCGAATCCGCCGCTCTCAATCACCAGCACGTTCAGGCCCGATCGTTCGCCCAGATCGAGCGCCATCGCCAGCCCAGCCGGTCCCGCGCCGACGATGCAAACATCCGCGGAGAAGGATTGCGATGGGCCAAGCGTTCGGGCGTCGATGAACATGAGCAGCGGTGGGATTTGAGGTTTATGCCGGCGTCCGGGGGGCCGGGCCGAGGATCGCATCCACGAATTCAACGAAGCACGCGAGTTGTTTGGCGTCGTATCGCGACCCCGATGCCGCGTCGAGCGCGTTGGCTTGAACGTGCTGGGCCCTGATGCTGGAGAACAACACAACGCCGTCGGGATTGGCGCCAAGACTGTAATGGAGCAAAAGAGAATTGATCGCCTTGGCATCCGACAGATCGACGCCGATTTTTGCGACCCACTCCCTGGCCACGGCCGGGCGCTCTCGAACGGCATTGACCAGCGGCAGCGCCGGACCAAAAATTGTATGCGTGATCAACCCGCGCCCCTGCCGACCGGCAAGCCGCTCCAGGTTCCGCACATGCGCGCTGTCGTCGAATTGCACGACCTGATAAACGCCCGGGATTCGCCCCAGGTCCGCCGGCAGCTTGGCACAATACGATCCCACCCCCACACATTTCACCGTTCCCTTGGCGATCTGCTGCTCCAAGTACCGAATCAGCGGCTCGCTGGCCAGATCGATCAGCTCGGCTTCATGCAGCAAAAGCACATCGACATGGTCCGTCCCCAATTCCCGAAGACTGGTCTCCAAACTCTGAGCCGCGTCCTGGGGCGTGAACTTCCCGCCCTGCACCCCCTGGTGCGCGCGCTTCTGCATCAGCTTCACCACCGGCGGAAAAATCTTGAGCACCTTCTTCGCCGCGTACACCAGCCGCCGATGCTTCACCCAACCGCCGGGCGGCTTGAGCCCAAACTTGGTCGTAACCGTAACGCGATCCCGTTTCCCCTTCAGAAACTCCCCCAAAATCCCCTCAGCCCATCCAAGCCCATAAAGCCGAGCCACGTCGAAATGCGTGACGCCATTGGCAAGAGCGGTTTCCAGGACGCCGATCGCCTCATTTCGCGGATGAGCCGTCAGCTTGGCGCAGCCAAAACCGAGAACCGACATTTCAAGCCCGGTTTTTCCGAGAGTGAGTCTGCGCATGAGAGTTCCGCGGCTCCGCTTCCAATAACTCAAGCAAAGCTATCAATGGGGCATACAAGGGTCAATGGTTCGAGAGCCTAGGAGGGCTTTTTCGCGATCCGGACATTGCTGTTTCCCCGCAGGGTGAGTTCGATGGCATGGAGTTGGCGTTCGATGAGTTGGTCAATCTGTCATCCGGACTAGAGCCGAATCTCGCTGCCGCATTGCGCGGAGGCATAAATCGCGGAGATGATCTTGATCATGTGGACGCCGTCTTGCGGCGTATTGATCGGTTCGGCCCGCTTTTGCACGACATCAACGAAGTGCCAGAGGTTGGCGCCGTGAGGCCCAAACTTGTGGCTTGGAGCCAATCTGGGAGCGGTATCAATGGCTTGACCCGCGGTTGCAGGGCTGACATTGGCCGATCCGTTCTTGAGGAAGTGGGCCGACTCGATACCGGGCAGCTTTCTCAGGAAAGGTTCGGCCCTCTTTTCCACGACATCAATGAGATGCCACCGGTGAACGCCGTACTCGCCGAAAGCCGGCCGGGGAGCGATTTCGATGAAATGGCCATCGGTTTCGGAGAGGACTTTGGGTGACCAGTTGGTGAGAAAACAGCCTGCCTTGGTGCCACGCAATTCGACGAAGGTGTTTTCCCCCTCTACGTTGGAGGCCCAGGAGAATTCGATCTGAAGGCTTGCACCGTTATCGAAGCGGATGAAGCCCATCGCCAGGTCTTCAACGTCAAAAACTCCGTTCTCCTTTGCGTCGCCGAAGGTGGCATTGGCCGAATCGGAAGTGGTGGATTGTGCGAACTTGCAGTAGGTAGCGCCGCTGACGGCCACGGGTCGCGGATTTCCCATGAGCCAGATCGCGATGTCGATGAAGTGAACGCCCAGATCGATGAGCGGCCCGCCGCCGGATAGCGCCTTGGTGGTAAACCATCCGCCTTTTCCGGGAATACCGCGGCGGCGTTGCCAGCCGCATCGTCCGGTATAGATTTCCCCGGCGTTACCCTGCTGAATGTACTGATTCAAGAATCGCGTGGCCGGATGCCAGCGGTTGTTCCGCATGGCCATGAGAACCTTGCCGGACTTCCGAGCGGCGTCAGCCATTTTCAACGCCTCTTCGGGGGAGATCGCGTCCGGCTTTTCCGTGAAGACGTTGCAACCCCGCTCAAGGGCGGCGACGGCGATCTCGGAGTGGTAGAGATTCGGCGTGCAAATGTCCACCAGATCCAGATCAAGTTTGAGCAGTTCGTGGTAGTCCGCAACGCTGTGCTTGATGGAATGATCGGCGGCGAACTGGTCGGCTTTTTCCTTGGCGATATCGCAGACCCCGACGAATTCGATTTCGGGGTGGTTGAGCCAGGGCTTGGCATGTGCCCAACTCCAAACGTGACCGATCCCCACTGCACCGAGGCGAAGTTTCTTGCTCATTTCTCAGACTCCAGGAGTTCGGTGGCGAACTCAAACCGGGATTTGCCAGATGGGCCGCGGTCGATGATATGCGTCGGCCGGTGTGCGCACCCTCACGCCAAATTACCAAATAGCGACCCCGCGGCCATACGTCAACAAAGTGATCAGACCGCGTTGCAGGTGGCATATAGCAAGTCGAAATAGCGCGGCGGTGAAGGACGGTCAAGGGACGGTCGGTGGCCGCGGATGCTGTATCGAGGATGGCTCCGCCATCGCCGTCAATTTCCCCGACGCCACCTCCACGCCTCCGGAGTATGATCCTGCCATGCCATCCGATCCTTCACCACCGCGGCCGACCGTCGAACAAACCCGGGTAGTCTGGGAAAAGATCGCAAGTTGGTGGGACCAGCAGATCGGCGAGGGAAACGATTTTCAGAAGTCCCTCATCATCCCGGCTACCGATCGGCTGCTCGATCCCAAGCCGGGCGAGACGATCCTCGACCTGGCCTGCGGCAATGGGAATTACTCGCGCCTTCTCGGGCGGCGGGGGGCCACGGTCGTCGCCTGCGATTTCGCGGAAAACTTTCTCGAAGCCGCGCGCCGTCGCACCACGCCGGCCGATGGGAGGATCGAATATCGGAACATCGACGCGACCAGCATGGCCCAGATGCTTTCTCTCGGCGAAGGGCGCTTCGACGCGGCCGTGTGCAGCATGGCCATGATGGACATGATCGTGATCGATCCGCTGCTGGATGCACTGGGCGAACTGCTGAAACCTTCGGGGCGGTTCGTGTTCTCGCTGCCGCATCCCTGCTTCAACTGTAACGACATGACCTTCACGGCCGATCTTGTGGTTCAGCACGATCGGGCCGAGCAGGTGTTCGGCGTGGAAATTCGGCAATACCTGTCGATGACGCCGGGCCTGAGCGTCGGCATCCTCAATCAGCCGCAGCCGCATTATTTCTTTCATCGGCCGCTGTCGGCGATCTTCTCGGACTGCTTTTCAAGCGGTTTCGTGGTTGACGGCCTGGAGGAGCCGGCCTATCCCGCCGGCGCAGCCGGCGCGAAGAACGCGTTTTCCTGGCAGAAGCGTCCGGAGATTCCGCCGGCGATCGTGATTCGGGCCAGGCCGAAGAAATAATCAATTGTCAATTGTCAATTGCAAACGACCAATGACAACTCCTCAATTCGTCGCCGGTACGCGAAGGGCGATCGCCTTGCGAATCCGCATCAGCAGGTCCTCCAGTCCAAAGTTGATTTTGGGGACCAGGTCATTGACGCGCAGTTGCATGGCTCGGGCGATGAGTTTGTGCTCGTCCTTCAACTCGATCAGCACGATCACGGGGACATCCTCCCATCGCGGATGGTGGCGGATCATCTGCAGGAACGTGATGCCATCCATCTCCGGCATCATTAAATCCAGCAGCACCAGGTCCGGCGTTTGAGAGTAGAGCGTCGCGAAGGCTTCCTTGCCGCTGGCGGCGCGAATCGTTTTGAACCCCTTGTGCTCCAGGAACCGAGCGACCGATTCTCGAGCCCGAGCCGCATCTTCGACAACAAGAACGACGGGCATGCCTTATTCCTTCCGTGGAATTACCGAATAATGTGCGATGCGGCGCTGCTTTAGTCAATACCGGCGTCAATTGCCGCGTCAGAGGCGAAGGCGAGTCGCTTGCGACATCGTGAAGGATTCGTACAATCCGCTGCCCCGCGTGGAAGGCTTTGCCTCCACCGCGAGGCGCGGATTCCGGCCTGATTTTCACGAGGATTCTCTTATGCCCGCCACTGGAAAAATTTCGCAGGTGATCGGTTCGACCTTCGACATCCACTTCCCCGAGGACCAGCTTCCGCAGATCTACAACGCGGTGACCATCGACGCCTCCGGCGAGCACGGCGCGGCGATGCACCTGGTGGGCGAAGTCGAGCAGCATCTCGGCGGCGGACGGGTGCGGGCGGTGGCGCTGGGCAGCACCGACGGACTTCGCCGCGGCATGGATTGCGTGGATACCGGTTCGTCCCTGACCGTTCCCGTCGGAAAGGAAACGCTCGGGCGCGTCTTCAATCTATTGGGCGAGCCGATCGACAACCGCGGCCCGGTCAACACCAAGGAGCGACGCCCCATCCATCGCGATCCCCCGCCGTTCGTCGATCTGACCCCCAAGGCCGAGGTCTTCGAGACCGGCATCAAGGTGATCGACCTGCTCACGCCGTTCCTTCGCGGCGGCAAGGCGGGGCTCTTCGGCGGGGCGGGGTTGGGCAAAACGGTCGTCATCCAGGAATTGATCGCGCGCATCGCACAACAACACGGCGGATATTCGGTCTTCGCCGGCGTCGGTGAACGAACTCGCGAGGGGACCGATCTCTGGCTGGAAATGCAGGAAGCGCAGATCGGCACGACCGGCAAGCACGTCATCGATCAGACGGTGATGGTTTTCGGCCAGATGAACGAGCCCCCGGGCGCCCGGCTTCGCGTGGGCCTGAGCGCCCTGACCATGGCCGAGTATTTCCGCGACGAAACCGGCGCCGATACCCTCCTGTTCATCGACAACATTTTCCGATTCACGCAGGCCGGCTCGGAAGTGTCGGCTCTCCTTGGGCGCATGCCCAGCGCCGTCGGCTATCAGCCGACGCTGGCCACCGAAATGGGCGAACTTCAGGAGCGCATCACCAGCACCAAGCACGGGGCCATCACGTCGGTGCAGGCCGTGTACGTGCCGGCCGACGATCCAACCGATCCGGCACCGGCCAATGCGTTCGCGCACCTCGACGCGTTCATCTATCTCGAGCGATCCATTGCCTCGAAGGGGATTTATCCGGCGGTGGACCCGCTGGCGTCGGCGAGCCGGGCGCTGGACCCGCAGATCGTCGGCGACGAACACTACCGCATCGCCCGCAAGGTGCAGAACATGCTGCAGCGCTACCGCGACCTTCAGGACATCATCGCCATCCTCGGCGTCGATGAATTGAGCGAAGAGGACAAGCTGATCGTCGCCCGAGCCCGCAAGATCGAACGTTTTTTCAGCCAGCCGTTCGTCGTCGCCGAGCAGTTCACGGGCAAGAAAGGCGTGTACACCAAGATCGCCGATACGCTCAAGAGCTTTGACGAAATTTGCAACGGCAAGGCGGACGATCTGCCGGAGCAGGCGTTTTTGTACGTCGGAACCCTGGACGACGTGCGGGCCCGGGCGAAGGAGTTGGCGAAGTAATATCTGAGTCGGTGGACATGACGGCGGCGGTCGGGATAAAATCGTTTTGCTGTCGCGTGAGCCTGGCATGATAGATATTAAGCAAGCCATCCAGCGAGCGAAAGAATACGCCGTCCAAATGCTGGAGGTTGACCCCAAGGAATTGCTGCTGGAGGAGGTCCGCGCTTCAAACAAGCGTTGGATCATCACGCTGAGTTTCCGAGCCAGAGGAATGTTGCATTTCGATCATCCGTTGGGGGACAGCCAGTACTCGATTCGCTCCAAGTATGACCAGCGGGAACTAAAATCTTTCAACGTGAACAGGGCTACCGGTGAAGTGGAAGGAATGATTAACGTCCAGCCTATTTGATTTGTGTGTCGGAAAGCCTATCTCAATTCCGCGGCCGCGATTTACTCCTTGACGCCAATTTGTTGCTACTTGAGGTCGTCGGCAGCTTTGACTACCGGTTGATCGGGCGGAAACGGCTTAGGACCTTTACCGTCCAGGATCTTAATGTGCTCTATCGACTGACTTCGGTAGCGAAGCGGTTGATTACCACTCCCGGAATTCTTACCGAGACGAGCAATTTGGCGTCGCAGATAATTGGCCGGGCCCAGTTCGCGCGTTTCTTCGCGCATTTGGGTGTCAAGATAAGGCAATTGGACGAGCGATATGAAAGCTCGGCCACTATTTCGGATCAGCCGCTCTTTCTTCAGCTCGGTCTCACGGATGCTGCCATTGCACTTGCTGGTGATGGGATGCTCGTGCTTACGATTGATTGGCCATTGTATGGGCATCTCATTAAGAACGGTCTAGACGCGCAAAACTTCAATCATTGGCGAACATGATTGTGGCTTCGATCCGCCATCCTTATCGTGTAGGAGGTATTGTTTGGCTGATCCTATCGCTAGCTCTGCCTACGTCCGCCGACGACATCGACGGCGTGCAGCCGGCGGCGATGGATCAGCCGCGGATCAATCTGGTGATTCGACGCCAAGCCAGTGGCCAGCCGCTGATCGGCAAGAGCGCGGTGGGGGACGCGTTTAACGTCGAAGCGTTTCTCGATACGGGGGCCAGCTCGATTGCACTGTCGGCCGGCACGGCTCAATCCCTCGGAATCCGGCGCGAGATGATCGCCAAACAGGAGGCGCGATTCCAGGATGTCGGAGTCGGCGGCGGGAGCGAGTTCGCGGTGTCGGAGCCGATCTTTCTATCTCTCGCCCCCATGGCGCCGAACGTGGATGTCGAGCAGAAGGACGCGGTGGCCACGACGTACACGCTGACGGTCGGGCCGGATCGGGCGGAGATCGGGCCGCTGGGCGGCGCGACGGATTTTCTGACCTCGCTGGCCCTGGGGGACATGGACATCGTGGGGATGCCCGCCCTGGCGGGAAAGATCGTCGTGCTCGATCCGCGCGACGTGAATTCGATGTCCGACAAGATTCGCACGTATGTTTACGATGCGAAATCGGCCGCCGCCGATCACGCCCCGATTCCACGCACCAGCCAGCACGTGAAGCTCAACTTCGTTTCCTACAGTCGTTTCACGAAGATTTCCCCGGCCGGGGCGCAGCCTCCGGCGATCTCGGCCAATCCGATGATCGATGCGAACGTCTCGCACCATGGAAAAACTTCCACGGGCGCGTGGCTTTTGGACACCGGAGCCGCGGCGTCCATGATCTCGCGGCGTCAGGCCGCCGAACTCGGCGTCACCTACGCCGCCGGATCGGACGGCACGGCCCATCCGCGCCTGGGCGGCGTTCCGGCGGATCGGCAATTCATCATGTCCGTCGGCGGAATCGGCGGCATCAAAAAATCAGCCGGGTTCTTTCTCGATAAACTTTCAATTCCGACGATCGAAGGCCCGCCGATTGTCTTCGATCACGCCCCGGTCCTGGTCTGCGACATCACCGTGACGGATTCGGCCGGAAAGCAATTCACGCTCGACGGCGTATTCGGCATGAATTTCCTGGTCGCCAGCGCCATGGTGGACGAGAGCGGCCTGATTCCGGATATCGATCACCTGACGCCGGGTGCGTTCCGATGGATCGTGCTGAACCAGCCCGAAGGATGGCTGGGCGTGCAAAGAAATCCGTAGGCGTGGTCATCCGCGGCCATTGAGTTCCCGGCCGAAGCCCATAAGTTCCTCTTCGCTCATGCGGCTGGCGGCCACCTGCTGGCGAACCGGGGCGAGCAATTCGTCAATCGTGGGAGCGGTGACGGCCTCGGCGAGCACCTTTGAGGCGTACACGTCCGCAGGCTCGCCTGACGCTGCGGCACGTTCACGAAGTTTGGCTTCAACGTCCGGGGAAATATTGAGGCTCAAGGTCATATGCCACCTGGCGCTTTTCGCGTTGGCTGCTCTTCGATCATTTGAACGTCCAGCCTATTATTGTAGCCTCTGCCGGGGTGTTGCGGATAAAAGCCGGCGGACATCTCGCAATCCTCCATTCCGCCTATGATTATCAGACCTGCGGAGGCTGCGGTTATGTCTGGTATTTCCAACGCCGATGCGAAGGTGACGGCCGCCGCGGCGGCGGCCCCGGCAACCGTTTCGGATCACAAGGCCATGACCGCATTCGTGGAATCATGCGTGGAGACGGTTTCGGGCTCGGCCCAGTCGGCGGCCCGGCAGGCGCGCGGCCGGCCGCGATTCCGCAGGCTCCTGCGACTTCTCCAGGGCAAGCGGAACATCCTGGTCACCACGCACCGCTATCCCGACCCCGACGCCCTGGCCAGCGGTTGGTCGCTCTGCCTCCTCCTCGGGGCCCAACTCCCCAATGTGTCGATCACCATGTCCGTCAAGGACAACATCGTCGGCGGGGTGAACGAAATGTTCGTTCGCAAGACGAACCTGAAACTCGCGCCCTGGGATGATGCGGCGCTGAGCCGATTCGATGCGATCATTCTGACCGACGTTACGCCGGGCGGCGCGTACAGCCCATTGCCGGAGGGATGCACGCCGCTGGCGGTGATCGATCACCATCGCACGCGGCGAAAGCCCAAATGCCCGTTCAGCGACATTCGCCCGGATGTCGGCGCGACCAGTTCGATCATCTTCAGCTATTACATGGAAGTCGAGCAGGGGATCTCGCCGGACCTGGCGGCGTCGCTTTTGTACGCGATCGAATCCGACCTTGCCGGCGCCGCCGGACAGCCGGGGGAATTGGACAACGTCGCCCTTTCCGCCCTGACGCTGCTGGCCGATACGCGCAAGCTCTACCAGATGCGTTACGTCGATTTGCCGCAGAGTTATTACATTTGTTACTCCAGCGGGATGTCCAACGCGATGTATTATGACAGCGCGATCGTGTCGCATCTGGACACGATCGACTCGCCCGAGAAGCCGGCAATAGTGGCGGATTTCCTGCTCCGGTTCGAGCCGGTCGTCTGGGCGCTGGTGACGGCGGTTTATGAGGATCGGCTGGTGATCAGCCTGCGAACCAGCAGCGGCAAGCTGTCGGCGGCGGACATGATCCGGCGGCTGCTCCGCGGCGACGGCGAAGGGGGCGGCCACCGCACCAAGGCGGGGGGGTTCATTCCCTTGGAGACCAATACTCCCGCCGAGATTGACCGCAAGCGAAAGCTCCTCCGCAGAAGGTATCTGCGGGCGCTGCACATCAAGCTATCCCAGGGCAAGCGTTTGGTTCCCAAGGAACCATGACAAATCGCCCTCTCCCTCGTACCATTTCGCCCTGTATGAGCGAAATCTCCAGGACTTATGATCCGGCCTCGGTCGAAGCCGAGGCCAATCGCGTCTGGCTCGAAGAACGCTGTTTCGCGGCCGATCCGGCCGCGCCGGGCGAGCCTTACTGCATCGTCATCCCGCCGCCGAATGTCACCGGCGCCCTGCACCTGGGGCACGCCATCAACAATACGCTGCAGGATATTCTCATCCGCGCCCATCGCATGCGCGGGTTCAACACGGTGTGGATTCCCGGGATCGATCACGCCGGCATCGCCACGCAGGCCGTGGTCGAAAAGCAGCTTAAGGAAAAGGAAAACAAAACCCGCCACGATCTGGGACGCGAAGCCCTCGTCCAGCGAATCTGGGATTGGAAAAAGCAATTCGGCGACCGAATTCTCGAACAGATCAAAAGAATGGGCTGCTCCTGCGATTGGGACCGCCTACGGTTCACGCTGGACGAGCAATGCGCCCGAGCCGTGCGCGAGACGTTCTTCAAGCTCTTCAAGGACGGCCTGATCTACCGCGGCAAGCGGCTCGTGAACTGGGACGTGCTTCTGCAAACGTCGGTCTCGGATGATGAGATTTATCACGAGACGGTGAAGACGAGCTTGTGGCATGTGCGGTATCCGATCGTCGGCACGGACAAGCACATGGTCGTGGCCACCACCCGCCCGGAAACGATGCTCGGCGACACGGCCGTGGCCGTGCATTCGGAGGATTCGCGCTGGAATTGGGCCATCGGCATGAGCGTCGATTTGCCCCTGACCGGCCGGAAAATTCCGATCATCGCCGATGACATTCTCGTCGATCCGAAATTCGGAAGCGGCGTGGTGAAGGTGACACCGGCTCACGATCCGAATGACTACGCCGTCTGGCAGCGGCAGCAGGGCAAGATCGAAATCCTCAACATCCTCAACCCCGACGCGACGATCAACCCCAACGGCGGGAAATACGCCGGCATGAAGCGCGACGCGGCCAGGAAAAAAGTCGTCGAGGATCTTGTCGCCCTGGGACTATTGGAAAAGGAAGAGCCGTACGAAACGCAGATCGGCCACAGCGATCGGAGCAAGACGCCGATTGAGCCGTATCTGAGCGATCAATGGTTCGTGAAAATGGCCCCGCTGGCCGAGCCGGCCCTGCAGGTTGTGCGCGACAACATCATTAAGTTTTTCCCAGAGCGGCACGCGCAGCAGTATTTGAGCTGGCTCGGCGAAAAACGCGATTGGCCGATCAGCCGGCAGCTTTGGTGGGGACATCGGATTCCCGTGTGGCATCATCGCGAGCCGAAACCTGATGCACTGCAGTGGCTCCGGCTCAACAAAATGCAAGTGCATGTTGCGGAGAACGAAACCGGCGCGTTCGTCTGCTTGCGAAATGATGATCCGCTCATCGAAAAGCGATTAGAAATCTTCGGCTTCTTGCAAGACCCCGATGTCCTCGACACCTGGTTCTCCAGCGCCCTCTGGCCGCACAGCACGCTTGGTTGGCCGGAGGATACGCCGGAGTTGCGGAAATGGTATCCGGGCAGCGTGCTGGTGACTTCGCGCGAAATCATCACGCTGTGGGTGGCGCGGATGGTCATGATGGGGATTTACAACATGGGTTTAGCGGCGTCGCTTGCGACGCGCGATGGCGCGCAATACCCGAGCGCGTCGCAAGCGACGCCGCTAAACAGAGATTTGCAATCGGCGGTTCCGTTCCATCATGTTTGCGTTCACACGACGATCCTCGACGGGCATGGCGAGCGGATGAGCAAATCCAAGGGCAACGGCGTCGATCCCGTCGATGTCATCGATACGCACGGAGCCGACGCCTTGCGGTTCACGCTCGCGCACATGGCTACCGAAACGCAGGATGTGCGCCTGCCGGTGAAGAAGGACGCGAAGGGCCGGAATACTTCCGACCGATTCGACATCGGCCGGAACTTCTGCAACAAGATTTGGAACGTCGGCAATTTCGTCGTGATCGCCAATCTGGCCAACATCGCCCCGGAGCCGGTGGATGAATCGAAATGGTCCCTGGCCGATCGCTGGATCGTTTCTCGATTCAACCGGACAATCGGCGAGGCCAACAATGCCCTGGCGTCGTACCGGTTCGATCAATATGCCAAGATCTGCTACGACTTTTTCTGGGATGATTTCTGTGCCTGGTACGTCGAGGCGTCCAAGCCGGCGCTGAAAACCCCCGCGACGGCCGGACAGACCGGCAATGTCTTGGCCGCGGTTTTCGATGCGGCGCTGCGGCTGCTGCATCCGATGATTCCGTTCATCACCGAAACGATTTGGTGGCGGCTGAATGAGGTGCGCCAAGTTCGCGGCTTGCCGGGATGGATCGATTGTCCGCCGGCCAAGCGATTGATCAAGGCGGCATGGCCCGCGGCCGGCAAGACCGACGAGTCCGCTGAATCGCAGTTTGCCAAGATGCAGGAAATCATCACCGCCATCCGCAAGCTGCGGAATGACTTCAAGGTGGACCTGAAGAAGACGGTTGACGCCCACATACTGGTGGGCGACACCGCATTAGAATTTCTGTTAGAAGACAATCGCAACTTGATCGAGTTGCTCGCCACTTGCAAAATCAAGGAAAGCGGCCCAACCACGAGCATCAGTTCGCAGACGGGAGCATTCACGTCAGCCGCGGGATGCGATATCTTCGTCGAAGGCCTCCAGGATCAGGATGCCGAAAAGCAGCGAATCGCCAAGAGGAAAGACGAACTCAGTCGGCAAATCCAGACGCTCAACGGACGCCTTGCAAGTCAGGCGTATATTTCCAAGGCCCCGCCGAATTTGGTGCAGCAAACCCGGGATCAACTGGCGGAAGCGGAAAAAGAGCTTGAGAAAATCGGCTAGTGCCGTTGCCAACTGGGCATTTAATTCGGATGATTCTCCGCGGCAGAAATTGAATTACATTCAAACAAGAAGGAAACATTCCAATGGCGGAAAAAAGCGTATCGACGGAATCGCTCGCTACTGAATCGAAGCAACAATACGCCGGGCCCAAGCTGCGCGTCGCGATCATCGGCTGCGGCGGAATCAGCGAAACGCACATTGGCGCCTTGCAATCGTTTCCCGACGTGGATCTGGTGGCCGGCGTGGACATCAAGCCCAATCGGTTGAAGCTGATGGAGGAAAAATACGGATTCAAGAACCTGTACACCGATTGGAAACGGATGCTGAAGGAGATCAGGCCGGATGCGGTGTTGGTCCTAACGCCCAACGGCGTGCATGCCAAGCCCACGATCGACGCGTCCAACGCCGGATGCCACGTCCTGGTCGAAAAGCCGATGGCCATGAACCCGGCCGAATGCCGGCAAATGATCGACGCGGCCAAGAAGAACAGGAAGAAGCTGGTGGTGGGTTTTCAGTATCGCTATCACCCCAACACGGATTTCGTCACACGGGCGAGGGAGGACGGGCGATTCGGCAACGTCATGTTCGTCAAGTGCCAGGCCCTGCGGCGAAGGGGCATTCCCAATTGGGGCGTCTTTGGCCAGAAAAAACTCCAGGGCGGCGGGCCGATGATCGACATCGGCGTGCACGTCATCGAGATGGCGCATTACGTGATGGGCTCGCCGAATCCCGTGGCCGCCGCGGGAAATACCTGGACTTACATGGGCAATAAAAAATCGGACGTGGTCTCGCAATGGCCGAACTGGGATTACAAGACCTATACCGTGGAAGACCTGGCGATCGGGCAGATTCGCTTCGACAACGGTTCGATCCTTCACATCGAGGCGATGTTCGCGGGGCATATCGAGAAGGACGTGTGGAATTTCACGCTGATGGGGGACAAGGGCGGATGCCAGTGGGACCCGCCGATGCTATTCAGCGACCGGGCCGGCACGATGGTGAATGAAACGCCGGCGCACGTCGGCGGCAAGACCGATTTCGTCTCCCTGTTCGGGCTGAAGCTGCGGAATTTCGTGAACGGCTGCCTGCACGGCACGCCGCTGCGCGCCCCCGGCGAGGCGGGCCTGGCGGTGCAGAAGATTCTCGACGGCGTGTATCGCGCGGCGGACGCGGGGAAAGAAGTGGCGATCAAATGAATCGGAAGCCACGGAGGCACGAAGGTACGAAGGCACGAAGGTAAATGCGGCAAGGGTCGCGCACGGCGGTATTGGCCATTTCGGCCTTCGCGGTCTGCTCGATCGCGGCGGCGGGGCGGTCGCGCGGCTTTATCGAATCGGACGGGGCGACGCATTATCTCTTCGCTCGCCACGCCTTCGAGCAACCGATTTATTTCCTCGATATCTGGGGTAGGCCGCTGTGCACGGCGCTGTTTGCCGCGCCGGCCTGGTTCGGCGGGCTGCTCGGAGTCCGGCTGACGAGTCTGCTGGTGGCGATCGCCTGTGCGCTGGTCGCCGCGGCGATTGCCAGGGGCCAGGAATATCGCTGGCCGATGCTGGCGCTGATCTTCACCCTGGGCCAGCCGCTGCTTTTTCTCCATTCGTTTTCCGAGTTGACGGAGCTGCCGTTCGCGCTGGTGGTGGGTCTGGCATTTTTGAGCTATCAGCGGCGGCGATGGTTGTGGATGGCTTGCATGGCCGCGATCGCGCCGCTCAGCCGGCCGGAGGGATTCGCGTTTTTACTTCTGGCGGCGGGGGCCCTGGCGGCCAATCGAAAATGGAGATGTCTCCTGGTCCTTCCGGCGCCCCTGCTCGCCTGGAGCATTTTGGGCCATGAGCTGGTGGGAGCGCCGCAGCGGCATTGGTGGCTTTGGCTGGCGGACCATTGGCCGTATGAATCCGGCAGCGAATATCCCCGCGGGCCGCTGCTCTATTTTCT
>Ga0116134_1000399_pt1 | contig 22697 bp, 20 predicted proteins | sample June2015DPH_19_5_FD_89737 | JGI IMG/M metagenome (GOLD analysis project Ga0116134, IMG submission 89737) | Peatland microbial communities from SPRUCE experiment site at the Marcell Experimental Forest, Minnesota, USA - June2015DPH_19_40 | ecosystem: Environmental > Terrestrial > Soil > Wetlands... | reverse complement strand
GCCGTCGCGCTCGTAGACCACGCCGTCCTTCATCACGAAGCCGACGCGTTTCATCAGGCCGATATCGTCGAGCGGGTTGCCCGGCACGGCGATCAGGTCCGCGAGTTTACCGGCTGTGACGCTGCCCAAATCCTTATCGTGCTTGAGTCGCTGCGCCGCGTGGGTGGTGGCCGCCTGCAGCACGAACATCGCTGGCATGCCGGCCTGGACCATGAGTTCGAATTCATGGGCATTCTGGCCGTGCGGGTACACGGCGGCGTCGGTGCCGAAGGCAATCTTCACGCCGGCTTTATAGGCGCGTGCGGCCGTGCCAAGAATCTGCGGGCCAATCGCCGCGGCTTTGGCTGCTACCTGCGCTGGGTAGTAGCCCGGCACCTGGGCCTTATGCGACACGAAATCGCCGGCGATAATGGTCGGCACGTACCACGTGCCATGCTCCTTCATGAGCCGCATATCCTCGTCGTTCATGAAGGTGCCGTGCTCGATCGAGTCGACCCCGCCGAGCACGGCGCGCCGAATGGCCTCGGCGCCGTGCGCGTGAGCGGCCACGGTAAAACCATAGTCATGCGCAGTCGATACGACGGCCTTGATCTCCTCGAGGGTCATCTGCGGGTTGTCGCCGCTGCTGCTCTCGTCGAGCACGCCGCCGGAGGGCATGATCTTGATCAGATCATCGCCCAGCTTGTAGTGCAGGCGCACCGCCTTGACCGCGTCATCGACGCCATTGATGACGCCCTGCGCTACGCCCGGATCCCCGGCGAGGTCGCGCCGATAGCCGTCGGTCGGATCGGCGTGCCCTCCGGTGGAGCCGATGGCCTGTCCTGCCGTGAAGATGCGTGGGCCCGGTAGAACCCCGGCATTGATCGCATTGCGCAGCGCGACCGATTCATTCTCGTAATCGCCAACATTGCGGACCGTCGTGAAGCCTGCAAGCAAGGTGCGCCGCGCGTAGACCGTGGAGCGTACGGCATAGTCCGCATTGTTCAAGTGGAACTGATCGAGATAGAACGTCGGAGAGAACTGCATGCTCAGGTGCGTGTGACTGTCGATCAGCCCCGGCAGGCAGGTCTCACCCGACAGGTCGATCTGCTCGGCCCCCGGCGGCGCATGGTCGCCGGCGACCACGTCGCGGATCCGCTCGCCGTCGATGACGACCGTGGTCTCACCGAGCAGCACTCCGGCCTGGGTGTCGACCAGATGTCCGCAGCGTACGGCCAGGAGCCTGACCGGCGGCGTCTCCGCGGCCGCGGCCGTTGCAATAACCAGAGTGAGGCTGCAGAGGACGGAAACTGACTGACGCATGGCTAGGACTCCGCGGGCGAAGGCTTGCATGGGTCGTGGAATGTAGCACCGCCGACACGGATTGACGCGGCCTAGGGTTGACGCCGCCAATGGCTCGCATCAACAAGCGCCATCACTGGCCGCGTCCGCTCCATGTAGAGTGCCGGCTGGGATTGTCAGTACTTGCGGGGGAGCATCCAAAGGGATTGCGCGTGCCGGTTTTGGGCGCCATGGCGCTCGCGGCGGTGATTGGCAGTGGGATGGCCCAACAGCCGCCGGGCAGCCCTGCAGATCCAAGGAGCCCAGCCAATGCAATGGTCCGCCGCCGGGGCCGCGCCCGCCCGATGTCGTGGCGCGCGCACCGTCCATCGGTGTCGCGGTCGACCTGGCGAAGGCGATCGTGGTCTCGTGCGAGGGCTATCACGCCGGCATCAGCGTGCTGGACGCCGCTGGCACGCCCAAGCTCTATTACGTACCGGATGGCACCGGGGGCACGCACGCCTACACCGGTTATCGCAAGGCCAACACGGCGCTGGCCTTGAAGATGCCGTCGGGCCAGGTTGCCGCCGCGGCGCGAAGCCGAGTGCGAAGGACGAGGCCTGCGCGCTCGATGGCCTCAGGAAGGTTCAGTCGCGCCTGAAGTGATGCTGCGCGCGAGCTGGCGCAATTCATACAACAACTCGAGTGCGCGGCGCGGTGTAAGTTCATCGGGTTCGATCGCGGCGAGCCGTAACCGCAGCTCGTCGCGGGGCGGCTCGTTCGGCGCGGGCGCCGACGCCGGTGCGGGCGCGGGCGCCGGCACGGGCGCGCTCGGCAGCGCGGGTAGCGGCGTTAATGCGGGTGCAAGCGTTGCCGCGGCTAGCGGTGTGGCCGCGGCGAACAGCGGCAGCTCCGCCTGCGGTGCGGCGGCAGCGCGTCGGCTCGCAAGACTTCCGGCCTCGAGCTGCGCCATATAGCGGCGAGCCTGGGCGATGACCTCGCGCGGCACGCCGGCGAGTTGCGCTACTTGCAGACCGAAGCTGCGATTCGCGGGCCCGTCCTTGACGGCGTGCAGGAATATCAGTGAATCGCCGTGCTCGGTGGCATCCAGATGCACGTTGGCGCAGCCGTCGATCTCATCGGCCAGCGATGTGAGTTCGAAATAATGCGTCGCGAACAGGGTGCAGGCGCGCAGCTGCTCGGCCATGTGTCGTGCCACGGCGTAGGCGAGCGATAGGCCGTCGAAAGTGCTGGTGCCGCGCCCGATCTCGTCCATCAGCACCAGGCTGTGCGCGCTGGCGTTGTGTAGAATGTTGGCGGTCTCGGTCATCTCGACCATGAAGGTCGAGCGCCCGCCCGCCAGGTCGTCCGCGGCACCGATGCGGGTGAATATCCGATCTATCGGGCCGATCTCGGCGCGCGCGGCGGGCACGAAGCTGCCCAGATGCGCCAGCACGACCACCAGCGCGATCGAGCGCATATAGGTCGATTTACCACCCATGTTCGGCCCGGTGATGATCAACATCCGCCGGCTCTCATGCATCGCCAGGTCGTTGGGAACGAACGGCGCATCGATGAAGCGCTCGACCACGGGGTGGCGTGCTGCCTCGATCATCAGCCGCGGTTCGGATATCAGGGTCGGCTCGGACCACCCGAGGGTGGCCGCGCGCTGCGCCAGCGCAGCCAGGGCATCGAGAGTCGCTATCGATTCGGCTGTCTGTTGCAGCGCCGGCAGCGCTTCGATCAGCGTGGTCAGCAGCTGCTCGTAGAGTTCCTTCTCGCGCGCCAGCGCCCGCTCGCGCGCGCCGAGCACCTTGTCCTCGAAGCTCTTGAGCTCAGGGGTGACGAAGCGCTCGGCGCTCTTGACGGTCTGCCGGCGCAGGTAGTCGGACGGCACGCGCTCGGCCTGCAGTCGCGAGACCTCGATATAGAAGCCCTGCACGCGGTTGTAGCCCAGCTTCAGATTCGCAATGCCGGTGCGCTCGCGCTCGCGGCGCTCGAGCTCGAGCAGAAAACCGTCGGTATTGCTCGCGATCAGGCGCAACTCGTCGAGCCCGGAATCGTAGCCGGCGGCGATGACGCCGCCGTCGCGCAGCAACTGCGAGGGCTCGGCCGCAATCGCGCACTGGAGCAGGCTGCGCTCCCCGGCGTGCTCGCCGATGTGCCGCTGCAGGGCGACCAGCGCCGGGGAGTCGAACGGGGCCACGGCGGTGCGCAGCCCGGGCGTCGCGGCGAGCGAGGCGCGCAGCTGCAGCAGATCGCGCGGCCGCGCCGAACGCAGCGCGACTCGCGCCAGAATGCGCTCGAGGTCACCGATATCGCGCAGCTGCTCGCGCAGGGTCTCGTAGCGGCGTGATTCCGCCAGTGTGGCGACGGCATGATAGCGTTCGCGCAGCACCGGCTACGCCCGGATCAGCCGGTTGAGCCAACGCCGCAGCGCGCGCGAGCCCATCGCTGTGACGCTGCTGTCGAGCACGGCGAACAGAGTCGCCGTCTCGTTGCCCGACAGGCTGGAATCGAGCTCCAGGTTGCGGCGCGTAGCCGCATCGAGCCCGAGGCTGTCGGCGCGCTCCTCGACCCGCATCGCTCGAATATGCGGCACAGCCGATTTCTGCGTGTCGCGCACGTACTGCAGCAGTGCCCCGGCGGCGCGGATCGCCAGCGGCAGCTCGTCGACGCCGAAGCCTTTGAGATCCAGGGTGCCGAGCTGATCGGTCAGCACGCGCGAGGCGCCGGCAAGCTCGAAATGCCAAGGCGCGCGCGTACGAATCACCGGCTGCTGCCGGCACACCGCCAGGATATCGCGGGCCTGATCTTCGGCCAGCAGCAGTTCCGCCGGACGCAGGCGCTCGAGTTCGGCCTCCATGGCGCCGGGCTCGTCGGACTCGAGCACCGTGAAACGGCCCGAAGACAGCTCGAGCCAGGCGAGGCCGAAACGGTTGCGTTCGGTAAGCAGCGCGGCCAGCAGCGTTTCACGGCGCTGTTCCAGCAGCGCATCGTCGGTGACCGTGCCGGGCGTGACCACGCGCACCACTTGCCGTTCCATCGGCCCGCGGGCCTTGGCCGGGTCGCCTATCTGCTCGCAGATCGCCACCGACTGGCCCCGACGTACCAGCCGGGCCAGGTATGCGTCGACGCTTTGCACCGGGACGCCGGCCATTGGTATGGGTGCACCCGCGGATTGGCCGCGGCTGGTCAGGGCGATATCGAGCAGTCCGGCGGCCACGCGGGCGTCATCGTAGAACAGCTCATAAAAATCGCCCATTCGATAGAACAGCAGCGTGTCCGGATGCTGCGCTTTGATGCGCAGGTACTGCTGCATCATCGGCGTGTGAGCGCCGAAGATGTCGATGGTTTCGGCGCTCACGTTGCCGTCGTTCGATGCGCTGTCGGGCAATGCATTGTCGGTCGCGGGATCGGCCCACATGGCGGCCGCAGTGTACAGGCTTTCCGATGTCAGTCGGGCGAGCGGCCACCACAGGGGCGCCGCCGTGACCGGGGCGCTGCCGTGACCGAGGCGCCGCCGTGACCGAGGCGCTAAGATTGAGGCGGGGCGGGCGCTGCCGTGCGGGGGCTGGCCCCGGCGGTGCGGTCCGTGTCGACAGGAGGGTGGAGATGGCTTTCAGACTGTACAGCGACGATCTCAAAGAAGGCGATTTCCTGCCGCAGGCGCAGGTGTTCAACAGCTTCGGGCACAGCGGCGGCAACCTGTCGCCGCATCTGGCATGGGCCGATCCGCCCGCGGGGACCAGGAGTTTCGTCGTAACGGTGTATGACCCCGACGCGCCCACCGGCTCGGGTTGGTGGCATTGGGTGGTCGCGAATATCCCGGCGTCGTGCAAGTCACTGCCGCGCGGCAGCGGCAGCGGTCAGAGCGGCTTGCCACCCGGCGCGGTGCAGTCGCGCAATGACTACGGCAGCTCTGACTTTGGCGGCGCGGCGCCGCCGCCGGGGCCGCCGCACCGCTACATCTTTACCGTGCACGCACTCAAGGTCGAGCATATCGATGTCAATCCGGACAGCAGCGGTGCCATGGTGGGATTCATGGTCACGATGAATAGCCTGGGCAGTGCGTCGCTCACGACCCGCTACGGCCGCTGAGGCGGACAGGTAGGGCGTGGCCGGAACCGCCAGCGACTTGAGCGATAGCGCACTGCGCTCACTGGCCGAGAGGGCCGGCGCGCTGCTGCTCGAGGGCCGTCGCCGCGTCGCCACGGCGGAGTCCTGCACCGGTGGCTGGGTGGCCAAGTGTCTGACGGACATCGCGGGCAGCTCGCAATGGTTCGAGCGCGGCTACGTGACCTACTCGAATCTGGCGAAGGAGCAATCGATCGGCGTCGCGCCCAGCGTGATCGAAACCTTCGGGGCGGTCAGTCGACCAACGGTCGAACAGATGGCGGCAGGCGCGCTGCACGACAGCGGCGCCGATCTGGCCGTGGCGATCACCGGCATCGCCGGGCCGGATGGCGGTACCGCGGACAAGCCCGTGGGCCTGGTCTGGTTTGCGCTGGCGCAGCGCGCCGCGGCGCCGGTGGCCGAACAGCACCAGTTCGCAGGCGATCGCGAGGCGATCCGCCGTGCCGCCGTGGCGACGGCATTGCGGCTGGTCATCGCCGCGGCGGTGGCCAAGGGCAAGACCTGAAGGCCGCGGCGAGCCTCTAGGCCGCCGGCGTGACCTTAAGGCAGCTGGGGAGATGATGCAGTTGCGGCGGCTGTTCTTCGCGATCTGGCCGGAAGGCTCGTGGTGTTCGCGACTGATCGAAGCCGCGGCGCCCGTGGTGACCGCGGCCGGGGGAAGGGCCCTGGCGCAGGTTGATTTGCATGTGACGCTCTGTTTTCTGGGTGCGGTCGGCGAAGCGGAGCTCGCGGCGCTGTGCATACGCGCCGGCCAGATCGAGGCGGCGTCGTTCGAGCTCGAGTTCGAAGGCCTCGAGTTGTGGCGCGAGGCACGGATTCTGGCGGCGACCGTGGCGCGCGTGCCGCCGGCGGCCCTCGAGTTGGCGCAGGCGCTGGCGACGGCGGCGCGGGAGGTGGGACTTACGCCGGATCACAAGCCGTGGCTGCCGCATCTGACCTTGGTCCGGGGCGTGATGCCGCAGCGCTTGCCCGCCGAACTCGCCGGTGATGCGTGGCCAGCGCTGCAGCTGAAGCTGCGGGTCGCGCGCTTCTATCTGGCGGAAAGTCAGGCGCTTGGGGCGCAAGTTTGCGGCGCCTCGGAGGGCCGCCGCTACGCCACGCTGGCGTCCTGGCCGCTGCGGCCTCGAGCGGTAAAGCAGCGGTAAGGCAGCGGCGCCGTCTGCAGGCGGTGCATTTTCGTGGCTCCCCCGCCGTTTTGCGTCCGCGCATGGCGACTTCTTGTGGGATAATTCATCATCACTCGCGCCGCAGTAATTCCCAGAGGATCGCCAGGCATGGAACCACGCATCGATGAAAACCGAAAAAAGGCACTGGCCGCCGCACTCGGACAGATCGAGAAGCAGTTCGGCAAGGGCTCGGTCATGCGTCTGGGCGATGCCGCGGCGACTTACGATGTCGAGGCGGTGTCCACCGGCTCGCTAGGGCTCGATATCGCGCTCGGGATCGGTGGCCTGCCGCGCGGCCGCGTGATCGAGGTCTATGGCCCGGAATCCTCAGGCAAGACCACGCTGACCCTGCAGGTGGTGGCCGAGATCCAGCGCGGGGGCGGCACGGCCGCGTTCGTCGATGCCGAGAACGCGCTCGATGCATCCTACGCCGAGAAGCTCGGCGTCAACGTGCAGGACCTGCTGGTGTCGCAGCCGGACACGGGCGAGCAGGCGCTGGAGATTACCGACATGCTGGTGCGCTCGGGCGCGGTCGATGTGGTGGTGATCGATTCGGTCGCAGCGCTGACGCCGAAGGCCGAGATCGAAGGCGAGATGGGCGAGCTGCAGATGGGGCTGCATGCGCGGCTGATGTCGCAGGCGCTGCGCAAGCTGACCGGCAACATCAAGCGCTCGAATACCATGGTGATCTTCATCAACCAGATCCGCATGAAGATCGGGGTGATGTTCGGCAATCCGGAGACCACGACCGGCGGCAACGCGCTGAAGTTCTATGCCTCGGTGCGACTGGATATTCGCCGCATCGGCGCGATCAAGAATGGCGAGGAAGTGGTCGGTAACCAGACCCGCGTCAAGGTGGTCAAGAACAAGGTGGCGCCGCCGTTTCGCGAGGCTGAATTCGAGATCATGTACGGTTCGGGCATCTCGCGCGAGGGCGAGATCATCGAGCTCGGTGCTGCGCATGGCATCATCGACAAATCCGGCGCCTGGTACAGCTACAACGGCGAGCGCATCGGCCAGGGCAAGGACAATACGCGTCTGTATCTGCAGCAGCACAAGGACATCGCGGCGGACATCGAACAGAAGATCCGTCTGAAATTGCTGCCGCCGAAGCGTGTCGAGGAAAAGACAGCCTAAGGGCCGCGCAGCGAGCGAGCAGGCCGGCGAGCCGGCGGCGGCGCTGGCCGCGGCCGTGACGCTGCTGGCGCGGCGCGATTTCTGTTCGGTCGAGCTGGGCGCGAAGCTCTCGGCGCAGGGCTTCGAGGCTGATGCCGTGCGCGCGGCGCTCGAGGATCTGATCGATCGGCGCTATCTGGACGATGAGCGCTATGCGCGCCAGTTCGTGGTCTATCGGGCCGAACGCGGCCAGGGACCGCTGCGCATCCGGCGCGATCTGGCCGAGCTCGGGTTGCAGGCTGCGCTGATCGAAACTCAACTGGAGTCGCACGGCGAGTGGGTGAGTCTGGCGCGCCAGGTGCTGACTCGCCGCTTCGGGCGCGCACCGCCGCGCAATTGGCCGGACAAGGCGCGACAGATGCGCTTTTTGCAATATCGGGGCTTTTCCAACGATGATATTCGGTCCGCTCTCGGGCCCGCCGGGACTGACGACTTGGAGACCGACTTGGACACAGACTCCTAAGACATGACTGTAAAACCGCCTTACATGAGCGCGGCGGACGTGCGCCGCGCGTTTGTCGACTACTTCCGCGAGCACGGCCACACGGTCGTGCCGTCCTCCTCGCTGGTGCCGGGCAACGACCCGACGCTGCTGTTCACCAACGCCGGCATGGTGCAGTTCAAGGACGTGTTCCTCGGCAAGGAAAAGCGCGATTACGTGCGCGCGGTGTCGAGCCAGCGTTGCGTGCGCGCCGGGGGCAAACACAACGATCTGGAGAACGTCGGCTACACCGCGCGGCATCACACTTTTTTCGAGATGCTCGGGAATTTCTCGTTCGGCGACTATTTCAAGCGCGAGGCGATCCGCTACGCATGGGAATTTCTCACCGGCCGACTGAAGCTGGATCCGGCGCGGCTGTGGGTGAGCGTGTACTGCGACGATGATGAGGCCGCGGACATCTGGACGCGGGAGATCGGCGTCGATGCGGCGCGGGTGCGGCGCATGGGCGAGGAATCGAACTTCTGGGCCATGGGCGATACCGGCCCCTGCGGCCCCTGCAGCGAGATCTTCTACGATCACGGTCCGCAAGTGCCGGGTGGTCCTCCAGGCTCGTCGGATGAGGACAGCGATCGCTACGTCGAGATCTGGAACCTGGTGTTCATGCAGTATGAGCGCGCCGCCGACGGCACGCTCACGGCATTGCCGAAGCCGTCGGTCGACACCGGCGCCGGGCTCGAGCGCCTGGCCGCGGTCATGCAGGGCGTACATTCCAACTATGACATCGACCTGTTTCGCGATCTGATCACGGCGGCGGCCGAGGCCACGGGGAGCACCGAGCGCTCGTCGCCCTCGTTGCGGGTGATCGCGGATCACATCCGCGCCTGCAGCTTTCTGATCGTTGACGGCGTCGTGCCTTCGAACGAGGGACGCGGCTATGTGCTCCGGCGCATCATCCGGCGCGCGGTGCGCCATGGGTATCAGCTAGGCCAGGCGCAGCCGTTTTTTTATAAGATTGTGCCCGCCCTGGTGGCGACCATGGGGAGCGCGTTCCCGGAACTGGCGTGCGCGGCGGACCAGGTGGCACGCATGCTCAGGCAGGAGGAGGAGCGGTTTGCCGAGACGCTCGCCGCCGGGATGCTGCAGCTCGATGGGCGTATGCGCGAGCAGGGCGGAGACACCGTACCGGGGACGCTGGTGTTCCTGCTGCACGATACCTACGGCTTTCCGCCGGATCTGACCGCCGACATCGCACGCGAGCGCTCGCTCAAGGTCGATATGGCCGGATACGAGCGCGAGATGGAGGCGCAGCGAGAGCGGGCGCGCGCGGCCAGCAAGTTCGGCGTGGCTCCACGCGGCGATGCACAGGTCGCGGAGCGCAGCGAGTTCTGCGGTTACGAGGCGGTCGAGTGTCAGGGACGCGTGGTGGCGCTGCTGCGCGATGGCGGCAGCGTGGATTCGCTCGCCGCCGGCGAGCGCGGCGAAGTGATCCTCGATCGGACGGTGTTTTACGCGGAAGCCGGCGGGCAGGTCGGCGACAGCGGTGAATTGCTCGGCCCCGCGGCGACTCGCTTCGTGGTCGAGGACACGCAAAAGCGCGGCGCGGCGCATTCGCATATCGGCCGACTGGCCGCCGGCCGTCTCCAGGTCGGTGACAGCGTGCTGGCGCGGATCGACGCCGAGCGCCGCGGCTCGATCCGCCTCAATCATTCGGCGACACATCTGCTGCACGCGGCGCTGCGCAAGGTGCTCGGCGCGCACGTCACGCAAAAGGGGTCGCTGGTGGCGCCTGACCGGCTGCGCTTCGACTTCTCGCATTTTCAGCCGCTCTCGAGCGGGGAACGCGCTCAGGTCGAGCAGCTGGTCAACGCCGAGATCCGGGCCAATTCCGAAGCGACGACGCGAATGATGGACTATGAGCGCGCGATCGCGGCTGGAGCCATGGCCCTGTTTGGCGAGAAGTACGAAAGCCGGGTGCGTGTGCTGTCGATGGGCGAATTCTCGACCGAGCTGTGCGGCGGTACGCATGTAAAGAGAACCGGGGATATCGGGATATTTCATATTGTCAGTGAATCCGGTGTGGCGGCAGGCGTGCGGCGGATCGAGGCGGTCACGGGCAAGGCGGCACTCGACTACGTCAACCGGCTGGACACGCTGCTTGCCGGTATCGCGGAGCTGGTGCACGGCTCGCCCGATGAGACAGCCACTAAGGTGCGCGAGGCACTCGAGCGTATTCGAGCGCTGGAGAAGGAGAATCGCGGGCTCAAGGACAAGCTGGCGCTGGGCCAGGGAACCGATCTGGCGGCGTCGGCGGTCGATGTCGGCGGTGTGATGGTGCTCGCCACGCGAGTGGATGGCGCCGATGCCGGCGCGCTGCGTTCAGCGGTTGATCAATTAAAGAGTCGATTGGGCTCGGCCATCGTTGTGCTCGGCTCCGTGGAGTCGGATTCGAAGGTGGTATTGGTCGCGGGTGTGACCCACGACCAGACCGGGCGCGTGAAGGCGGGGGAACTAATTGGAGCGGTCGCGGCCCAAGTCGGTGGTAAAGGCGGTGGACGAGCGGACTTCGCCCAGGCCGGAGGCAGCAAGCCGCAGGCGCTCGACGGGGCGCTTGCCAGCGTCACCCCGTGGGTTCGTGCGCGTCTGGCAGCGCATTGATGAATTTTAACGTGCTCTTTTGGCCGTATCAGCCGAGACTGTTCGCGACGGCAACAGTTTGAATGTATTGGCGGGGGCAGTTGCCTGCCTGCACCCCTTCGATCGCAACCCGTAGCCGTGCTGCACGCTCGGAAGCGCGTGCGAGCGCCGCAGGTGGAATATGGAGGATCCCGTAAGTGCTTATCCTGACGCGTAGAATCGGCGAGGCCGTGATGATTGGCGATGAGATCAGTGTGACGGTGCTGCGCGTGAAGGGCAACCAGGTGCGCCTGGGCGTGAGTGCGCCCAAGTCGGTCTCGGTGCAGCGCGAGGAAATCTTCCATCGCATCAAGCACGAGAGCGCGGAAACCGCGCAGACGGAAACCACGCCGACGAGTTGACCGCCGGTTGGTGGAGGCCCGGTTCGTGTGGGCAGCCGTTCTTTGCCCTGGCCCCAGCCCTTCAGTATGATTGCGCCGCGACCCGGCGCCGCCGGCACTCGCTCACGGAGAGATGGCCGAGTGGTCGAAGGCGCACCCCTGCTAAGGGTGTAAGGGTCAAAAGCCCTTCGAGGGTTCGAATCCCTCTCTCTCCGCCAGATCAATCGCTTGTGCTACCCTCGGATACGAGCGCAAGCCCGTCGTACGGAAATTTGCGATCAGCTGACAATTTCAGGGGCAAGCACGACGCAACGATCGCTGCCACGGGAAACGGAAGACGCTGGCCCTGGGCACCTATCCGGACGTTTCGCTCGAGAAGGCGAGCGCGCGTCACCAGGCAGCCCCACGCCTACTCGCCGCAGACGTGGACCCGTCCCTGCAGAGACGAGCTTTGCGACAGCGCCCGACGCGTTCGCCGAGACAGTCGGTGTACAAAGCGGGGGACACCGGCAACGGGACAACCCGTTCGCGAGTTCGCAAGGGGCGGCACGCAGGTCACCACCAGCAGGATCTTCTGCGTGATCGCTCAGCCTTGCACTTGAAGCAGCTGCCCTGATTGCTCGGCCCGAGGACCTCGGCTACGGTTTCCACGAATGCCGAAGGGCTGGCCATCAGGCACTATTAGCCTATGATTGAAGATCATCACCCCCTCACCCCAACCCAGCTGCTGTCCTTCATGCGCGCCCAGCCCTGGGCCGTCGAGGCAAGTGTCAGTCCTCAAGGGGCCCCACAGGCGGCAGTGATCTATGTCGCCATCACGGACCGGTGGGAGCTTCTTTTTGATACGGTGACTCAGTCGCGCAAGCATCAAAACCTCGTACAGAATCCCCGTGTCGCCTTCGTTATCGGCTGCGAGCACGAACGCACCGTGCAATACGAAGGCATTGCGGAGGTTCCCACTGAGGCCGAGCTGCCCGGCGTCCAGGCCTATTATTTCGAGCGTTATCGCGACGGCCCCACCCGGCTGACCTGGCCTGGACTGGTTTATTGGCGCGTGCGGCCCACTTGGATCCGTTACAGCAACTTCAACGTCGACCCGCGCATCGTCCAGGAATGGGACGCTGCGGCGATCGCCACTTGGAAGTAGGCGCATCGCTTGCCCTCTGGACGTGTGCGAGTGCCTACCCCTGGGATCTTTGCCTTTATGCGGAGTGAATCGGTAATCCGGCGGGCGGCCGACCGGCATTGACCGAGGCTATGTGTGAAAACGTCTGCGAGGATTTCACGAGGTCGTGAAATGGGGCACGTATGTGCTGTTCTGATGCACTTGGGTAGCTCGAGAGACCGTTTAGTGCACGTACCGGAACAAAAAAGTTCTGGCTCATTGAGTTTTCACACGGCCTAGACCCCTTGCGGCCGGTCGCGAACGGCAGCTCTGGGGAATCAATCTAGTGCGCGCCACAGGCTCGTTACCGACTCCACGCACGTAACTGCCAGTAACCAATTATAGAACTCGTGCGCCATTTGGCGGAAGAACACTGCAGCCTGCTCCGATTAGGCTTATCGCAGGGCGCGGGTCAAGAATGGGAGTGATACATTCATCCGGTAATCGATATCGGAGTGGTCATCGTCGAATTCCTCATAGCGGTGCTCAATACCCGCGGCTTGAAGGCGCTTTGAAAGAATTCGCATGCCATAGTGGATGTGGTACTGATCCCGCGATCCGCAATCTAGATAGATCCCGCGCAGCGATCGCAGGTTCCTCCGATAACGATCGACAAGGCGAATCGGGTCATGCCCCTGCCAGACTTTCCATCTTTCGGGAAGAACCTCCCCGGTTTCCAGATTGAACGGGAGCCTGAACCCATTGGGCGCCTTCGGATCGGGATCGTAGGTTGCCGCCATACACAGGTTCATGAGCGCATGGCCTTCCGCTGACGATAACTTTGGCTTCTTCCATACGGCCGCCAGAAAGCGCGCTACGCGCCCGTCATCAAAGCCGCGGTCGGCGCCCCGCTGAGTTTTCAGGACGTCGTAACGACCGGATCTCAGCGGTCGCGAACGGAATTTCGCTAGCTCATTCAGGTTGTTGGGCCAATCGCACCAGTACACGTATTCAAAATAGGCATCACCCGAGTGATCGGCGATCGCGCCCCAGGTCGAGGTATATTTCATTCCATGGATGATCGCCCCGTAGCCGCCGGATGATTTGCCGAAACATCCCCGATACTCGCGCGAGGCAGAGGTTCGAAACTCCCGGTCTACGAACGGAATGATTTCGCGGATCAGGTAATCTGCGTAGGGGCCGACGGCCGAGGAATTCACGTACTGGTTTCCACCAAGCGCCGTGAAGCAATCCGGAAAAACTATGATCGCCGGAGCCATCCTGCCTTCGTGCACCAGCCGCGCCGCGCGCTCGGGCACATTTTCACTGAAGTTCTTCCAGGCAATGTGCGAGAGGCCCGAGCCCGTAAACCCCACCATGTCCATTAGCATCGGGAAGCGCCTGACACGCGAGCGTGCTGCGTCGTACTGCGGCGGCAGCCAGACGGCGAGTCTACGTACGTGCGGATCACCCAAGGGATTGCCCTTCAGAAGTGCCGACACGTGCTCGAGCACGATGACTGTCCCCTCCTTCCACTTCGGTCGCTTCAGAGCCATGGAATTTATTCTAGCAATCTGCGAGTGAAATACGACATTTCGAGGGCTCCAGTGTCGACTCCATCACCTAGGTGTGGGAGTGCCGCTATGAATTTCGGTAGGCGCTGGCAATGAGCGAAGCTGACCCTCTGCGGTCTATCGCGACCGTCTGCTTATCGGTGTCAGAAAGTGTCCGATTCGCCCCTGCCGGTTACAAGAAGCTGGAGCCGCTTCTTGGACCAGACTCCAAACTGCGTCGACCCCACAGTACGTGATTGTCTTGCATCCAATGTCGCTGCATTGATTATTAGGTCCGACAAGCTGCTAGGCCCGAGGAGACGGTGGGATGTTCTGATTCATTCGAAATTGGTTCCGAGGGTCATATTTTGCCTTGATTGCTTGCAAACGCTTGAACGCTTCGGGGTTGTACGCGTCCATGACACGCTTTGCGCCCTCGTCGGCAATAAAGTTCACGTAGACCTTGCCGGTACTGTGGACCTTCATCGCGTCGAAAAACTCCTGGCTCCACGCGAGATGCTGCGCCGTCTCATCCGCTTTGGCCCACCGTGTCTGAATCACAAGTGCATATTTCGACTTCCTATAGCCGAACGCAGTCGCGTCCTCATCGACGCGTGCCACGGCGCCGCCCAGGTTTATAAGCTTCACATCCGTCGCGGGTGAGGTCACCTTAGAGACGTATTCAAGCATTGTCTGTGCTGCGCCATCGGTGAGTTCCGGCAAGTAGTGCCCTATCCATTGGTTGTGAAAACCATTGCCCCAACTCGGGTCGAGGGCTTTCTGCCAGTCCGAGTAGGCACGGCGCTTCACTAGATCGATGAGTGGTCGTCCAAACTGACGAAGCGGTGCCAACGCCTTGTCGCCATCCTCGTCCGCGCTGGCATAGCAAGCAGCGATCGTTGCCACCAGTCGACCGTGCATTTCGGTCGGAAGTAACGGAGAGGCTGGCGCCTTGCGCATCATCAGCCAGACGCAAACATCGTCTGGTGCGTGATCATTGAAATCGCGAACGAACGAGGCCACCTTGGGAAGATCTTCGAGCGGGTGGAAAACTAACCCGGCAAGCACATCTGACACGGGCGCGAGGCGAAACTCAAAATTGGATATGATCCCGAAATTGCCACCACCACCGCGAATGGCCCAGTACAAGTCTGAGTGACTCGTTTTAGACGCTTCGACAATCCGACCATCGGCTGTCACCACTTTGGCCGAGATAAGATTGTCACACCCCAGACCCAGCTTGCGGTGCAACCAACCCATGCCCCCACCCAGTGTGTAGCCTCCCACGCCAACCATGGAAATGATGGGGCCGGTCGAAGCAAGCCCGAATTTGTGGGTCGCGCCGTCAAAGTCGGCGAAGGTTGCACCGCCACCGACCCGGGCTGTTCTGGCGCTCTGATCGACCTGAACGTCCCTGAGCCGAGTCAAATCGATGGTCAAGCCGCCGTCGTTTATTGCAAAACCGACGGCGTTATGCCCGCCGGCGCGTACGGAGACCAGCGCATTGTGCCGTCGTGCAAAGCGTACGGAGCGTACGATGTCATCGGCGTCGGCGCAGCGAATGATAATGGCCGGCCGCCGATCGATTGCGGCATTCCAGATGTGCCGAGCCGCGTCATAGTCCGGTAGGCCGTCGACCAGGAAGTCGCCTTTGAGACCCTTTTTCAATTCAGTGACGGCCGAGTTGTCAACGGCGATGGTGCTGCCGTCCAATGTCTTTAGGCTCGTTGCCGCGGAATCGGCGCGAGCGACGCCAGTCCGGTAGGTTGCTGCGCCAGCGAGGATGGCGGCCGCGCCGCCGACGAATTCACGTCTCCCCATCGTGCGGTTGCTTACACCTGTCGGTTGATTGGTCTTTTCTGAGCGTACTTTCTTCATCGTCGTCTCCCTAACGATCGTGGTGTAAGTAGGCTGTCATTGCAAAGAGCGCCACCTGCATTGGTCAAAGGGGATCACTCCGCAGGACCTTACTCTCGTATTTAGGGAAAAAAAACCACCCCCTATTTGCTAAGGGACTTTGAGCTGTCAAGGCCTTACTGGCCAACCCGGCAGCCAATGCCGCCATGCTGACGACCTCATTCGACACGGTTACACACGGTAGCGGGTTCTTTGCCGTGACCAATTCGAATGGCGGCTTCCGGGAAGCCAGTTTGACGTGCTGAACTTCCGGTTTTGGCTGAAAGTGTCTGTTGTCTCTCCGGCGCATCGACCGCCTAAGTTCATTTGCTGTGCCTCGCAGCGCGCGTCCGTTTGTTCTGCGCTTTGGCCTGGCGCAGTAACTGATTCCAGTCATCCGGCGGATTACCGCTCTTAAGCACACGGCGAAACGTGCGATAGGCGTCGGAATCGCTCTCGTACGCGCGCTTCGTATCTTCGTCGTTGACCCAGGCGTAAATGATGATGCGGCTCTCGCGGTGATAGCGAAAGAACAGCCGATACTGTTGGAAGAACTTCGCCCGGAACCAGTGCTTGTACTCATCCCCGAGCGCTGCGCCTTGTCTAAACTCCGGGCGCGTCGGGTCCTCCGGTATGATCTCGAAGGCGAGCTTTACGATGGCGGTCAGCCGCTTGGTGGGATTCTTAGCGGTGTACCCCTTCGGATCCTTCGCGCGTAGGCGTTCGACGTGAGCGACCAGCGATTCAAAGGAGTCGAGAAACTGTGGATGCGCAAAGATCAACCAGCCCTTGATGAGCAACGGCGAGTCAGCCGCAGCGCTCGTCATTCGTCCTCGGGCTGGAGCGGTGTATTTAAGTCAACCTTGACGCCCTTGACCAGCGATCGGGCGCGGCGCACGAGGGCGAGGTTGATGCCTCTTATCTGACTCGGACGTGCTTCCATGTCGCGCGCCAGGAAGGCCAGGAACTTTCCGACCACCGGATCGCTCTCCTCCCCAGCCTCGGCGCGGGTCAATAGTACTGCGCCATCCGCTCTTACCACATATCGAATCCTGTCGCGCTTGCGCAATTTGAGCGTGCGACGTATGGCATCCGGTACCGTCGTTTGGTAGCGGTCGGTCAGCGTAGATTCAATTTCCAACGAGGCCATACGAGGATTTCCGCGAACATGAGGCAGCGCGGATGGTAATGCAAACGCATTGTCAATGCAAGACCTTGCGGGCTCCGGATGATGGATCGGCGTCGCGGTGAAACAGAACTACTCTCCTGCCGGCATTGCATTCAGGCCGGCGAGTTTTTCCAGCATCGCTGAGCGGATGAATTTAAAGTACGAGCGTTCGATCATTCGAAGACTAGTGCCTGTCTGAGCGGCAACCGTAAGCGGATCCACACCGTAGAGCTGCAAAAACTCGCTAATCCGAGCGTGCCGGAAACTATAGGCAGAGGCCTCAGTCGGGACACGCATCTCCCTCTGGGCGCTCTTGTTGTGCACAGCGATTGCCGAGCGAACCTCCTCAGCCCACATGTCGCGAGGCCACGGTTTCCCCTCAGCTGCCGTGAAAAGCCGATCAGTCGGGGACTTCCCATTCGCCCATGACCTGAAGGACGCGACCCCGTCCTTATCGAGGACCACATACCTCGAGCGCAGTTTCGGCGGACGTCCCTTTCGATGCGAAAGCCTCAGGCGCTCTCCATCGAAGTCTGCAGCCGCCGTCTCCGCGAGTGCCTTCGGACGAGCACCCGAGAGTTCAAGGCCACGCAGGAAAGCAGCTGCTTCTGGCGATGCTGAATCTATGACGCCTTTTCGCTGGGCCGGCGAAAGTAATACCGCAGTTTCGGACTCATCGTCCGCCAGAGCCTCAATGCGCCACGCCGCCGGACTCCCGATATGTCCAAGACCATGCGCCCGATTCAGGCCTGCGGTTACGGCGCGCACGAATCGATTTACGGTCCGCGGTAATCGTCCAGGCTTGAGCTGATCGCGCCAATCCAAGAAATCGTCTTTCGTTGCTCCCTCAAGTTGCAGTGCGGCGAGAGGATCTTTGTACCGCTTGTCCTTGCGATCGAACCCGAGCGCTGTCTTAAATTGGCCCTCGGCTTTCTTAGCTGCCTCCCCGCGGCCATGGCGTCGCAAGTCAGTCAGGTAGCTCTCCAGGCCGGCGATAACTGTACCTCTCTTTATGGCGCGAACCGGTGAGCCGGTGAGCTGGGCGAGCCAATCCTCCGCCCGCCTTTTGGCCTTGTCGAATTCGAGCGCTTCGCCAAGCGCGTGGTGCTGCTGCTTCTTGTCTCGCCCGCGGAAGCGAGCGAGCCACGTGTCCGGACCTCGTCGAAATCCCAGGTAGGCGCCTGCAGCGAGCCGCTGCCAGTACGGCTCGCGCCTCGGCGCCAGGCGATCTCGGGCGCGCTCGCGAGACAGATCTGCCATGGGTAGGAAGCTATCTGTACGGAACGGTACGGTAAAGTCTACCGGAGATGGCTATGGACAACGGTGGAATAAAAGCCTACAAATAACCCAATTGCCATAATGGTATGGACAGCGATGGATTGGGGACCGGCCCTGCTAAGGGTGTAAGGGTCAAAAGCCCTTCGAGGGTTCGAATCCCTCTCTCTCCGCCATTATCTTTCCTTGTCTTTCCGCAACTTGCGCTCGGTCTGGCATGTCCTGGTGGCATTGTGGTGGCAAATCCAAGGGCCTGGAGGGGATCCGTGCCAGTTTGCACGATCTGCGGTCCGACGCTCTGCAGAACCACATTCGGTACGACGAGTCCACGCGCACCCGACTCCATCGCGCGCTTAATCGCCTCGATATCCTCCGTCTTCGCCCCTTCGGTCCACGCTGCATAGACCGCCAACATCGTTTGCAGGCTGTGACCATGTTGCTCGGCGACCCGGAGGGGATTGTTGCCGAGGATCAGATTCCAGCTGACCGAGGAGTGTCCGGCACATGACCACATTGCTAATTCCGCAATGCTTTAGAACACGGGAGCATCCAACAGAACCTATCACGACTCGGGTCGAAACCCCGTGGTTGATGCTGATTTACTGCGCGCTCAGGCTACTTCCCACCCCCATGTCCCTGGCGGATGTCGGTATCGGCTGCTGCCGTTGCTTTGATATAACAACACGGCGCAGCGAGACAGTCCGCGGGTGCAGGAGTCGATGGTGAGTCCACTGACCGTGAGTCCGCTCATTCTTGGCGGCCACACATTCATCAGCCAGCTCGGAAACGACCCGCCGGCCTCAGAGCAGCAGCAGCGCTTGATCGTCGAATCGTGCCTGGATCTGGGCATTCGATGGTTCGACACGACATATCAGCCTGAGCGCGTAGCCCTCGGCAAGGTGCTGCATTCACTCGGCCGGCGCGGCGAGGCGACGATCCTGGCCTGGAATTTCTTCACCGATTTCACGTCAGATGATCCGGTGGGCGGGCCGGGCTGCTACGTCCCCGCGCACATCGACACAATCCTGGAGCAGCTGCAGACGTCCTACGTTGACTGCCTGGTCATGGTGCCTTCGGACCACGCCGAGCAGAACCAACGGCAGCAGGAGTTGCTGCTGGACTGGCAGAGGCGGGGCTACGTGCGGTCGCTCGGGCTCTGGATCTCGGATCCGGCGATCATCGAATACAATCGAAGCAGCAATCCGTTTCGATACGCGATCCGACCCTGCAACATCGCGACCGACGAGGCCCCTGCCGTGTTCGCTGCTTGCAAGATGGCCGGATGGGAGACGCTCGCGACGTCGCCATTCTTCCGGGGATGGGAGCTGGACCGGATGGTCGCGGAAGCGAGCGCGTGCGCGCTGGGACCGGTCGAGACGCTACGATCGATGCTCGCGTACCTAATGTTGCGGTTTACCTTGTTTCAGCCGGCCGTGGACCGCGTCATCGTCGCTATACGAAAACCCGACTGGATCCGCCGGAATCTGGAAAGCGTGTCCCGGGGTCCGCTCACGCCTGAGGAGCATGGGCTGCTGCGAAGGCTTGCGGCCCGTCGCAACCGCTGGTGGCGGCGCGGACTTCGCCGGTTGCGGAATGCGGCGCGCAGGGTGGTACCGGGACACTGACGGCCGTTCGCGGCCGGCACCGCGTCGCCTAGTGACTCTGACGGCTGCCGACGATCCTGGCGGGAACACCCAAGGCGATGCTGTACGGGCCGATGTTCTTCGTCACGACGGATCCGGCTCCGATCACCGAACCGCCCCCGATATGCACTCCATCGAGGATGCGGCAACCAGAGCCGATCCAAACGTCCTCGCCGATCACGATGCCCTTTTTCGTCAGTGGCTGCGTGTTCATTGGCACATCGATGCGCTCAAAGCCGTGATTGGCCGGGATGATCACCGTGTGCGCCCCGATCATGGTGTTGCGGCCGATGGTGAGGCCGCCATGCCCATAGAGCACACAGTACGGCCCGACGTAGGCGTTCGCCGCGATCTCAATGGCGCCGCCATAGGTGGCGACGATGACGCCATCCGAAATGATAACGCCGCCGGCGATGACGATTCGTCCGCCAGGGGATCGGCCGTCGCAGGCAGTCTGGATCAGCGCGCTCTTGGCTATATACGCCGAGGCAGCGATCCGGATCCCGCGCCGCGTATTCAGCCACCGGACGCGGACCCGCCGCCGAATTCTCTGCGCCAGATTGCCACGCGCTGTCATCGCTGCGGCGAAGTCAACATCCGCAGACAATCCAGCAACGCTTCGACCTCATGGGAGGCGTCCTTCCAGGCGCTGGCCTTTGGCCGTTTGCGTGCCTCGGGGTTGGTGTCGAGCCCGGCGGAAAGCCAGCCGCCGCGCTTGGCATCGATCAGATAGCCCTTTGCGTACTGCCACAGACGCTCGAAATGCGATGCATAATCGATCCGGTCATCCGGATGCAGTCCTGCCATCGCCAGGAGCGCTCTCAGCCCATCGGCCTGGGCCCACCACACCTTGTCGCGCACGAACACGACGGTCTCTTCCAGGCGCACTGGGCCGAGGCTCGATCCGGCCAGATGAAATCCCCCTTGGTCGCGATCCCAGGCGATGCGCAACATCGTATCGACCATGGACTTGGCAGTGGACCCGGTGGTCGCGTCCAGGGTGCCGAACAGGGCTTCGGAGGCTGCGAGCAGGATGATCGCGCTGCGCAGAATCTGCCCGTAACGCACGACGTCGGGTAGCGGCGTCCAGTCCGGATTGGCAAACATATGCATTAGGCCGGGAGCGACGACCAGACGGTCGCGCACGATGCCCAGCACTTCCTCGAGCCGCTGTCGAACCAGTGGGTCGGGCCAGATGCGATAAAGATCGGCGAACGCCTTCAGCAGATCCGAATTGGTGTTGGCGTCCTTGCAGCCGATGGGCATCCCTATCGAATCGCGATACTCGCCCGCCGGCCAGTGTCCCTGGTCGGCAGCGAGAATCGGCGCGCCTTCCCGCGTATAGAACACGAAATACCCGCCGTGCTCATCGTCATGGGCGTGCTCATCCATCCACGCGAAGGCCAGCTTGGCGAGCTCCAGGCACGCCGGATCGCTCGTGATGTCGTAGCACGCGACACAGGCGGAGATCGCATAGGCCGTGCCGTGTCCATGCTTGGTCGCGCCTTCGAGCGGGTCACCGGACCGGGTCAGAAGGTGAAACCAACCGCCCAGGCTTCGGTCCCACATGCGCTCCCTCAGGTAGGCGAAGCCATGCGCGGCCGTTTCACGCAGGAATGCAAGCTCGGGTGAATGCGCTGCGGCCCGGGCAGCGGCGATCGTCTGCCGCGCCTGGTACTCGAGCATCTTGTCGTTCGATCCGCGGGGCTTCCATCGATGGTCGAAGTCACATAGAAACCCGCCGTGCTGTCGATCAACGCTGCGCGGGAACCAGGCCGCGGCCAGGCGGCGCAGCTCCTGATCGAACTCGCGGCGGAGGTTCATCAAGTGGATGGATGAGCTCATGGCTGCGCTCGTCAGAGCCTGAAGGCCAATCCGTTGCTGCCCTGGACGCCCACCGCGCCGGGGCCAAAGTCGAAGAACTTCAGCCCCGCGCGGATCTCGGCTTCCCGACGCCGCAGCAGTCCCTGGGAGATCGACAGCGTCGACGCGAGCATACGATGATGCCCCTCATGCCACGAATTGTGGCCGTGGCTCACATAGACGAACAGATACGGCATGCGCGCAAGATAGCCGAATCGACCGCGCTGTTTCAGCGCCAGCGCGATCCGCAGGTCCTCGCCCAGCTGCGCCTCGGAGCCTGCGGTCGGATAGTCAATCGGAACCGAGCGCCTGACCATCAACGTGCCCGGGTGCCCACCGGCTTCCGTGGCGCGCCAATTGAGGCCGTATAACGAGCGTGTTTGCGGGAAGTACTGGACCACGTCCTGGAGCAATACGGCCTCGTGATTACCCTCGAGCATATGCGTCAACTGCCGCGCGAGCCGCTCCGGATGGCTGCAATCATCATCGTCCCACTGGCGCAGGAAGTCCCCGCGGGCGGCTGCGACGCTGATGTTGCGCAGCTGGCCGAGGCTGAGTGGGCCGGCTGGGGCCACGATGCGGATGTCGCTGCGATTGAGCGATCCGATGTAGTCGAGCAGCGCGTCGCGACCACTGGTGACGCCACCGTCGACCACTACGACCAGCTCCTTGCGCAGCAGGGTCTGGCGGCAGTAGGCCGCGATGCTGCGCCTGACGAAGTCGAGCCGTTCGGGCACGGACAGCGTTAGCATCAGACAACTGACCATGCCGCCGCCGAGCTGCGTGTCGCTTGCCACTGGGAGCATCCTGCCGGTGTATCGGGCCGAACTCCGGTGAACTTTGCCAAACACGCAGGTCTCATTCATTGTCCGCCGATGCTGACGGTTGCGCGAACTGGCAAGCCATTGTGCCGCGGGAACGCTGCCAAGGCGCACCCGATTTTACAGATCGCGGGACACACACCGCGGGGCTTGCCGTACGATCGCCCAGCATCGGCAG
>Ga0116134_1000398_pt1 | contig 22751 bp, 20 predicted proteins | sample June2015DPH_19_5_FD_89737 | JGI IMG/M metagenome (GOLD analysis project Ga0116134, IMG submission 89737) | Peatland microbial communities from SPRUCE experiment site at the Marcell Experimental Forest, Minnesota, USA - June2015DPH_19_40 | ecosystem: Environmental > Terrestrial > Soil > Wetlands... | reverse complement strand
GACGCGCTCGACAACCAGCCGGTGAAACTCGTCATGCTTTTTCTCGTGCCCCAGGGCCAGTTCCAGAAACATCTCCACACCCTGGCCAACATCGCCAAGTTCCTCCATAAACCCGATTTCCGCCAGGCGCTCGAACAAGCTCCCGACGCCGACGTGATGCTCAACATCATCAAGGAATACGGGAAAAAATGATGGCAGGGTCATCGCGCCGCGATGACCGGACGCCGCGGCGCGGCGTCCCTGCCTTGCGGGTTTACTTCGCCGTATTTTATCCGTGTCCATCCGTGTCCATCCGTGGTTAAATAATTCTCGTGCTGCCGAACAAACAGATCGAACTGAAGCTCCAAGCCGCCGTCCGCGCGATCCTGCCGGATGCAGATGCATCCGCTGTTCTCGTCCGTCCGTGTCCCGATCCGAAATTCGGCGACTACCAAAGCAACGCGCTCATGTCGCTCGCCAAGGCGCGGAAGATGAATCCACTCCAGCTTGCCGCCAACGTGCTCGCCAAACTCGACGTCGGCGTTTGGTGCGAAAAAGTCGAAATCGCCGGCGCCGGCTTCCTGAATTTCCGGCTGAAAAGCTCCGCGCTCTCCGGCGCACTCCAGGCCGCCGCCCGCGGCGAACATTTGTTTTTTGAAAAGGTTGGCAGGGACGACCAGCCGGCCGGCCCTCCCGTTCGCACGGTTGTGATTGATTTCAGTTCACCGAACGTGGCCAAGCCAATGCACGTGGGCCACATCCGCTCGACAATCCTCGGCGACTGCCTCGCGCGGACGTTGCGCCTGCTCGGCCACCGCGTCATCACCGACAACCACATCGGTGACTGGGGCACGCAGTTCGGCAAATTGGTCGTCGGCTGGAAGAAACATCTGGACCCCGCCGCGCTCAAGACCGATCCGATTGCTGAAATGGAGCGGCTTTACAAGCTCGTCAACGCCGCGAGCGAAGCCGACGAAAAAATTCTGGAGGCGGCACGGCAGGAGCTCGTCAAACTCCAGGGCGGCGACGCGGAGACCCTCCGCCTCTGGCACGAGATGATTGCGCTGTCGCAAAAGCAGTTTGACACGATTTACGGCCGACTGGGCGTAAGGTTCGATCACACGCTCGGCGAAAGCTTTTACAATCCGCAGCTCAAACCGTTGGTGGACGAACTCGTCGCCAAAGGCCTCGCGCGCGAAAGCGAGGGCGCGATTGCCATTTTTTTCGACGTCCCGCCCCAACTCAAGGAACAGCCTGCGCTCATCCGCAAGAGCGACGGCGGATTCAACTACACGACGACGGACCTGGCGACGCTGGCGTATCGGCTGGAGACCTGGCGGCCGGATGAAATCATTTATGTCACCGATGGACGGCAGCAATTGCATTTCCAGCAGGTTTTTGCGGCGTTCCGCAATTGGCAATCTGTTCTTTCGGAGGGTCGGTCTCCGCGAGGCCCTGAAAAAAATGGGCGTCGTGGAACTCCGCCCTCCGAAAAGGAAGTTAACCTGGCGCACGTCTGGTTCGGCTCGATTCTCAGCGAGGACGGCAAGCCGTTCAAAACCCGCAGTGGCGAGACGGTGAAGCTGGCCGACCTGCTCGACGAAGCGGAGGAGCGGGCCTTCAGGATTGTTTCCGAAAAGAATCCGGATTTGCCGGAGGCGCAACGCCGCGAGATCGCGCGGGTCGTCGGGCTGGGCGCCGTGAAATACGCCGACCTGCTGCCGAACCGGCAGAGCGATTATGTTTTCAGCTGGGACAAGATGCTCGCGCTGCAAGGCAACACCGCGCCGTATCTGCAATACGCCTACACGCGAATCAAAAGCATTTTCAGGAAATCCGAATTCCGAATTCCGAATTCCGAAATTTTTTTGGCGGCTGCGGAAGAAATCGCGCTGGCCAGGCATCTGTTGAATTTCGGGTTGACGCTGGAGGCGGTGGTGGAGGAATATCGCCCGAACTTTTTGTGCAACTACCTCTACGAACTGGCCGGGAAGTTCACGTCGTTCTACGAAAATTGTCCGGTGCTCAAGGCCGACGACGTCTCGCGTGCTTCGCGTCTGGCGTTATGCGACCTGACCGCGCGCGTTTTGAGGCAGGGGCTGGACGTCCTCGGCATCGAAACCGTCGAGCAGATGTAGGGGTGGCTTTTGTGAATAATTTGTGAGTAACTTCTCTGGATTGTAACTTGCTTTCCCGGGGGTTCCTTTCAGGATATTTTTGTTTTCGTGGTTTTGCGAGCGGCTTTCCCCTTAAAAGGGCGCCGGCAAACCAGAATCAAGAAAGGAAAACATTATGAAAAAATTTGTTTCTTTTTTGTCCGCTTTGGTCGTGTTTTCAATCGCCACAGCCCAGGCGGATACCCTCGCCAACTGGACGTTCGAAACCTACTATGCCTTAATCACTGGCTCGAGTACTGCCTTGTCCGGGATCGCGGCCGACAGTGGGAGTGGTACTGCCTCGGGGCTGCATGCGTCCACCGCCACCTGGAGCAGTCCGTCCGGAAATGGCTCGTCTCACTCGTTCAGCGTGAACACTTGGGCTGTCGGTGACTATTTTCAGTTCTCTGTCAGCACCCTCGGCTTCCAGGGTATAAATCTTTCATTTGATCAAGCCAGCAGCAACACTGGCCCTCAAAATTTCGGTTTGTTCTACAGTGTAAATGGCAGTTCCTACACGCAATTTGGAGCCAATTATTCTGTTTTGGCAAACGCCTCGCCCAATCCGGTTTGGAATACGACTACTTATCAGGCCGTTTACACTTCCTCCATTGACCTGAGTTCCGTGACCGCACTGGATAATGCTGCAACGGTTGTTTTTCGTTTGGTTGACATGTCTACAACCAGCGCCAACGGAGGAACAGTCGCCGCCGCTGGCACAGACCGGGTTGATAATTTTACGGTTTCTGCGACTCCTGTCCCTGAACCTTCAACTCTGGCTTTGGGTCTGGTTGGCGGTTTTACGTGTTGGGTTGCCCTGCGCCGGAAACGGTAGTTTTCCTTATTCGCTGATTCGTAAGCAAAAGAGCCGGAATCCCCGCCTCTTTCCTTTTTCTCCTGTTTTTCCACGCTGGGAAACTGTGCGGCCTGCCCGCGCGCGTTCTCAAAAAAGGATTGGATACACTGGGCATCGAAGCGGTGGAACAGATGCCCATAACCTCGTGCGCTGCATCTCGTGCTGACACAACATTATCTCGTCGCGCAACCTTTTGTTTTCGTCGAGGTGAGACTGTTTGGTCTCCATAGATGAATTGTGCCTAACGCTCCAACCCAAAACCCTCCTGCACTGCGGGAGCAAGCGCCGTTGGTTGCCAGTTTTCTTTCTCCCTTCGCCTTTCCCGGCACTGGAGTACTGGGCACCCCCGGCGATTCGTAATTCTCCTTTCGCCTCTTCGCGGCGGTGCAGGGGTGTTTCCTCGACTCGGAGGTTGCAGTGTCTTCCTGACTCAGCTCAACCGCATGGGCATGACCACGTAGAGGAAGGGGCCGTTGATCTTGAGCACGCCGGGGCTGAGTTCGTCAATCAACTCGAAGAAGACTTCGTCCTCGTTCAGCGCGTTGAGCGCGTCTATGAGGTAGCGCGGGTTGAAAGCGATGGCGATTTCCTTGCCTTTGTAGTTCACCGCCAGCGTTTCGCGCGCCTCGCCGACTTCCGGCGAATTGGCGGTGATGGCGAGGCTGTTCTTGCCGAAGGTGAGCTTGACGGAATTGGCCTTCTCACTGGTCATGATTTCGGCGCGGCGCAGGGCTTGCAGAAACTCCTCGCGACTGAGTGGCACGCGTTCCTTGACCTCGGCGGGTATGACCTGGCGGTAGTTCGGGTAATTGCCCTCGATCAACTTCGTGATGACGAGCACGGAAAATCCCTTGTCATCCTTGAGCGCGAATGACGCCTGATTCTCGCCGAACTTGATTTCCACGTCGCCCTTTTCCTGGAGCAGGCGGTTCAATTCGTTCACCGCCTTGGCCGGCACGATGAGTTCTCCGCTGCTTTTCTCGGCAATGTCCACTTCCTCGTCCACCAGCGCGAGCCGGCGACCGTCGGTGGCGACCATGGTCATCTTGTGATCCTTAAGGCTGATGAAGATGCCGTTAAGCACGTAACGCGATTCGTCGGTGGACACGGCAAAGGAGGTCTTGCGCATCATCGCCTTCACGGTTTCCTGTGGCAGGGAAACCTTCTTGTCGTCATTGAATTTGGGCAATGGCGGAAATTCATCCGCTCCCAGGCCGTGGATTTTATAAAAAGAGGAATTACACCGGACACTGGTGATGTTTTTGTCGTCCGTCTCGATTTCTATTTCATTGCCGCCCAATTCCCGAACGATGCCAAACAGTTTTTTCACCGGGACGGTGGTGCGGCCGCCCTTTTTTACCTTTGCTTCAACCTTGCAAGCGACCGTCACGTCCAGATCTGTCGCGGTGAACTCCACAAGATTGCCATCGGCGCGCAACAATACATTGGAGAGGATGGGCAAGGTTGTGCGTGTACTGACGACATTCTGGACAGCTTGCAGGCCGATGAGTATTTGATCCTTGGCGATGGTGAGGTTCATGTGTGGTTAATAGTAATCTTTTCTCTTAATAAATCTCTTATTATTAAAGGCTGTGAATAAGGCAAACAACCTTGAATGTCAAGGCAGGCAGCGGGTTTTGTAAAGAAAAGAAAACTGGTTTCGCCGGCGGGAAGAAAAATAAAGTCGTATTTGTCGGAGTTCTTCACCAAGCCACCAATCCATTCACAAGCGTTGCGCACTTAATTTTCCGAGTTGTGCGCGCCGGATAACCTCCGGCAGCAGCTCGCCCACAAAATCAACTTCCTCCTTGTTTGAATCGCGGCCCAACGAAAAACGCACCAGAGAATTCGCCCGCTCGGCTTTTCCCAGCGCTTTTATCACATGCGACGGTTCCAGCGAACCAGCCGAACACGCCGACCCGCTTGATGCACAAACGCCTTCCACGTCCAATCCTGCCAAAAGGGCGAGGCTGTCTGTGCCGCGAACGACAAAAGCAACCGTGTTGGCCAGCCGAAGTTTGCGCGAACCAACCAATTCCGCGCTTTCAATCTTTTCCACCGCCCCGGCCAAACTGGCAGCCAGCGGTTCCAGTTTGGCCCGTTCAAAGACCGGCGGTTTCACAAACATTTCCATGGCTCTGACCAAGCCAATGATTCCGGCCAGATTTTCTGTTCCCGCCCGCCGCTCGTTTTCATGTCCGCCGCCGAAAGCGACCGGGTCGGGATGCAGCGGCGACTTGATGTAAAGCAGGCCGGCGCCCTTCGGCCCGTGGAATTTGTGGGCGCAGACCGAAACCAGGTCCGCGTTGAACTGGCCGGCGTTTTTAAACGGTTCCTTGCCGAACCACTGCACCGCGTCCGTGTGGAAAACCACCCCGCGCGCCCGGCAAACCGCGCCGAGTTCGACAACCGGCTGGAGGGTGCCGATTTCATTATTCGCGGCCATGATGGAAACCAGCACCGTGTCCCGCCGGATGGCCTGCTTCAAATCTTCCGGCGAAACCCGGCCTTCGGGATCCGCTGGCAGCCGTGTAACTTCAAAACCCTCCTTTTTTTCGAGGTAATCGAAACAATGGAGCACCGCATGATGTTCGATGGCGGAAGTGATGAGGTGTTTTCCCTTCGCTTTGAGCAGGCGGGCCGCGCCGAAAATCGCCAGGTTGTTGCTCTCCGTGCCGCCGCTGGTGAAAACAACCTCACTAGGCTTGGCGCCAAGGAATTGGGCCGCGCGATCGCGCGCGTCGTCGAGCGCCGCCCGGGCGCGCTGGCCGACGAGATGCACGGACGAGGGGTTGCCCCAAATCTCGCCGAGAAACGGCAGCATCGCCTCCCGCACCGACGGGTCGAGGGGAGTCGTGGCGTTGTAATCGAAGTAAATTGTCCGCGGCATCAAATCCATTCTGCGGAAAATGGCGGCAATACGACGAGACAAAAGTGCGCGAAGTTAAATACCACAGGTTGCAATTTACGATTTACGATTTACGATTTACGAAATTGCGGGCAAAAGGCGCGTCAATCGTAAATCAAACATCGTAAATCCAAGATGAGCACGCGGGTCAAAATTTGCGGCATCACGAATCTGGCAGATGCACAAGCCGCCATTGAGGCGGGCGCGGACGCGCTGGGCTTCATCTTTTACGAAAAGAGCCTGCGGCGCATGACCCTTCCCGCCGCAGCCGAAATTTCAAAACAATTGCCGCCATTCGTCTTGCGCGTTGGAGTTTTTGTGAACGCGGCGGAGAATTTGGTCACGCGAGCCATCGGGGAATGCGGCCTGGGCCTGCTCCAGTTTCACGGAGACGAACCGCCGGAATTTTGCACGCGGTTCGGTCTGATGAGCATGAAGGCCTTCCGCATCCGCGGCGCCGAATCGCTGAAGGAGCTGCCGAAATACCCCACCGAGGCCTGGCTGCTCGACGCTTACTCAGCCGAAAACCTCGGCGGAACGGGTGAAAAATTCAATTGGGACCTGGCCGTCGAGGCGCAAAAATTTGGCAAACCGTTTTTTCTCGCCGGCGGATTGACGCCGGAAAATGTCGCTGCTGCCGTACGAAAGGTGCAGCCGTTCGGCGTGGACGTTTCCAGCGGGGTGGAATCGTCGCCTGGGAAAAAGGACCACGCCAGGGTGCGCGCGTTCATCGCCAACGTTCGCCAGGCAGAACAAAAATGAAACGCATCGCCGTCTTTTGCGGTTCAAACAAGGGCATCCGCGCCGCCTATGCCGAAGCGGCGGAAAACCTCGGACGCCAACTGGCCAAGCGCGGAATCGAACTGGTTTTTGGCGGCGGTTGCGTCGGGCTGATGGGAGTTCTGGCGGACGCCGTGCTTCAGAACGGCGGCCACGTCATCGGCGTGATCCCGCAATCGCTCGTCATCAAGGAAGTGGTGCATGAAAAACTGCCCGACCTGCGCGTGGTGAAAAACATGCACGAGCGCAAAGCGCTGATCGCCGAACTCGCCGACGGGTTCATCGCGCTGCCCGGCGGTTATGGGACTTACGAGGAATTTTGCGAGGTGCTGGCGTGGAGCCAGCTTGGTTATCACCAAAAGCCGTTCGGACTGCTGGATGTGGCGGGCTTTTACCGCGGGTTACTGGAATTTTTCGATCACGCGACGCGCGAAGGGTTCATCCGTCCAAAACACCGCGAACTGGTCATAGTGGAGGAAGACGTGGAAAAATTGCTGCACCGGCTGGAAACCTTTCAACCGCCGCAGGAAGTGAAGTGGGTCCGGTAACCGCCAAGAGAATTTCAGCCACGGATTCACACAGATTTTTAGCTACTATTCTCCAACGCAGAGGCGCGGAGAACGCAGAGATTCGCAGAGACAGAATTCCTTCGCGTCCCTCGGTGCCCCCTGCGTCTCCGCGTTAAATATTTGCGCCAATCACCGCTTTGCGAGAGATTAACCGCCGAAAAATGAGCAAAAAATTCAGCGCCAAAATGCCGGATGCCCGGGGCCATTTCGGTCCCTACGGCGGGCGGTTCGTGCCGGAGACGTTGATGCAGCCGTTGCGCGAGCTGGAGGCGGAATACTTCCGCGCGCAGAAGGACCCGGCGTTCAAGCGCGAGTTCGAGTATTATCTCCGGGAATTTTGCGGCCGGCCCACGCCGCTTTACTTTGCCGAGCGATTAACCAGGGAACTCGGCGGTGCGAAAATTTATCTCAAGCGCGAGGACCTGCTTCACACCGGCGCGCATAAAATCAACAACGCCATCGGCCAGATCCTGCTCGCCAAACGCATGGGCAAGACCCGGATCATCGCCGAGACCGGCGCGGGCCAGCATGGAGTGGCCACCGCCACCGTCGCCGCCATGTTCGGAATGAAATGCGTGGTTTACATGGGCGCGGTGGATTGCGAACGGCAGGCGCTCAACGTTTATCGTATGAAAATGCTCGGGGCCGAGGTCGTGTCCGTGAAGGCCGGCCAGCAGACGCTCAAGGAAGCCATCAACGAAGCCATGCGCGACTGGGTCACCAACATCCGCACGACGCATTACATCCTCGGCACGGTCTATGGCGCGCATCCGTATCCGGTGATGGTGCGGAACTTCCAGCGCGTCATCGGCGACGAAGCGCGCCGGCAGATTTTGGCAAAGGAAAAACGCCTGGCCGACCTGCTCGTGGCCTGCGTCGGCGGCGGCTCGAATGCCATGGGTTTGTTTTATCCGTTCCTGAAGGACAAATCGGTGAAGATGGTCGGCGTGGAGGCGGGCGGGCGCGGCATCAAACCCAACCAGCATGCGGCGCGGTTTCATGGCGGCTCACTCGGCGTGTTGCAAGGCACGCGCTCCTATATTTTGCAGGACAAAAACGGGCAGATCCAGCTCACCCACAGCGTCAGCGCCGGACTGGACTACGCGGCCGTGGGTCCGGAACACGCGTGGTTGCAGGACCAGAAACGCGTGGAATACACCTACATCAAGGACGACGCGGCGCTGGAAGCGTTCATGAAACTGGCGCGGCTGGAAGGCATCATCCCGGTGCTGGAAAGCGCCCACGCCATCGCCGAAGTCATGAAACGCGCGCCGAAAATGAGCCGGAACAAGCTCATCATCGTGAACCTGAGCGGCCGCGGCGACAAGGACGTGTCCCAGGTGGCGGACAAGGTGGGGTTGAAAATGCCGAAGTAAATCGGCAATGGCCACTCATCCAAAAATGCAGAAAATCAAACTTCCCAAAGGAGAGTGGTTCTATGACCCCAAAAAGCCGCTTGGCCCGGAAGGCGGGTTTGGAATTGTTTTTGAAGGAAAATCGGCCAAAAACGAACCGGTGGCCGTCAAAAGATTAAAAATAGAAGCGAATGAAGCTGCTCATAGAGAATTGAGGATTGCGCAAGAATTATCTCGGCATGATCTCAAGAACATAATTCCTTGTTATGATGCGGGGCAGGACGCCGAATCGGACTGCTATTTTGTCGTCATGGCAAAGGCTGAAAAAAGTCTGCAAGATGAAATTGACTCGGGTAATAATTTTAGCGTGGAGGAAACGACAAATATCTTACTTCAAATAGTTGATGGCTTGCTTGAGGTTCCAGATATTGTTCATAGAGATTTGAAGCCGGGAAATGTCTTGTTGCATGAGGGATGTTGGAAAATTGCAGATTTTGGCATCACTCGTTTTGTTGAGGAATCAACGTCTCTCAAAACACTGAAAGGATGTTTAAGCCCTCCATACGCAGCCCCCGAACAATGGAGATTTGAAAAGTCCTCACAGGCAACAGATGTTTACGCCATCGATTGCATTTGTTGTTGCTTGATGACCGGCAAGCCGCCTTTTCCCGGACCGCAAACAGAGGATTATCAACGGCAGCATTTGAGCGTCGAGCCGCCCCAGCTTAACGACTGCGCTCCCTTCCTGCGGTCGTTGGTTTCCATGCTGATGAGGAAACACCCCGAATCGCGCCCGTCACTCAAGCGCGTAAAAAATTTGATTTGTGACGGGCTGAAGTCCTCAAAGGAATCGGTGCAGGAATTCGATGCCTTGGCTTCTATCAGCGCTCAATTGGCAGAAAAGCATGCGAGAGAGGAGGCAGAAAAGGAGGCGATGAGAATCAGAAAAGAGAAGCGTGACGAAATTGCTGCAAGCGCCTTTCAAGTTCTGCGAGGAATCTACGAACATTTGCTAACGCGGATAACGTGCGCAGCGCCAAATGTTAGGCGTAACGGGAATATGATTGCTTTGGGAAACGGCTCACTTGATTTGGAGATTGGAACGACAAATTCAGTCCCGTGGGGTCGTTTTAAGCGTAGCGGTTGGGATGTAGTTGCTGCAGCCAAGATCGGCGTTCGGCAAATTGACCCCAAAAACGGCGTAAGTTCGTCGCTATTTTATGCCAAGCGCCGTGGAGATGATGAGTATCGTTGGTGGGAAATAGGATTTAATTTTAGCCCGTTCTCCGATAAACGATACCTACACCATGTTGCTTTGGACATATCGGAACAAGTGGACATTGCTCTATTACAACAAACAATCGGGCAATTCGTGGTTCAATATGGTCCAAAAACGATTGATGACGAAGACTCGGAGGCTTTTTGTTTAAAGTGGGCAAACCTATTAGCCCAGGCTTCCGGCGGAATATTATAAGACTTGTCGCAAAGTGGGGTTGCTCGGACACCGGCGAAGATTTGGCGGACCCACCTCCGCTCTGCTTCGGCGCGGCAAGAGAAGTCCACAAATATAACATCCCCGATTTCTCCAACTGGAAGAACCACGACGCCTTTGAAAAGTCCTTCGCCCGCCTTGAAAAAGATTTGCGGACCAGCCTTCGCTAAAGCTACGGCCTGGCAAGCGACGACGAAAGCTGTTGTAGCACCCGCCTCCGGCGGGTGTAATTCGGCGACCCGCCGAATTGGATTGGCGGACGAACAACCGGAATTGATCGCACCGAGCAAGAACGAACCTCATCCACCGACGGTTTCGGGCGTGACGCCCGAAACGACCCGCGGGACGCGGGTGCTACTACATTTTCTCCGCGCCTTCATCCATCCGTCCGGCTTTCCAATCCGAACGCCGCTGGTTATTTTTTGTCGGTTAAGCAATGGATGCTGCACGACAACTGCCGCGAGCTGCGCCGCAAGGTTGGCTGGGATTGTTCCTGCTGGCGGTGTGCTGGCCGTTGAACTGGACACTGCCGGGCCCGCGGACGGCTTACCTGTTCTTCCCGCTGTGGCTGGGTTACATCCTGGTGGTGGATGCGCTGGTCTGGTGGCGAGCCGGCGCGTCGTTGTGGACGCGCTCGCGCAAGGGATTCGTCCTCCTGTTCATCCTGTCCGTACCGGCGTGGTGGCTGTTTGAAATCATCAATTGGCGGACGGGCAATTGGGAATACCTCGGCGCCAGCACGTTCACTCCGCTCGAATACTACGCGCTTTGTTCGCTGTCGTTTTCCACCGTCATGCCAGCCGTGTTCGAAACCGCGGAATTGGTGCGGACGTTCCGCTGGGTGAAATCTTTCCGGACCGGCGCGCGGGTTCCGGACACGTCGCGCGTCAATGGGGGATTGCTGTTCACCGGACTGGTCATGCTGGCGTTGACGCTGGCCTGGCCAAAACATTTCTATCCGTTGGTCTGGATTTCACTGGTGTTCATCTTCGAGCCGGTGAACCGTGGGCTGGGCCGGCCGCATTTTCTGGAATGGCTGCAACACGGCGACTGGCGGCCGGTGATTTCGCTGTCGCTCGGCGCGCTGATCTGCGGATTTTTCTGGGAGATGTGGAATTACTGGTCGTGGCCGCAATGGATTTATCACACGCCGGGCGCGCAATTCCTGCACGTCTTCGCCATGCCGCTGCTGGGCTACGGCGGTTACATCCCGTTCGCGCTGGAACTGTTTGGGTTGAAAAACCTTCTCTGGGCCCGCGGGCCAAAGCTGGAGCTATGAAACGGTGCTTTCTGCCGAAAGCTGCCATAGCACATCCCCGATTTCTCCGACTGGAAGATACATGACGCTTTTGAAATCTCTTCATGCAACTGCAACTGAAACATCGAACATCCAACATCAAACCACGAATATTTAGTAAGGATTCCTCCTTGCCGGAGGTGGGGCTGTTGACCTATTTTAAATCGACACTTGGATATGTATGCCGATTGTTAACCCGAACCACCTGTCTGCAAAACGCAAAAAAACGATTTGAGGCCGCAGGAACCGAGGACGCACGAAATCCACGACGACCCGTTGAGTTCCAAACGCCTGACCGTCCTAGTCTTGGAGGACAACGCCGCTTTCGCCGAAGTGTTGAAGGAAACGCTTGAAGGGCAGGATTACAGCGTTACTGTTGTGCCCAGCGGCGTCGAAGGAGTGCAAAAGATACTCCACTCCGACTTCGACGCCATCGTGTGCGACATGGTGATGCCGAACTTCCCCGGCGACATGTTTTATCGTGCGGTCCAAAACTCCCGCCCGCACCTGTGCAAACGGTTTGTGTTCATATCGGGATACCAGGACAATCCGAAGGTCACCAAGTTCATTGAGGAGGTCAGGGGCGTGGTGCTTTGGAAACCGTTTAAAATGCGCCTGCTGTTCGAAGCGCTCGAAACCGTGACCGGCAGAAGCAAATAGCTCATCCCAATGGGCCGTTGGCCGCCAGAATGCAAAGGACCGGTTGTAGTTCGTTGACAGGCAAAAGTCTGCGGGATGAATCGTCTGCTCTCCATACTGACCAATCTTTTCCCGGTCTGGGTTTTGGCCGGCGGCGCGCTGGCGTTGATTCATCCAGCCTGGTTCAAATGGTTCAGCGGCGATTTCATCACGTGGGGACTTGCGGTCATCATGCTCGGCATGGGCATCACGTTGAGCGTGGACGATTTCAAGGCGGTGCTGAAAATGCCGCGCGCCGTCGGCATCGGGTTCGTTGCGCATTACGCCATCATGCCGTTCCTCGGCTGGAGCATCGCGCACCTGCTCCGGCTCGAAACGCCCTTCGCCGTGGGACTGATTTACCTCGATAATTTCACCAACGTGCAAAGTTTGTGGGTGACGCAGGGCCAGGAAATCGGCCAGGTCGCGCTCAAGTTTGGTGCGAACGACCTCGGCAGCATCATGATCGAGGAAAACGTCGTCAGCCAGGCCGGCACCACTTTTCGCATAACTGTGGCCGACATGCACCGGCTCATCCAGGACTTTGGCTACGAACCGTACCAGCGCGACAATTGGTATCGGCCGGTGAAGTAGTTGCCCTCACCCCGGCCTTCTCTCGTCCGACGGGAGAGGGAGAATCGTCGTCAGTCGGTCGGCGAAACAGGAGCGGTTGGGACTTTCCTGAGACGCAGATTGCTGTTCCTTCCCCATCCGATGGGAGAAGGTGAGGGTGAAGGCAAGCGTTACCCCTATTTCTTCGTCATCACGAAAACGCCGTCCCACGAGCCGCCCGGCGGATTTTCAATCAAGCTCTGGCAGCGTTTGAGATACATCGAGTTGAGAAAATCATCCGGCTGCTGGCGCAAAGATTCCTGAAACGCCGCGGCGGCCCCGGCAAACGCCCGCTTTCGATACCGCCGTATTCCCTCTTCGTAACGCGCCAGCCAGACCGGCAGCGAATCTGTTTGGGCCGCCCTTTCGCCCATGACCGTGAACACATCCACGGGTTTGGTTTTGCCTTTTACCTGCACGTAATCAACCGTGCGCAAAATGTAAGTGCCGCTCACGAGCGGGGCCACGGTTTCGCCCAGCAACAAGTCGAGATGATATTCCTTGGTTAAACCTTCCAGCCGCGACGCGAGATTGACCGCGTCGCCAATGACAGTAAGCTCCATTTTTTCGGAAGAGCCGAGGTTGCCGACGATCACTTCGCCGTGGTTGATGCCGATGCCGAAGGCGAGTTCGAGCATCCCGCGCGCCTTCCAGTCTTCGTTGAGTTTTTTCAAGCTGCGTTTCATCGCGAGCGCCGTGGCCACGGCATTCAAGGCGTCCGGCTGCGGCCCCTGGCTGACGATGCTGCCCCAGACGGCCATGACGGCGTCGCCGATAAATTTGTCGAGCGAACCCTGATGCGCGAACACGTGCGCGACCATTTCCTGGAAATATTCGTTGAGCTGTTTGACCAGCGCATGCGAGTCGGCGCTCTCAGTGAGGGTGGTGAATCCGCGCACGTCCGAGAAGAGCACCGTGACCGGCTTGCGCACGCCGCCGAGCGTGTTGAAAAACGTCTGCGGATTGTCGAGCAATTCCTTGACGACGTCGCGGGAGACGTAGCGTTCGAGGGTCCGGCGCACGCGGCGCTTTTCGAGGCGTTCGAGCAAGTAATCGTAGGTCAAGGCGGTGAGGCCGCTTGAAATCAGGGCCAGCGTTGGCGTTAAAACAAAAATGACCTGCGTCACGCTGTTCGCGTTGGGAAGTATTTTGAAGGCCAGCGTCCAGTAAATCGCGGCGAGCACGACCATGGCCAGAAAGCGCTTCAGAGGCTGGTGAACCAGGAAGCAAAGCGCAGCCGCCACGGCGCCGGCCAGCGCGATGATGCCCAATTGCGCCAACAGGGATGATTCCGTGAGAAATTCCTGATGGAGCGCGGCGTTGATGATGTTCAGGTGAACCTCCAGCCCGGCCATTGCGCGTTGCGGGTCAACGAAAGGCGTATCATGTTCGTCGTGGAATATTTCCGCCATCGGGCCGATGAAGACGATCTTGTCCCGGAAAAATTTCCCATCGGCATAATTGGTTGCCCAAAGGTTTGGCGAGAGAACGTCGCCGATGGGGTGCGGCCTGAAGCCGTAACCCGGCGCGGCTGTGTAGCGGAACAAGCGGGATTCAACGCCCGAAGGAATGAGATCGGCCCTCCCGAATTTGCGCAAGGCTCGCGCGTCCAGCGATTCGAGAAGGACTTCGGGTGGAAGGACGTCGCCGACCCCGGCGCCGGTTTGCCGGAAATTGGCATGGCGCAGGACCCCGTCGAAGTCCGGCCAGATGTTGACGTAGCCGAGCCGGTCGTCTTCCACCGGCGATTTGGTTCCCAAAGTTGTCAGCACCGAGGCATTCGGCAACTGCAACTCGCGGAAATTACCACGTTCGGCCCCGGTGTCGCTGATGTTGTAACCGATGACGACGCGATCTTTGTATTTATCCAGGGCCTGCTTGAGTTCGTCATCGCCGTCGCCCGAGGCGGCGAAGACCAGGTCCAGGACGATGACCTTGGCGCCGGCGTCACCGAGTTTTTCAATAAGCCTCGCCCAGACGGCGCGCGACCAGGGGAAGTTTTTTTGCAGCAAGGCCAGCGCCGGTTCCGCTTTCAACTCCTCCGCGCTGAAATCCGTCGGACTGTAAACCGGCTTGTCAATCCCGATGAGCACCAGGCGTTCGTCCGCGGGCGTTTTGCGGCCGAGACGCGTTTGCCAGTCCTGCGCAAACAGTTCCAGTTCCTGCAACGGCACGAACCCGCGCCACCACAAAACGAGGAACACCACGGTGCAGGCCGCACAAATGGCCAGCACCGTAATCGGACGTTTAGCCGTTGGTTTCATCGCTTCAGTTGCCGCCGCAATCACGACGCCGGCGCCAAGGCACGCAGTATTGACATTTCACCATAAATGCCAAAAATGTCACCTCGGTCACGGCCTTAATAGGCTAAAGCGAACATGAAAAAAAGATTTCTTCTTACCGGATTGGTGCTCGGCGGCAGCCTGGCCGTTCAAGCAATGTCATTGACGGAAAGCACATTCACCGAGGTCATCAAGGATGTGAACGTTGTTTCGCAAGCCACCAAAGCGGCGCAACCGGCCCGGGAGAAAGACATCGTCAAAGCGCCCGATCTCGTGCGCACCGGCCCGGATTCCCGCGCCGAGCTGACCGCGCCCGATCAAACCATCACGCGCATCGGGGCAAACGCCGTTTTTTCGTTCGAACCCGCCGGCCGGAATATTGACCTGCAGCAAGGCAGCATTCTGTTCCATTCACCGTCCGGCAAGGGCGGCGGCGCCATTCGCAGTGGCGGCGCGGCGGCGGCGGTGCTGGGCACGACGATTATCGTAACCGCCACGCCCAACGGCGGCTTCAAAATCATCGTGCTGGAAGGCAAAGGCAAAGCGACCTTGCCGAACGGCAAAACCGCGCGTTTGAAAGAGGGGCAACTGATTTTTGTGCTGCCGGGCCAGAACGTTTTTGGTCCTTTGCTCGACATCAACCTTGACAAGCTGGTGGGCGGTTCGCTGCTCGTGAACGGGTTTTCCACCCCGCTCTCTTCGCAGCCCCTCATCAACGAAGCCATTGGCCGGCAGAAGAAGAAACTGGCCAACGGCGGCGGTGAAGATACGGGCGTCACCGTGGATTCATTCGTCGGAGGCAACGGCCCGGGCAATGGCCCGGGTGTAATTGATGACAACACCTATGTCACATTTATTCTGCCCCATTACCCGCAAAGCTCGCCGCCGCCGCCGCCACCGCCGCCACCGCCACCGCCACCGCCTCCAGAAGGGGGCGGCGTCACCATCGGCCCAGTGTCGGCGACGGGCGGCTACACCCCCTCGAGCTACTACCTGCAAAGTCTGCGTTCACAACCCGGCGTTGGCAAACCCTGACCTGCTTTCCTGTATCGGATGAAAACAAAAACTTTGATTGCTTTTGGCGCCGGCCTGTTGGCTGGCGTCGGGATCGCCGGAGCGCAAACGCCCGGCGCGATAAACCAGGTTGAAAATGTTCAACTCCAGCAGCACCTCGATCAGACGGCGCAACAGACATTCAACGAAGGCGCTTCGGCGCCCGAACTCTATCCGGGCGAGGACCAGGATGTCGGTCCGCAATCCGTGCTGCGGTTCAAACCGCGCCAACCGTTGTTCGAGGCGATGGCGGACGCGCAATATTTCTACACGGACAACATGTTCCTGGACGACCAGAACAAAATTAGCACTGCCGTCCTGGTGAGCACGGTGGAAGTGGCGCTGACGCCGAAACCGTTCGATTTGGCCGGCGGCGAAGTCGCTCCCCGGCTGGGTTACCGGCACCAGTGGTTTGATTATGGATTTGATGGGAAAACGCTTCCACAGACGGGCACGCCGTTGAGTGATTATGATTTCAACGCGCAGACGTGTTTTGCGGATTTGCAGTGGTCGCATGGGAACTGGAAGGTGGGGGCGGGCTTGGATTACACCCGGCTGATGTCCACGTCCGATTACGATCAATTTTACCAGGAATGGCTGCCGCACTGGGGCGTGCAGCGGGTTTTTCCGTTGAACGGCAAGGCGGTGTTTTCGCTCGGGTACGAGGGCAATTACCATTTTTCCGACAGCGCTACCGCGCAACCGCCCTTCTCCCAAAACGGTTTCGACGACCGCACCGACCAGATGTTGGCGGCAACGTATGTTCAAATGCTGGGTAAATATGCGGTCATCCAGCCCTATTATCTTTTCAAATACACGTACTTCACGCAGTCCACGACGGGCAGCCCCAATGTTTGCCTGAACTCGTTTGGTCTCGCGCTTTACTGGATCCTTTGCCCGAACTGCAACGTCCGCGCGTTTGTCGGCTATGATATCAAGAACTCGGACAACAGTTCTGTGCCGGAATACCACCAGTTTGATGCCGGCGGCGGTGTGAATATCGCGTTCAAGTTTTGATTCGTGGCGCAGAACGCGCCGGTTTTTTGAAAACCCGCCGCATGCGTTGGCGCTGCCGCCGCTTCGTTTTGACAAGCTTCCCGGCACGAACAAAAAAACTCACAACGCGCAAAGAACCCTGAAACGACTAAAGTGCTGTTGCTCGGATTGGGCCGCTGGGGCGTCAATCATTTGCGCAAACTCAACCCGATGTCCGTCGAGCTGTACGTGGCCGGGGTGGGCGCGAAACAACCGGAGCCTGCCCGCAAACCCGGCTGGTCGAAACTTGTCGGCATGGTCGCCCGGTTGGGCCGCACGACAAGGCGCTGGAATGCGCCGACCGCGCGCTGGCGCTGAACCCGGCAGCTTGTTTCGATGCCGGCAATCAGATAATTTCATGCCGTGATTTACGACGCGTCATTGGACGGGTTGCTACAGAAAGTCTGGGACGGCAAGCGCATCAACCGGGCGGAGGCTCTCCGGCTGTATCCCCTGCCACTGGAGGAACTTGGCACGCTCGCCGACCGGCGGCGGCAACTGGCCAAGGCGAAGGATTTTAACGGGCGCGGCAACGACATCGTCACTTACCTCGTTGACCGCAACGTCAACTACACCAACATCTGCAATGTCTATTGCAAGTTCTGCGCGTTTTATCGCACGGAAAAGGACGACGACGCCTACGTCATCACGCACGAGGAAATGGATCGCAAAATCGAGGAAACCGTCGCGCTCGGCGGCACGCAGATCCTGATGCAGGGCGGACATCACCCGAAACTGACGAAGCAGTGGTATCTCGATTTGCTCTCGCACATCAAAGCGAAGTTTCCGCAGGTCAACATCCACGGGTTCAGCCCCAGCGAATTCATCCACTTCCGCGAAGTGTTCAACGAGCCGCTGGAAAAAATCATCGGCGATTTCGTGAAGGCCGGCCTCGGCTCGATTCCCGGCGGCGGCGGGGAAATCTTGGTGGACCGCGTGCGCAAGAAAGTTTCGCCGCTCAAGGCGATGAGCAACGACTGGCTCGAAGTGATGGATGTGGCGCACCGGCTCGGATTGAGCTCGAGCGCGACAATGATGTTCGGCCACGTCGAAACGATTGAAGACCGCATCGAACATCTGGAACGGCTGCGCGCACAGCAGGACAAATCCAATCAACGTGCTTCCGGCATCCTGCCGGAAGTTCAAACCAAAGGCGAAGTTGGTTCTGCCGGCAAGATGCCGGCAGCATGCTACGGGAATTTCACCGCGTTCATCTGCTGGACGTTTCAGGCCGGGCACACGAAGCTCAAGGCACCGACCGTCGGCGCGCACGAATATTTGCGGACGCAGGCGCTGGGCCGGATATTCCTCGATAATTTCACCAACGTGCAGAGTTCATGGGTCACGCAAGGCCAGGAAATCGGCCAGGTCGCTCTCAAGTTTGGCGCGAATGACCTCGGCAGCATCATGATTGAGGAAAATGTCGTCAGCCAGGCCGGCACGACCTTCCGCATGACCGTGGCCGACATGCACCGGCTCATCCGCGACCTCGGCCAGGAACCGCACCAGCGCGACAACTGGTACCGGCTGTTGAATTGATTGGAGGGCACGGCTTCGTCAGTGCCCTGAATCTTGAAATTGGGCAGCGACGAAGCGCTGCCTTCCAATTTTACGGAGCATTTTAGGCGGGACGCCGTCCAATGAATCAGTTATGACATGACATCAGCCAGGCCGGTGATGAAAACGCCCGCTTTCATTCTTTGCCCGGCAGAACGGAAGATTTTTTTACGAGACTTTTACATTATTATGACAACCACCCGCCCGCCTCAGTGTTAATGAAGAAGAAAGCGAAAAAACCATGAAAAAAATCATCTCCATCGTCAGTTTGGCCGGTTTGATGGCGCAGGCAGTCTTCGGCGCCGAACCAGCCTTGACCATCTACAACCAGGACTTCGCCGTCGTGCGCGACACGGTGCCGCTTGACCTTAAATCCGGCGTCAACAGTGTGCGTTACACCGACGCGACCGCGCGCGTCGAGCCGGATTCGGTGATTTTGCGAGACCCGGCCGGCAAACATTCGCTCCAGATCTGGGAGCAAAATTACCGCAATGACCCCGTCACCCAGGAATTGCTGCTGTCGCTGTTCGAGGGCAAGACGGTTGATTTTGAGACCTTGCGCCTGAAGGACAACACGCAAGTGCGCGAGATCATTCCGGGCAAAATCATCCGCAGCGGCTACGTGCCCGGCGGCGGTTCGGAACAGCCCATCATCGAGGTGAACGGCAAATTGCAGTTCACTCTGCCGGGAACGCCGCGGTTTCCCGATCTGGGTGATGACACGGTGCTCAAACCGACGTTGAACTGGCTGCTCCAATCCGACCAGCCGGGCAAGTTCGACGCCGAAGTCAGTTACATCACCGGCGGGTTCACTTGGGAGGCGGATTACAATCTCGTCTCGCCGGAAAAGGGCGACACGGTGGATTTGATCGGCTGGGTGACGATGAACAACCAGAGCGGCAAGACGTTTCGTGACGCCAAAATCAAATTGATGGCCGGCGACGTGAACAAGATTCAGCCGCCTCATCTTACGAAGCTGGGCGGAAGAGCAATAAGAACGATGGCCATGCCGGAAGCAGGAGAAGAAGCCGTCACCGAAAAGGCATTTGACGAATTTCATCTTTACACCTTGGCGCGGTCCACGACGTTGCTCGACCGCGAAACGAAGCAGGTGGAATTCGTCCGCGCCACGGACGTGAAAGCGCCGGTGATATACGTTTATGACGGCGCAGAATCGGGCTACCGCTTTTACGGCGGGTTGAATTACAACCAGGACTACGGCCGGGAGGGCAACAAAAAGGTCCGGGTGATGCGCGAATTCGTCAACGCAGAGACAAATCATCTCGGCATCGCCCTGCCCAAGGGCAAGCTGCGGTTTTACCGCCGCGATGCCGACGGCCAGATGGAATTTGTGGGCGAGGACATGATTGACCACACGCCGCGCAACGAAACCATCCGCGTGACGACCGGCAACGCCTTCGATCTCGTGGGCGAACGCAAGCAGACGAATTTCCGCGTGGACACCGGCGACAAGTGGCTGGATGAATCGTTCGAGATCAAGTTGCGCAACCGCAAGCAGGAGCCGGTGGAAATCCGCGTGGTCGAACATCTCTACCGCTGGAACAACTGGGACATCACGCAGAAATCGGACGATTTCAAGAAGACCGACTCCCAGACCCTTGAGTTCCGCGTGCCGGTCAAGCCCGACGAGGAACGCACGGTAACTTACACGGCGCATTATTCGTGGTGACTGCGGTGGCTTTCCGTGACCGCCATTTTGCCATGAAATGGGCCTCGACGCTGCCGGCAAAGTCTGCGATGTAATTGCAGCGTTTTACGAAATCAAAAATGCCCGAGACACCCGAACTTAGCTTCGTCATTCCCTGCTACAATGAGGAGGGGAATCTGCTGGCGCTCATCACGGCGATCCGCGAGGCGGTGGAGCCGCTCAAGCTGTCTTATGAGGTCGTTATAACCGACGATTGCAGCAAGGATCGGACGTGGGAACTCCTCAAACATCTTGCGGCGGGCGACCCGCGCATCCGCGCCCAGCGGTTCGCGTTCAACTGCGGGCAGTCCGCGGCGTTGTGGGCGGGCATGCAGGCAGCGCGCGGCCGGGCCATCGTCACCCTCGATGCTGATTTGCAGAATGACCCGCGCGACCTGCCGAAATTGCTGGCGGCGCTCGAAAAATTCGACTGCGCCTGCGGCTCGCGCGTGGCGGCGCGGCGACAGAGCGACGGGTTCATCCGGGTGGCGTCATCGCGGATCGCCAATTGGATCCGCAACAAGCTGTCGAATGAAAACATCAGCGACGCGGGCTGCTGCTACCGGGCATTCAAACGTGAGTGCATCGCGAACCTGAAATTTTTCAAGGGAATGCACCGCTTCATGCCGACCCTGTTCAAGATCGAAGGCTTCACCGTCACCGAAATCCCGATTGCGGCCAACCCCCGCCATGCCGGCCGGAGCCACTACGGCATTTGGAACCGCCTGTTCGCATCGTTTTATGATTTGCTGGCGGTGCGCTGGATGAAGAAGCGGATGTTCCGCTGCCAGATTGCGGAGAAAATCAATTAAACGGTCAAACATGAAGACCGGACGACAGGCGCCCGCCAAGCTTGGTTCATGCAAAGATTCCTGATCCAGTGCGTCAACTGTGTTTTGCTGGCGATCATCTTCTTCGGCATCCCGGCGGTTACCGGGAAGCAGTTTGGGGATTGGCAGATTTCCGCGGCTCCCCAGGCCCGGCGGTTGATGTTGTGGGGATTGGCGCTCGCCGTGGCCGGAAACGCGGTTGCCGCGCTGGGGCTGATCAAAGGCCGCAAGGAACGGAAATTGTGCTGGGAATGGACGGCGGTTTTTATCGGACTGCTGTTCGTCCAATACGCATGCCTCCGCGGCTATATCAACTTTAACTGGCTGAAGCAAACGCTGTTGTGGTTCCAAAAACACTTCTAACAAGCTCCCCGCCGCCGGCGATTCTCCAAAACCGGAATCAGCGGAACGATTTTCTGACATTATTTTTTGAAAACCCCTCCTTTTATTCTGGAAAAACGACAAATTCTTATGCAAGGTTCGTTGTCTGTTTGAGTTGCCGAAGTTACGCAAAAAAACAGATGAGAAAAAGAACCGCTCAAAAACGAAAGATTTTTTATGGAAGTGATCGCTGGGAAAAAATCCGCGCCGGGATTGCAAACTCTCCCCGGGGACGACGTCCGCCAAATCATGTGGCGTTTCGCCGACCGTTACGAATTGCACATGCTCGTGCAGGCCAGCCGCGCCGTGGCGCGCGGGCCGGTCGCCCGTGTCGTCGCGGACGGCGGGCGCAACTCGCACGAGTGGACGCCTGCGAAAGCGGGACTGCTTCAACACTTCGACGAGAGCGGCATCACCGCCGCGGCCCTTGACCCGGAGGAGGGCGGCTTCATCGCCGGGCCGAAGAACCTCGCGCTGGCGCTGGTTGCGTTCGAACTTTCGTGGGTGGACGCCGGGGCGGCCACGTGCAGCCTTGCGGGCAATCTGGGTCTGGCGCCGATTCATGAGCGGGGAACGCCGGAGCAACGCGCCAAATACGTCGGCGGCGCCGCGCCGCTCAAGCCGGGTGAGAAACGCAAGCAGGTCCGCGCCGCATTTGCGCTTACCGAACCGATCCCGTTTGCCGGGGTTGAGACCGGAATGCTCGCCGGCAAAATTCGCGTTGCCGAGTGGAAGGACGGCCACGAGCCGGTGCTGCAAGTGGACAAGCGCGGGCGGTTCATCACCAACATGGGCTTCGCCAACGTCGTGACCGCAGCCGTGGATTCTGACGACAAACGAATCAAGGGCAGTTGCATGGTCATCCTCGAAGAAGGCGACCCCGGCACCTGGGACCGCGGCACGCCGACCAAGAAGCTCGTCCACCAGCTTTCCTCGACCAACGATCCCATCTTCAATCTCAAGGTGCCGGCCAGCCGCATCGTCGGCGGCTACACGATCAAGAGCGGCATCATCGTCCCGAATTATTCGAACGGCGAAATCATCGAGGCCGTTTTCCGCCGCACCCGCGTGACCGTCGGTCTGACGACCGCCGCGAAACTGCTTTCCGCCGTCGAGCCGGTGATTCTTTACCAGCGCCGCCGTTTCCGCGGCGGCGAAGGCGCGCCCGGCACGCCGCGCTACGAACTCGGTTTGCAGCAAAAGGAAGACGTGTTGCATCGCCT
>Ga0116134_1000397_pt1 | contig 22763 bp, 28 predicted proteins | sample June2015DPH_19_5_FD_89737 | JGI IMG/M metagenome (GOLD analysis project Ga0116134, IMG submission 89737) | Peatland microbial communities from SPRUCE experiment site at the Marcell Experimental Forest, Minnesota, USA - June2015DPH_19_40 | ecosystem: Environmental > Terrestrial > Soil > Wetlands... | reverse complement strand
CTTCGTGGCGCGAATGCCCGGACCGGCGGCAAATTTGAAATTCTATTGCTTGAAGAAAAAGCGGCAAACGACTGGTGGGTCATGCTGCGCCCCGGCAAAAGCGCCCGCGTCGGAACGCAAATCGTTATTCATGGCAACCGCCCAATGACCCGGATTTGCGCCACCGTCGTGGAAGTGAACGATGAGGGGCACCGGCGACTGCAATTTTCCGGCACGCCAGACATCAGCCGCGAATTGGACCGGCTGGGCGAAGTTCCGCTGCCACCCTACATCACCCGCGCCAATCCGGATGAAATGGGCGAAGACAAGGAGCGTTATCAAACCGTTTATGCCCGGACCGACGGTTCGGTCGCGGCACCGACCGCTGGTTTGCATTTCACCGGGAAATTACTTGATGAAATTCGCGCGTGCGGCGTGACCATCTGCTTTGTCACGCTGCACATTGGACCCGGCACGTTTGCGCCGGTGAAAACCGAAACGCTGGCCGCGCACAAAATGCATGAAGAACGATTCGAGCTTGGCGAAGAGACCGCGCACGCCGTAAACGAGGCCAAAAGCACCGGTCGCCGCGTCTTCGCCGTCGGCACGACGACCATGCGTGTGCTTGAAAGCATCGCCGCCGGGAACAACGGAAAACTCAATGTTTACAAGGGTCGGACGCACATTTTCATTTATCCGCCGTTTCAATTTCAAATCGTGGACGCGCTGTTGACAAACTTCCATCTCCCCTGCTCCACCTTGCTGATGCTCGTCAGCGCGTTCGCCGCGCCGGGTGAAACACGCGGACGCGAAATGGTTTTATCCGCCTACGCCGGGGCCATCCGCAAACGTTATCGCTTCTTCAGTTACGGCGATGCGATGCTCATTCTATGAACCCGTCACCCGTCATCCATCGCCCGTCACGGCCCTTCGTTTTGGTGAACATGGCGATGACGGCGGATGGGAAAATCGCGACGGCGAATCGCGCCTTGTCGTCGTTCGGCAGCACACACGACCACAAGCACTTGCTGGAATTGCGGGCGACGGCAGACGCGGTGATGGCCGGGGCGCGCACCGTGGATTCGGCGGCCATCAACCTGGGGCCAGGTCCGGCCAAATTTCGGCGATTGCGGCTTAAAAACGGGCTGATGGAGAACAATTTGCGCGTGATTGTCAGCGGCAACGGCTCAATCAATCCCAACGCGGAAGTTTTCAAACACCGCTTTTCGCCCATCATCATTCTCACCACCGGACGGGCATCGAAAGCCCGGCGGCGCCAACTGCGGTCCGTGGCGGACGAAGTAAAGGTTTGCGGCCGGCATGAAATCAATTTCCGCGAGGCATTTTGCTGGTTGCGCGGGAAATGGGGTGTCAAACGCCTGCTTTGCGAAGGCGGCGGCGGGTTGAACGACGCCCTGTTCCGGGCCGGTCTGGTGGACGAATTGCATCTGACGATCTGCCCGAAAATTTTCGGCGGGCGCAATGCCCCTGCTATCGCTGATGGCAGAGGTTTCCGCCGATTGGCGCGAGCACTACCCCTTCAAATCAAATCATTTAAGCGCATCGGAAACGAGGTTTTTGCCGTGTTTCGGCGGGCACCGCAGCGGGGAGAAAAGTCCATGTTATTCACAAGGCGGCACTGCTGGCTGTAACCGGTTCGTTACGGGGGCTGAACGCCCATGTTACCGGTTTAAAGGCTGGTTGAACGATAAAGTAACATTCCTGGCAGGGCCGCGTTGCTGCCACCCAACCAAAGTGTCACGCATCAGGTGAGAACATCTGTCACCAATCAGGTGAGAACGTTCACAGCGCCGCCCTACCATTGAACCGATTGTTTCGGTGTGGGTTTTCCCTTGCCTAACCGGTCTTGGCCTTCGTTTCCACCCAACGCGCGAACAGCCAAAGCAAATCGCTCAGGCGATTGAGATAAATAATAATTTCCGCGTTTTTTAATTCGCCAGTTTCCTTCAAGCCGCACACGCGCCGTTCCGCGCGACGGCAAATCGTCCGGGCCAGGTCCAATGCCGCGCTGGGCGGGGTCGCTCCCGGCGTCGCCCAGCCTTTGAAGCTGATGTTCTGCGCCTCGATTTCGCGCACCAGCGCATCGAGCGTTGCCGTCATCGCTGGCGTGACCAGCGAATAGCCGTCCTTGACGTAACGCGGCAAATCCTCCGTTGCCACCCCCATCTCACCCATCAACACAATCAGGTTCTTCTGAATTACCAGCAGGTTGTTGCGCACGAAATCGTGTTCCGCTGACGCGCGCGCCACACCCAGCGCGGCGTTCAACTCGTCCACCGCGCCATATGCCTCGACGCGCGGGTGGGTTTTTGGCACCCGCCGGCCATACATCAACGCCGTCGTGCCATCATCACCGGTTTTGGTCGCAATGCTCATTCGGTTTCTAATCGTCCTCGTTCTCGTCCCCTGTCCACCGTGGCTCCGCAACGCGAGGCGAAGGCGGATCGTTCCCGGAAATCTACTGCGTCTGATTCTTCGTTGAAATTTTATTCGTGCCGGTCCCCGTGACCGCCGGATGATTGGTTGACGGTGCCACCAGCGGCGGCGGTGAAACCAATCTTTGATAGGCCAGAATGCCGTTCACAATTGCCTGAGCCATCTGGCGGCGATACGCGGCATTGTAAATCTTTTTGCTTTCAACCGGATGCGTCATGTAACCGCCTTCAATCAAAATCGCCGGCATCGTGGCGTCGCGCAAAACCGCGTAACGCGCCCGGCGCACGCCGCGGTCCGGCACGCGCAGGCTTTGTACCAGCGACTTTTCCATTTGATACGCGAGCAGCAAACTCCTTTGCTCGACGCGATTTGCCGCCGTCGGGCCGTAATTTGCGCCCTCGCCCTGCGCGTCGGTCGAACTGGCGCCGACGGGCGTGATGCAATACGTCTGCGGCCCTTCGACTTCGTCTTTCCCGGTTGGCGTCGCGTTGAAATGCAGGCTCACGAACAAATCCGCGCCGCGCCGGTTCGCCAGCGCCGGACGGTCGGGCAAATCAACATAGGTGTCCTTGCTGCGCGTCAGGATGACATTGAACCCGGCCTTTTGGAGCTGGCTGCGCAATTCCAGCGCCAGCGCCAGCGTGTACGTCTTCTCGCTGTGCCAGAACGTGTGGTTGCCCGTGTCCTTGCCGCCGTGCCCCGGGTCGAGGCAGATGGTCGTGATGCATTTGGGGTCGGTGAACCGGGGCGGGAACAACAGCGGCCGGATGGCCGTGTTGAGATCCAGTTGGGCGATGAGCAGCGTGCCCCGGTCCGGGGCCACCGGGAAGGACAGCGCCACATTGATCCCGTTGATCTCCACCATGCGTGAATCCTTGTCAAAAACCAGCCGGGTCGTGCGGTTGGTGGCCACAATTTCGTCGCCGCGCTTGAGCCAGGAACATTTCAAGCCGTTCGCCCGCGCCCAATCGGCGAGCGGCACGTAGCTTTGGCCGTTGAAGGCGGTCGCGTGCGCCGGTGACAGGCCGGACGCCAGGCACAACGCGATCAGCAACATGCAAAAATTCTTCACGGCGTCGCAAATTGCCCGCCCGCCGCGACGGATTCAAGGGAAATGCTCGCCTCCCCTTATCGTCCTCGTCCTCGTTCTCGTCCTCGAAAAACATTTTTTACACGAATTTCACGAACTCCGATGAACTCCGTTCCGCGAGCACGTGACAAAGTCGGTGTCGCGAGCTGGTTGCCACGAATTCTTTGTGACCCGAAATCCAAGGCCCAGGACCCGAGACACCGCGTGAGGCTGAAAGCCTTTTACGCGGCGCGGTTTTGCAATTGCAAATGGCCGTGTCCATCCTACGATGTTCACCACGTGAGGCTGAAGGCCTTTTACGCGGCCTGTCGCGTGAGGCGGTAAGCCTTTTACGCGACGAACGAATCTGCATGGTTATCAAAGAAGTAATCACCACCATCAACCAGATGCAGGCCGACGGCGTCATTGATCGCTACGCCATCGGCGGCGCGGTGGGCGCGACCTTCTATCTTGAACCCGTCGCCACGCTCGACGTGGACGTCTTTGTAACCTTTCGGGCCGGGCCGGGGAACCTGCTGGTCAGTCCGAAACCCATTTTTGATTATCTCAAGACACGGGGCGGCACGATGGAGGGCGAATACATTGTCGTGGCTGGGTGGCTGGTCCAATTCCTGCCGCCGGGAACTCCGCTGGTGGCGGAAGCATTGCAGGAAGCGGTGGAGAGGGATGTGGACGGAACCCGCGCCCGTGTCTTCACTGCCGAACACCTTGCCGCCATTGCGCTCCAGACCGGACGTGCCAGGGACAAAGCCCGTCTGCTTCAATTCATCGAGACCGGCGCGCTCGACGCCGTGCGCTTTCAAGCCATTCTTGCCCGGCATGGACTGGTTGACGCTTGGCGGAAGTTTGAGCGACAATTTCTCAGCGATGCGCCATGAGCTTTGACCTGCAAAAGATTCTCGAAAGCAAACGCGCCCTGCGCCGCAATCTCGCCGCGCGGCCCGTGGCGGAAAAGCTGCGGATGCTGGATGTCCTGCGCGATCGGGAACTCGCCATTCGTGGCGGTGCGGTTCATTCGGATTCGAGCGTTCTCCGTGAAACACCGCCCGCCGACCGAACCAGGAAGAAAAAAGGCTGAAGGCTGAAGGCTAAAAGATTGAAGACGGGGCAATTGCGCGGAATCCGGTTTTGTGTTTTGCATGAACTTTAACGTTTAGATTTTAGCCTTTGGCAGGCGCATCTTGACGCGCACGCCACGCCAGCGCACACTTATCCAATTGTTAAAATGATATCCATGTTGGCGCTGGAACTGAAGCCAACGCTAAAAGTACCGCTGCTTGCGGCGGTTTGGTAAATCTGCGGTTCGGGAATCATTCAGAATGTGACCAGCATTGAATTTAACGCAGGATGCATTGATGAACTGAAACGGTCTGGTTTCACTGATCGAATAGCCGTTATAGGTTCTGGTCCGTCATCCCCGTTTATCACACCGCTTGAGAAATTGGTGGAACGATTGTGCTAGGCGTGCAGGGTAAGAAAGAAAAAAAATGAGTATCATTGGGATTTCTTTGAAAGAGCCCACGAAAGAAATCCAGGCGCATATTTTCGGACTGTCAAACAATCATTTGCCGAAGCCCCAGAATGGGATGCACGAGCGTATACTTGGGCAGTTCACCAAGTGGACGAAATTGCCTTAGAACGACTGACTTCAGATTATCCGCTGCAAATAGCAACAATCGTGTTCAACGCGCTGTCACGTTTCGTAGAGAAGGAACGGATTGATGTTATTTTTCTTCGAACGCGCGGTTTCTTCAGCTTGCTTGGCGGAAAGCATTTTCACGGCTTGCGTTATTCTCGTGGTTCTGGTCTCCGGCCGTTTTGCCCCCGCAACCGGCGGCGCAGCAACGCCGCCCTACCACAAATCAATAATGGTAGGGTCATCCCGCCGAGATGACCGCGAACAACGGACGACCCGGCGGTGCGTCCCTACCAGGTCAAAATTCGTCCACGGCTGTGAATTGCTTCCGGCCTAGGCGGTCAGGGGCGGAGATGGGAATTGACCTGGCGGCCAGGTTCGCTGATTCTCCGCGCATCGCAGAACAATCCCTGCATCTGACAAATATATGAAATCATTTTTTATCCTGACGCTCGCGCTCGGCTTGCTTGCCGGTTGTGGCGCCAAAAACGACAACACAACCATGGAAACAAATCCCAGCGCACCCAGCGCGAAATCCGACCCCGGTGCAACCTTTCTCGCGGAGAACGCCAAAAAGGAAGGCGTCACAACCACGGCCAGCGGTCTGCAATACAAGGTCCTCAAGTCCGGCATGGGCGAGTCGCCCAAGCTGACCGACACGGTCAAGGTGCATTACCAGGGCACGTTGATTGACGGGACGGTCTTTGACAGTTCGATACAGCGCGGTCAGCCCATCTCCTTTCCGGTCGGCGGCGTCATCCCGGGATGGGTCGAGGCCTTGCAACTGATGAAGGTCGGCGACAAATGGCAGTTGTTCATCCCGGCCAGACTGGCCTACGGCGACCATAGCCCCACCCCGGCGATTCCGCCCAACAGCGTATTGATCTTCGAGGTGGAATTGCTCGGCATCGAGAAGTGATCTAGGAGATGGGAGATAGGGAGGCGCCTCTCATTAGCACCCGGCTTCAGGTGAAACCAGTTGTCCCGAGAATAAAACCCGTTTCAACGGGTTCCCTGCACACCAAAGCCGTTAAAACGGCTTCCCGACGTTTTTCGACCATCATCACCGGGCTGAAGCCCGGTGCTAATGAGAATTTTCCGCCGTGTTCAAAAATTGAGATGCACCGCTCGGCAGGCCAGCGTAAGTCAAAAGAGCCGGGGCGAAAATCTGTAATCCTTTGCCAGAAGTTCGCGAACGATTTCCACCGACCATTCTTCCGCAATCTTTCCGTCATCCACCTCCCGGGCCAGGTCCTTTAGCGGCACAAAAGTGCCGCTTAAAGCCGTGCCCTGTCCATCGAAAAATTCCCCACCGCTCAAAGCGATGGCAGTGTCGTCGGTTTTGGTTTTCCATTCGTAAACGATGGCTGCGCGCTTTTGAGTTCCTTCGCCGCCGCGTCCGGAATAAACAGCTCCCCGCAGTTTTAGATCGTGAGGTTCAAGGCCAAGCCGCAATCCCTCTTGAATCTCTCTCAAGGCGCATTGTAAAATTGAGTCTCCGCCGGCTTCATCTTCCTTTCGCACGGGTCCGCCGGTCCAGATGACCATCTTCTCGTTCAGAGGGTTTTGGCCGGTCCGTTCTTTCCTGCGGAGGCGCAACACCCTGCCACTTTTACTGCGGATGACAACCACGGGGAGTGCCTGAACACGGGTTTTATCCGCCTCCACCTCTTCCCTGGGCTTGAAATTGCCTGATTTGACAAACAACCCAACCAGGGCGGCGGCTTCCGAAGAATTCAAACACCTCCTGCCGGCAAACGTCCGGATGACGTCCTCTTCCGGCAATGTGAGAACATCCTCGCAAAGGTGTTCCTCAATGACATTCAGCGCCAGATTCGCCACTGCTTCGGCAATCTGTTTGGCCCCGCCCTTTCGTTCGGCTGAGGTGTCAATTTCGAAAATCCGGAATTCCTGCTTCAAACTTTGGGATGTCTTTCGGGTCGTGTTTAACATCCGGGCCAGAACCTTTTTATTCATAATCGAGCCTTCCTGGCGCTCGACCGGCAAAAGTCCCTTTTCCCGCTGCATCGCATCTTCGGGTGACACCATCATTACGAAGACCGCCGAAATACGCCTGCGCCAATCCGCCATCCTCAGAAAACTCTCGATCACCTGGCGTTCCTCCGGACGAATCCGCTCCAGACGCTCCATGAGTCTGAGCCAGCAAAGAGCATCAAACAGGCCCTGGTCCAAAATCAATATGTCAGGGTCGTCAAATCCCGGTGGGTTTTGTGTTTTTTCCAGAATTTGCGCCAGCGTCGTGCAAGCCGTCCAAACATTGAAATTTGATTGCGTCTTGTCCCGGAACGGGCATGGGGAAGCCCGTTCATTGACGATTTCGACCCGGAATCCGCACCGCTTCAAGAAAGCTTGAAGCGCGTTCGACGTCGATGTTTTGCCGGCTTTGGGAACTCCGGCAAATTCAAATATAACCGGTTTGCGAGCGCCATGGAAGCGTTCGGCAACGTTTTCTGCACGAATCTGTAATTCTGTTTTCATTCGGGAAAATCCTTGTGCTCTTCAGCCTGACGATTTTGGTCGCGGATGTCAATGGACAGATAAAATCCAAGCAATATCCCGACCGGTTGTTGCGGCTGACGTTCGGAAAAGGAAAAGGGGTCAAACCCTAGTTTGACACTTTTCTCCCCTGCCCGGTTTGGAGAACTCGTTGGGAGTTGATCCTCTCGCCTCGGCTTCCGTCTCCATTATAATCCCGTCTTCACTGAGTTACGCCGCGGCCAGTCGACGCGACAAGTTGGTGGGCGGCGGCTATGGAGGGCAGGCATCGAAATGAGGTTTCGATTCCCTTCACCCGCTCCACTTTGATTTTAGTCAATAAAATCAATAGTTTTATGGGCTTTTGAAAATTTTTAGTGTCAAACTTACTACGGAAACTTACTACAATCGCAAGACGTTTCAACGTGGTCAAGACAGTCAGGGCGGAAGGTGAATTCAACCAAAAGCAGGCTGTCCCCTGTCTTTTTTTCCACGCCACAATAAAATTGAATTTTATATCCATGCCAGCCGTCCGCGCTTATTTCGCGTATGCCGCTTTCAATTTCGGGCAGTCCAAAACGGTTAAATCCCGCTCAAAAACTCGTTAGCGGTCAAAATACCACGCAAGGCCAGCCATATTTGCGGCTGGCGGCAACATTTTTGCGAGCGGCGATTAAGCCCCCAAAGATTTCTCGAAGCGTTTTACGAAATCAGCCAATGAAATTTTCAGCGCAGCGCAGATTTGCCGGAGTTCAACCAAGTCCAAGCGGCGTTCACCGCTTTCGTATTTTGAAACGAACGATTGCGGACGTTGCAATTTGTCCGCCAGTTGAATTTGCGTTAAACCCGCGTCCGTTCGCGCTTGACGCAACAGCTTTTGCAGCTTTTCCTGTCCCGCGCTGAATATAGATTTCGGCATCGGGCATAATCAATAATCAGGTTTGACCATTATCCCAAAACGGGATAATTCTGGTTCGGATAACAACAAAGCGAAACCAATCAAAATAAGGAAAATATATGCAACACATTATCAAAACCTCATGCTTTGCCGCGCTGTTTCTTGTCGGCATATTCATTGCAGCAAACAGCATCGCGCAAGGTTTTCTATACAGTAGTGCGACTGCTTTCTCACCAAATGCTCTGCAATATGTTGTGGGACAACAGAACGTCCAACAAATTAACGAGGGAGACGGAGTTACCTATTGGGGGCCATCTGGAAACGGTGTTCAAGGAACGCTTACTTATGAATTTAATTTCGGCGCACCGTCCACCCAAATCTCTCTGACCGCTTGGATTGGCGCATGGAATTTCAATGGCGGGGGTCTGGGGTCGGGGTCTGGCACAGGCTCATCTTCGCTTTGGGCATCCGTCAACGGTTCATCGTGGCAATTGCTTCTCAATGACCCGACTCCAAGCGATTCAACGGCTACGAGCTTGACCTACAATCAAAACCTCCCTTCCTCACTACTCGGCAGTAGTTCATTATGGATTCAAGTGGATATGGAAGAAAATGGCGCACCAAATGGCGGTTATACGGTCGCACAATTCCTGCGACAATACAGCGGAAATCCTACGCAGTATCCCGCTTTCACCGTTGACGCAACTGTTGTTCCCGAAAGTTCAACGACTTCTCTGTTGTGCATCGGCCTTGCAATTCTGGTATTGTTTCGCAGAAACCGGCTTTTCTTTCGCCTAGTCCAGCAATAACAAATTAGACAAAACAAATTACCCAAACAATTTCCTGATTCAAAGTGTTTTCCCATCATCCATCTTGACGGTCTTCCAGCCATTTTGAGCGTTTAGAAAATTTATGAAGTCAGCATCACCAATTTTTCCTTTTCTGCCCGTCTTGGCTCGCTTGAAACTTTCCCAATCTTGCTTGTCTCTGTATTCCAAATAGCCCTTCAAATCGGCCAATTTGCGCCTATCGTAAAAAACGCCTTTCGGTTGCTTGGCGACGGCGGCGGCAGGTTTTATGACAGGAAAATAACGGTCAAACTCGCGTTGCACTTGCTTCATGGTCACTGGTGACGCATTTGCTTCAATCAGCCGCTTGTTGCGGATGCCATACCAACTCGGCTTTCCTTTTTCTTTGCCAGTTTTTCCAACGGTCAAGTGATTCGTCAAGAGATACCACAATCCGTTTCCCTTCGTCCGAATCGTCAACCGATTGCCCGTGTGGTTGAGGCCAGAATTGAGCTTTTTCCATCGTTTCCAGACTTTACGCCGCAGAATCGCGGCCAAATTTTCCGGCGTTTCGGCTGGCGTCCCATAAAAGAAAAAAACAACATGAAAGTGAACCCTGTCGTTCTCCTGATGCGCCATGATATACACCGCGCCCATGTCATGCGTCTTGCCCATTTCCACTTCTAGCGAGTCAAACAACTTTTCCAGAATCGGCTTGGCAACCCCAAAATCTTCAATCTGCTGCCCCAAAGTCAGTGTTTGATGAAACCAGTAAGGCGTCTCCTTCAAAGACAGCCACAACTTGATGAATCGCTTGATACTTGGCTTGGAACAAACATCCGAAAACTTGCACATCACCACACTATACAATAAACAAACCAGACAAGCACGGAGAAACCACATTCAGAGACATCAATGGATAAAGGACAATCCCGCGCTTTTTGAGGTGATTTTCCTGCCGGAATTTTCGACACGGTGAAATCTGGCAAGGCGGTTTGACGGTTCAAACCTGTAAATAAATATGTTGGACTACCCCTTGATTGCTGCGGTTCACTAATTTTTTATTTTTTAAGGAATTTGCCACCCCCTCTCGGATGTCCTGAAAACATTGTCTAATCATCGTGTCAACATAAATTAAAATAAAATTAGATTTGTCTGATTGATAATTCCACAAGACATCTGGCAAGGCGCGGTTTTGAATCTTACTAGAGGCGGAATTGCATCTTACAAGGGACGAATGGTGAGTTTTGCCATTTATACAAATTAGGTAAAAAAGTTTCCGATTCTACTTGAATTGTCTTTACTTTTAGTGAACGAAACTATATGATGCACAACATGGATAACTTAACTTTAACCAATAACCAAAGGACATTTGCAGACATTGTGCCGGTGAACATCGGCGAAATTAAGCCAGAATTCGGCACTAGCGACGATGTTAGGAAATACTACGGCATCAAAAAGGGGACTCTCTACAACCTTCACAAAATGCGAAAAGTTCGCGGTAAGGTTCTGCGCGTGACGGGTCAGTTCAAAGGTGTCAGGCTATGGGATATGCAAAGCGTGCGTGCCTGTATTCTAGCGCAAGATGACGCCGGTAACATTGGCCTAGCGGCTTGACACACACCCTAAAACATTTATCCACCATATGACAAACAAAGAAAAATCCATAGTCGAAGCCATTGAGTCCATCACTAAAATTCTACGCCATACTCATCATGCCCTAGAAAATCTGTCTCGCCAAAATCTGACGGATGATACCCGAAAGCGCGTCGCATCTGATGTATCAGACATTCGCAAGGGACTTGAAAAACTGGTTGGCGGGAATGGCACGAATGGCCAGTTGTATTATCTAAACCTGCCGTAGAATCTTTGATTGCTTTTTCCATATCTTGTATTACACCCAAGTCCCTAGTTTTTCGGTGAAATTTTCAGTGGTGGCATCTTTGCCATAGCCCCGCGCAATTTCGGCAAATCCAAGTGAGTGTAATCCGAATTCACCGCCTTCGTTGTCTGGCCTATCAGAGCCATGCGCGTCTCTTGGTCAATACCGTTGTTCGCCAGCAAGGTGTTTGTCGTGTGGCGCAAACTGTGAAAAGTTCGCTGCCTGAATTTACGCTTGCCCTGTCCTTTAATTTCCAGCGGGTCAACTCCCGCCTTGACCATGATTTTAATGAATCGCTCGCTCAATCCGCTTTTCCCGCCTGATTCCCTGCTTGCGAGTGATGGCGTGATATATGGGTCTGTGCTGTCCGTTGACGCGATGGCTTGCAAGTGTTCGTCCAACTGTGGCGACATCGGAACGACAACGCGCTTGCCGCGTTTGCTTTCGACATAATCCAATAAGCCTTTTGAAAAATTGACGTTGCTCCATTTCATAGAAGCACAATCTTCAAGTCTTGCGCCAGTGAAATAACCAAACAAAATAACGGTTTTCCACTCACCCTCTGCGGCTTCCAAAATTTTTGAGACTTGCTCCGGCGTAAATTCAATGCGCTTTGACGATGTGACTTTAATTGGCGAAATCGCCAGAGCCTTGTCAAACGGATTGTCGTCAACGAAGTTAAGTTTTTTTGCCAGATTGAACGCGCCACTCAAAATCTTTGCCTCGACACGAATGGTTTTTGAGGCGTAATTTTGAACTTGTCGGCTCTTGATAAATTTCTGTGCGTCCTTGTGGCTGATTTTTGACAGCAAACCATTGGACTTGCTGCCTAGATGATTCAAGAAAGCGTCCACAACTGGCGCGTAGCGTTCGTTCGTGCCGACATTCGATTTGCCGTTAAGCCATTCACGCAAGAAATGGTCAACCGTATCGCCGCTCATGGTGTCCTCGTTAGCGCGGGTGAGGATGGCGTTCAACGCTGCGCGAGCGTCCTTTTCAACGAACTGGCCTTTCTTGGCCTTTCGCGTTGCTTCTTCCAACGAATCCGCGATTGTTTGCGCCACTTTTTTATCATCCGTGCCAGTGCTGCGGCTCGTTCGTGTGCCGTCAGGCAGCGTGATGTTGGCAATCCAGTTTTTGCAGTCGTGTTTGCGAGTTAGTGAAGCCATATACTTACTACTAAACTTACTACATTCAAGACAGTCAGGCAAGTCAAAACAGTCAAAAAATATGGGAAATGTTCAATTATCTAGGGTTGCATCGAAATGAGGGTTCGATTCCCTTCACCCGCTCCGATTCCCCGTGTGACGGATTCGACCGGTATGCCGGTCGAACCGGGCGTTCGTTTATTTCGTGGTGGGGACGAGGGGGACTTCGTTCCAGTCCAGCCTCCGGATATCTTGCGAATGATCCTCCACGAAGGGGCTGTTTTGCACGGCGATTCGGACGTTTTTGAAGGTGATGTCCCTGGCATAGGAGCAGGTGACGCCATTGGTGCCGGAGAGATCGAGATCGTTGAGGGTGACATTTTGGACGGGGCATTCTTCGAGACCTTCAATCGCGCAACACCTTCCGGAGCTGGAGGCGGTGACGTGATCAATGTGGATGTCGCGGAATTGAGGGGTGCGCTCGGAGAACGGCTCCACCGGGGTTTTGGTGTAGCGCAGGGAAAGCACGATGGCGGTGCGAACGTTCCGGAGATGGATGTGGGAGGCAACGATGTCTTCGACGATACCGCCGCGACCGCGGGTGCTCTTGATCCGGATGCCGTTGTCGGTGCCGTCACCACCGCAGTCGATGAAGCGGACGTGGCGGACCCCGGCGGACTCTTCGCTGCCAATGGCGCAGACGCTGTGGCCATGGGCGACATGGCAACGGAGGTAGGTGACATCCTCGGTGGGACGATTCAGTTTCCGGCCTTCTTCATCGCGGCCGGACTTGATTCCGAAGGCGTCATCACCCACGTCGGCATAGCAATCATGCACCACGACGTGGCGGCAGGAGTCGGTATTCAAGGCATCGGTGTTGGGGGACGTGGATGGGTTGATCATTTTGCAGTTACCGACGTCGATGTTCTCGCTGTAAAGCAGGTGGACGGTCCAGAAGGGGGCATTGATGAAGTTGGGGCCATCGATGCGGACGCCGTTGCAGTCCTTGATTTGAACCAGCATCGGGCGGCGGCGGATAGGGCGGTCGGGGCGGGCGTTGCCGTGCTCGGCCATGTCCATGGTTGCCCACCAGGCGAGGCCCTGTCCGTCAAAGGTGCCGGGGCCCGTGATGGCGATGTTGTGGAGGCCGTTGGCGAAGAGGAGCGGATGGGGACCGTTTTCGGTGAGACCTTCCCAACGCGAGGTGATGTCGGGATATTTGGCCCGGTTTGTCTCGAAGAGAACCACCGCGCCGCGGTCAACCTGGAGGGTCATGTTGTCCACCATGTCGATGGGCCCGGTCAGGAAATGACCGGGGGGAACCCGGACGATGCCGCCCCCGGCTTTTTGGCAATCGGCGATGGCCCGGCGGAACGCGTCGGTACTGGAAATATTGGGATCGTCCACGGCACCGTAGTTGGTGATGGTGAAGACGGGCCCGGACGGAGGCCGGGAAGCGACGCTCCCGTTTTTTCCGGTCACACACCCGGCGAGGGACCAAACCAACAGAGGCAAAAACAAGATTCTAAACGCGCGCTGGGTCATAATATTTCTCAGGTAGCAGTCTAATTTGGTGGGGCGAGCGTCCCCGCGAGCCGGCTTTGGTGAAACGAAGCGAAGACGGCTCATCAGCAGCCTCGCCCCACCAAAAACTGAAACTATGCCACCACATCTTCGAAACGTTCTCAGGTTATCGTCACCCGGCTGCCCGTTTCCGCAGCCTCGTACGCCGCATAGATCACATTCACGCAATCCACTGCGAGGTCAACGCCGGAGCGCGGTTCCCGGCCCTCGCGGATCGCGCCGACGAAATCCTCGATCTCCTGGGCGAAGCCACGAAACCAGTCTTCGTCGCAACTCGGGCGATTCCAGCCCACCTTCGTCTCGAGTTTTTCCGTGAAATATTCGCCGGGAAAAGCCGATGGATCCGGCGCGTAGGTTTCGATCGCGTCGTTGGAAGTCATGTTCGCCTTGATCACGCCGTCGGTCATGAAGGCCGTGACGCGCGTATTCAATCCCCCCAGCCCGACATCGCTCACGACAACGGAACCTCGCGAACCATCCTCAAAGCCGATCACCAGATTGGCCCAGTTTTCCACATCCACCGGATTGGCGCTGATCCACTGGTTCGCCCCCGCCTCCCGGGCCCGCTCGGAAGCGCGGCTGTGGATCAGGTCAGCTGTGTCCGCGAGCACCGACACAGGCCGGATGCCTTTGCCCAGCCGCAACTGGCCCTCCCATTGCTTCAGATGCAGGCACGCCCCGACCGAATGCACACCCATGCGCAACAACGCACCTCCGCCGGTTGACTTCCAATCCCGCGAAAACAACGAGTTTGAGCCCGAGTGATTTTCTTCGGCGCGAAGCTCGAGGATCGAGCCCTTGGAAGCCGCGATGAGCCGCCGCATTTTTTCAATCGGCGGCGCGTAAATCCAGTTTTCCGCGTAGCAAAACCGCACGCGATTCCGGCGCACGGCTTCGCGCACCGCCTCGGCGTTGTTGCGTGCGCCCTCCCGCATGCGGGCCCGCGGCACGCGGGATCCGATTGGCTCGGGGTCACCGGCCACTCCGAAATATCCGGTGAGCGGTTTCTCCACGATGATGTGCTTGCCGGCGTCGGCCGCGCGAATCGCAAATTCATGGTGCAGCGCAGGCGGCACGCAGATATCGACCACATCGATGTCATCCCTGGCCAGCAACGCATCGTAGTCATCGGTGACGAACGCAACCTGGGCTTCCCGCGCCAGCGCGCCGCCGCTTTCCTTTGTCCGGGAGCAAACTCCCCGGATCGCCACGAGGTCCCGGGGCAGCCTGGCGTAATTCGCCAGATGCATCCGCGCCCCGTGGCGCGCGCCCACCATGCCAATGCCCAAAGTCTTCATCCGAGATTTCTCATCTGACCTTTTCTCCCATGACCGTCATGGGTCTTTCAGACCAGCGGGTCACCATTGTGCCCCGTCTGACATTGATGACAAGCCGGTTTCTCCCGGACGGCGTGATGAATTTGCGTCCTGGTTTTTCCAACGGCGGAAACGCCGGCTGCCCAATGGCTCACCGCCATTTTGGTCCCAGGTTCTTGTTTCGCAGCCCGGAAAGGAAAGGGGTCAGAAATGGGGTCCCTCGTTTTGACACTTTCCCGGGTGCGGTTCCCGGTTCCAAGATTTTGTGAAAAGGGCGGTCTTGGAATGGTTCCGTGGTCGGTTGCAGTGTCGAGCTTGTAGCTCGAACCCATCGGCACACAGCGCCGACGCTACACTACGACTTCGCTTGTGTTAAAAGTTTGATTTCCCGGCGCAATCGTTTTTAATGCGCCGGGTTAAATTTTGAAATGAACATCCACGAATATCAGGCCAGGCAGTTGCCCGCCAAATACGATGTCGCCGGCCCGCTGGAAATCCCCGCCAAATGCTCGACGAAGTCCGCACCGCGGCGGCAGTGCCCGCGTAGTCGTCAAATCGCAAATCCATGCCGGCGGACGCGGCAAAGGGACTTTCAAAACCGGTTTTCAAGGCGGCGTGAAGGCCGCCGCGTCGGTGGACGAGGCGGTGTCGCACGCCAGGAACATGTTCGGTAACCTGCTCGTCACCAAACAGACCGCCCGGACGGTCGCCGCGTGCAGACGCTGCTCATTGCCGGCGGCGCAAAAATCAAAAAGAAATTTTATCTCGCGGTGCTGCTCGACCGCGCCGTGGGCCGACCGCTCGTCATGGCCAGCACCGAGGGCGGCAACCGTGCCCAAAATGACAAGCCCCGGCCGGGCAGGTTGATCCGCCGACCGGGACTGGAATAATGAAGCAGCGTGCAGGTTACTGGCAGACTAACTGGAGATCAATATGACCGGCGGTGATGCCGCCGCGTGCGCTTCGCCAAATACCGCGAAGCAAATCCCATGGGTCAAAGTTCAACCGCGTCACCTGCGCCTGCGCGTGTTCATTGCTCGTTCGCCCTGCGACAAATTTTGCCCTCGGCGACCTGGTTCTCGCATTCAAATCGCCAACGCGCACCCAGCTTCTTCGACATCCGAGATAAAAACTTTGCCATCTCCAATTTCACCCGTCCTCGCGGACTGGATGATGACTTTCGCCGCTCGCTCCGCGTTTTGGTCCGCCACGACCAAATCAATTTTGATCTTCGGCAGAAAATCCACCGTGTATTCGCTACCGCGGTAGGTTTCCGTATGTCTGTTCTGCCGGCCAAAGCCCTTCACTTCACAAACGGTCATCCCATCAATGCCGATCTCCCCCAAGGCGTCCTGGACTTCATCCAATTTGGAAAGTTTGATAATCGCTTCAATTTTTTTCATACTTTTTCCACAGTGTCGTTCAATCATTCAACTACACTTGCGTTTGTCTGAACCACACCCATTTAGCAACGGCGATGCCAGCCGGGGCAACCACCAGGCAAATATCTGCAAAGTGCCCAATTTATAAAGGTTTTTGGGGGGGTAATAATTTGGTGTCGTTCAAAAACCTCCGTCATCTCTGTGTCCTTTTGCCCAGCCGATAAGATTTTCGCCAGCGTTGTTGGGTTCGCAGGTCATTTAGCGGAAAATTCAACGCCGCTTTGGTCGCACCATTCAATTCTGCGGAGTGACGAAACCTGGCTGCCGGAAAGGAGCGGCAACCTGGGCGGCCAAAGGTTTGCCAGCACGTCTTGATGTCGCGGCGACGGCGAAACTGCCCGGCTTCGCGGAGCATGACATTCAGATTTTGATGGCCGTGGGCAAGCTGACGCCACTGGGCGATCCCGCTCCGAATGCGCCCAAGTGGTTTGCGGCGGTCGAAATGATCCGGCTCGCGGCTGACAAAGACTGGCTGCACAAGGCCACGAAGGAGATTTCCAAATACTGGCGGCAGAAACGCGAGCGGCGCATGAATCTCCACGTTGTGAAAGCCGGCTTCGGCCCGGCCCCCGCCTCTAGTCAGACGGTACTTTCCGAGCGCAGCGAGGTTAGAGCACAAAAGAGCAAAATCTAAAGCCCCCTCACACAACGAAAGCCGAAGCGGAATGAGACATCCGACGGGCCGATGCTGACGTTGTAGCGGTAGGCACACCGCGCTTGGTTGGCGTCGTTGCCCCAACTGCCGCCGCGCAAGACACGGATAGTTCCCGATGCCGGTCCGCGTGGATCGTTGCCTCCGGCATACGGCGTCCCATACCAATCCCAACACCACTCAGACACGTTCCCTGCCATGTCGTAAAGTCCATAACCGTTCGGCGCAAAATATCCCACCGGATTCGTGTCCGGAGTCCCTCCGGTCGTGAAGGCGGCGTTGTAGCCATTTGGTCCCAAATCGTAGCTATAGTTGGCGGTGTCTCCGGAGTAGTTGGCCAAACTTTCACTGATGAAGTTGCCCCTCGGAAACCGTTGCCCGCTCAACCCGCCCCGTGCCGCCTTCTCCCACTCCGCTTCCGTCGGCAACCGATAGCCATTGGCCGTCCAATTCACGTGAGGATTTAGTGCATGCCCGTTGGTATAAACCTGCGTCAACCCCGCATCCGTGTAATAAACCGGTGTTAATCCCGCCTGCTGCGACCTCGCATTGCTCCACTTCACCGTGTCATACCAATCCACCGTCTGCACCGGATGATTCGCCGCCTTGCCAGAACCCGTATGGTCAAAGCCATATCCGTGGTTCGTGGCCCAATTATAGACCGACTGCCATTGACTATAGCTCACCAGATTCGTGTCCATGTAAAACGCCGACACAGTTACATTCGTGGGGATGGCATCTCTCTCGCCATCCAGACTGTCCCCCATTGTGAACGACCCCGCAGGAATAAGCGCCATGCCGACGGGCGAGTTGGTGTTATACAAACGGTAGAAAATTGCGGGCGAGGTGCTGGTGACGGTGACAGCGGCCACTGGAACGGCATTACTGACCGTAACCCAGTTGTGTGAGGCCAAGTTGGTTGTGCTTTGCAAAACGCAATTCGTAACCGTAGTCGGCCAAAAGAGAACAGTTTGATTACTGGCATGCGCAACGCCAAAATTAGTCAGTTGCCCCAAAGCAGGATGAACGCCGGTAAACAATGCCAGCGTGATGAATAGGGAGTGCAGGTTGGTTTTCATAACTAACCCGGGTTTGGTTTTTCTCACTTCGATGACGACCTGATTTACTACTGCTTTTTACGCCTCGGCCAAGGGAATTGCAATTAAAAGTGGCGTCATCTATTCGTCGACGCGCTGATACAAAAGCGCTGCGAGCCGGACGTTCCCAGCGCACTGATTGCCCCGACCGAGTGCGAGGGTTGGGACGCCGAACCATCAAATTTCGGGCTGAAAAAGTTTCACCTGACGGGCAATTTTGAGCAACCGCTGGCCAAGTTCCTCCGGGGGCAATGACCGTGGCGTGTTCGCCCCTGGCACAAATGGTCCCGCCTTTGACGAAAAATCCGCAACAAAATGAATGTCCAAATAATGTGCAACTGCTTGTCCCGGTTCAGCCTGAAAATGGCAACCCGCAATGGAATCATCGCTGTAAACATTATCAATTGCCCGGCTTGTTAAGTTAATTGTCCAAACCCACCCCACCAGCGGCATAAAACATGCTAATTTTTGGCCAAAATAATAGCCAGTTAAGCAGTTATGGTTATGAAAAAGCAAATTCCCGGATTCACCCTCGGCCTTGCCCTGCTGGGCGCGGCGGCCATCCGACCATGAATGGGTCGGGAAAGAACGAACTTATGAACCATGCCTGTCAGGCAATGCTGATTCGGCGCACGCGGGCGGATTTGGTTTGGCCATACGCGCGCGCCATTCGACGGCTGTTCAAAGCGGCACTTCGCTCGTTGGCCGGGCTGATGCTGTTCACCTCCACGGCTGCCTTTGGCCAGCAGGTGTATGCCGTGGAATTCAACCAAGGCAACAACAACTTATTTGGGACCATCAACCTGCTAACCGGAAGTTTCACGCAATTGGGCAGCGAAGGGTCAACTCTTTTCAACGACATTGCCGCCGCATCCGATGGCACACTGTATGGCATCATTAATTCGTCTTCACTGGTGACCTTGAACACCAACAACGGCGCGATAAGCAGCAGTGTTTCCTTCAGTGTCAACGGCATCGAATCCCTGGCCTTCGCCCCCAACGGCACACTTTACGGAGCGACCCAAGGCGCTCTTTACACCATCAATCCCGCCACCGGGGTTGCGACCTCCGTGGGTTCCTTCAACAACAGTGTCATTGGCAATTCGGGCCAAAACATCCGCTTCGGTTACGACGGCAACCTTTACGACACCGATGCCGGAGTCAACGCCAATAACACGGATTTGTTTAGCATCAGCTTGAACAATGGACTGGCGACGTTCATGGGGGTGGTGACCAACTTTCCGGGGTTGAGCCTGGAAAACGCCGACTCGCAGATGTATGGCGTCGGCATTCAAATCAACTCGGCTTCCTCCTTGGTGCAAAGTCTGGTGGGAATTGATCTGAATAGCCTCGTGCCCGGCGGAACCAATCTGGACGGTTCGACGGTGAACCTCAGTTACGAATTGTTGACCGACAACTTCCCCAACAATTACAACTTTTCGTCTGCCGACCTGTATGTTGTTCCCGGTTCCATCCTTCCCGCTCCTGAACCGGGGGTGGGCCTGATCTGCTTGACCGGCGGGCTGATACTTCCGGTCATCACAATAAGCCGCAAACGTCGTTTCGCGCAGTTCCAGCACCTCGCCGATGCCGCGGATTTTGATTGCTCCGCAACAGTGCTGTAAAGGTGTGGGCGATGGCCATTCGAGGTCGGTGACATGAATGGTTACCGCGTCTCGCCGCTGGTGAAAGTTTCACCTAAATCTTCACCTGATTCTTCACCTGACGGGCAATAAAGGGGCGGTAACAGGGCAATGAGCGAGCATTGGGCGAGCAGTCGAAAAAACAGCTTGAACCCCTGTAAAACAAGGCTGGAATAAGCCTTGAAACAGAGTGTGTCAGGCTCGAAACGGTGAAGCTTCCTCGTTCGATTCCGACCTCCGCCTCCAGTTCTAACTGCGTGTGCAGCAAAGATTTTGGAGTCGAAGGGTCTGCAACGGACACCAAAACGGACACCATTTTTCCTACTCCGTCATAACTTGGCGTAACGGATGGTAACTCGCCCGTTACTAGCTAACACTACGGAACCGGCTTCTGTCATCCTTGCGATTGCGTGAAATTATGAAAACACGTTATCGCTTAACCTGTCGCGGCATTCGCGGTGGAAATTATTACTGCGTGGACACCACCACCGGCAAACGCACCAGCCTACGTACCACCAACGCCGATGAAGCCCGCCAGATTGTCGAGGCCAAGAATAATTCTCAACGCCAGCCGGTGCTAAATCTGCATATCGCAAAAGCGTATCTGGCCGGTTCAGACGACGGCATTACCACGCGGACTTGGCAGCACGCCATTGAATCGTTAATCAATATGAAAGAGGGAGCCAATCAGGAACGCTGGCAAACAGCGGCAAAAGACAAGGCACTGGCTCCCTTGCTCCCGCAAGTCATCATCGAAACGCAAGGCGAACTGCTTTTGAAAGTGCTGCAAATGGGCACGGTTTCCACCAATGTTTATTTGCGGCGGCTGCATAATTTCTGCGTGGACATGAATTGGCTGCCGTGGCCGCTGGTTCCCAAACGCCAATGGCCCGCAGTGCGGTTCAAAGATAAACGGGCGATTACATGGGAGGAACATTGCCGGATTGTGGCGCGGGAAACGAATCCCCAACGGAAAGCGTTTTATCAATTGGCGTGGCATCTCGGCGCGTCGCAATCAGATTTGGCGCATCTGCAAGCTGAGGACGTGGACTGGCAGGCACGGATTATTTGTTACGTTCGGATGAAAACACGCTGGCGCGGTCAGCAACCGCCACAGATTCGGTTTGGCAAAGATGTCGAAGACATTTTGGCTACGCTTCCGAAAATCGGCGCGTTGTTCCCGTATCTGCAAAGAGTGCGGGCGGGAGATCGGGCAACGGAATTCAAGCAACGCTGTGTCGGGCTTGGCATTCAAGGCGTGTCATTGCACTCCTACCGTTACGCATGGGCGGAACGAGCCAAGATTTGCGGTTATCCTGAACGCTTTGCACAACTTGCTTTGGGACACAACAGCAAAGCGGTGCATCGGTCGTATGCCAAGAAAGCACAGGTCACTTTGCCGCCGTTGGAGGAATTCGAGAAACAGATGATTCAACCCCCGGTTTTGACAGTGATGCGGACTGATTCAGCAGTTGCTCATGCGGCTTGACGGAATGCCCATTCTGAATTTTGGATTTCCGCACGTTCTGCGTTTGCCAGTGCTTAACAATGGCATCGGAAGCGCGTGTCAGCCAGTTGAGATCGTCCCGCAACTTTTGGAGCGTAGCCGTGGCAAAGAACTTTGTTCCGCTGCTTGGCGGGTGTCCCAAAGGTTTGAGCAGTCCGGCACTAACCAGAACGGGAATGTCGTGCGGAGCAAAGCCAAGAATCCACGCTGCCTCTTCCGTTCCCGCGCGCGCGGGCATAAGTGGCTCTATCCCTACAAGGCGTGCTAGGAACTAACACTCCGATCTTGTCCTCCCACTTCAGACCGCATTGGGCATTGTGTCGGTCGAGGAGCGTCTGAAGAACCTGGATGTCCAAGGCAGCCTCGTTTCGGATCGATTCACCTGCGTTAGCCTTTGGATGGTGCACCAGTTTCGGCTTTCTTCGTCTCGGCTTGGGCCTGGTCGAGAGCTACATTAAGCAGCAAAACATTCACTCGCGCCTGGCCGAGAAAACCCCACTGCGGTGGCTCAACGAATCGCTCCACCAACTCCTTGACCTTGTCCTCGCTCATGCCGCGCGAGGCGGCGACGCGAGAGATCTGAAGACGCGCAGCTTCGGGGCTGATATGCGGATCAACGCCGCTGGCGGAGGCAAAGACCATATCCGCCGGCACAACCGTATTTGTCGGCAGGTTGTTTCCGCTGATGAAGGCCGCAATGTTGTTCATGACATTCGTATGCAAAGGTCCGCTGGTTGGCCCCAGGTTACTGCCACTTGATGCTACGATGCCTGATGGCCCCGTGCCGTAGCCGCATGCCGACGGCCGCGGCCAGAAGTAATTGGTGCCCTGGAACTGCTGCGCCAACAGCACGGAGCCAATGATCTTGCCGTTCTGTTCCACCAGACTTCCGTTCGCCTGGCTGTGAAATGCGATCTGGGCGAAGATCGTCATGACGACCGGATACATTACTCCGGCCACGATACTCCACAAAATAGTCTGCCTTACGGATTGGGTAATAAGTTTTATCATAGTGTTTTCTCGTTCGTAATTTTCGGCATCAGCGACATCAAGGTGCCAAGTGAACCAACACCAGCAACATATCGATCAATTTGATGAATATGAACGGCACGATGATGCCGCCAATGCCGTAAATCAGCATGTTGTTG
>Ga0116134_1000396_pt1 | contig 22791 bp, 20 predicted proteins | sample June2015DPH_19_5_FD_89737 | JGI IMG/M metagenome (GOLD analysis project Ga0116134, IMG submission 89737) | Peatland microbial communities from SPRUCE experiment site at the Marcell Experimental Forest, Minnesota, USA - June2015DPH_19_40 | ecosystem: Environmental > Terrestrial > Soil > Wetlands... | reverse complement strand
GTAGTGCAACTGGACCTGCTGCTCGCTGACCTGAGCGTCGAGCGAGTGAAATTGCGCCTGGGCAGCGTCGAGAGTGGCGCGCGCCTGGTCGAGATCCTGCTTACTAACTACGCCGGCATTGGCAAGACCGTTGACGCGATCATAATTTTGCTGCGCCCATTTCACCTGGGCCACTTGCGCGGCGCGGGCGTCCTCCTGGCTCTTGACCGTGGCTTGCTGCTTGGCAGGATCGATCTGCATCATGGGAGCGCCGTCCGCGACGCGTTCGCCGGAGTGGACGAATATCTGAGTAATAATGCCTTCGACCTGTGGCATGACCACGGCAGAGTCGCGAGATTTCAAGGTAGCGACATAGTCAGTGGTGTCGTCGACTCTTTGGGCCTTCGCCGTTTGGACTTTGACAGGCATAGCCTGCGGGGCGGCAGCTTTGGCTGCTTTGCCCTTGCCGCAGGCGGCCGTGAAGAGGAGTGCGGCCAGAAGGCTGACGGGCAGAATCAGAGGTGACGTTCTTGCGAAGACTCGAAACATATCGTTGCTCTGAAAGACGCGGCGAGGCGCGTCTCTACGGGAAACCAGGCACCCCTTTTGGGGCTGGGCGTCGCGGTGACCCAACCGCAGCAATATTAGAACAATTAATGGATTCATGGTAATGGCAGGAGGCTCCGAGGAATTTTCGGTTCTGTTAAATTGTTGGGTCATGAAACCGAGTCGAAGTTTTGCGAGCGACAACAATGCGGTGGTGCATCCCGAGGTACTGGAGGCAATACGACGCGCCAACGAAGGGCATGTGGTGGGGTATGGGGATGATCCGCACACAGAATCGGCGGTGGGAAAATTCCGAGAACAGTTCGGAGCCGAGATAGCCGTGTTCTTTGTTTTCAATGGGACGGCGGCGAACGTGCTGAGTTTGCAGGCGCTGACGCGGCCATTTCATGCGGTGCTGTGTCCGGAGCTGTCTCATATTTATACGGATGAATGCGGCGCGCCGGAAAAGTTTACGGGCTGCAAACTGGTGCCCCTGGCGGCGCCGGACGGGAAGTTGACGGTGGAAACGGTGGCGCACGCGTATCACGGAATTGGGGACCAGCATCACGTGCAGCCGCGAGTGATTTCGATTACGCAATCGACCGAGATGGGGACCATTTACAAACCGGCAGAAATCGAGGCGCTGGCGCAGTTTGCTCACGAGCGGAAAATGTTCCTGCACATGGATGGGGCGCGGATTTCAAACGCGGTGGCAGCGCAGCGACTGACCCTGCGGCAGGCGACGCGCGATTTGGGAGTGGATGTGCTTTCGTTTGGCGGGACGAAGAACGGGCTGATGGGGGTGGAGGCAGTGGTGTTCTTTCGTCCGGAACTGGCGGAGAATTTCTTGTTTGTGCGCAAGCAGGGGATGCAGTTGGCATCGAAGATGCGCTACATGGCGGTGCAGATGGAGGCGCTGCTGACGAACGATCTCTGGCGGCGGAATGCGGAGCGCGCTAATCGGATGGCGCGTTTGCTGGAAGAAGAAGTGAAGAAGATTTCGCCAGTCAAGATTGTGTATCCCGTGGAGGCGAACGGAGTGTTTGCGCAAATTCCGCGGGAGGCGATTAAGAAGATACAGGAGCGGTACTTCTTCTATGTGTGGAGCGAAGAAGAGTCGGTGGTGCGATGGATGTGCTCGTTCGACACGACGGAAGAAGACGTCCGGGAGTTTACGCAGTTTGTGAGTGAGATAGTGGGGGGCCTGCAGAACTAAAGTCCCATCCGATTTCCGCAGAGACGCGGCTTGCCGCGGCTTAGACAGAACCCAGTATTTTGGGGCCACACACAGAAACGGGGCGAGCCCCGTCTCTACAGGCGGACTTACTTTTTGCCTGCCCTAACCCTTGCCCATCGCGCTCGCTGCGCGGCTGCGATTCTCCTGCGCCCGGCCGCCGACATGGTTCGTTTCTTGCGAGTCACGGCCGGTCTGCGCTTGTTTCCGTGCAGGAACACCTTCCCGAAGGTAGTTAAGGCAGCGGTTATGCGGTGGAGTTCATTCTCGAGTCGCGCACGTTCCTGCTCGAGTTGTTTAACTACAGACTGAATTAGTGTTTTTGGCATGAGTGGATTCTATCACCCGTAAGTTGGACATCAAGGCCGTTCCTCCGGGAGGGGAATCATCAACCAGGAAATTCCCGTTTCTGGATGAAATCCCTTTCTGGGCAAGGATTTCAGGCTGAGTCACGTCTTACCAAATGGAATGCAAAGGCCGGTGGCACACTAGAAGGATTGAATGGCACTGGCCTCGTCCGCTTGGATGTCGAATACGGTGTACAACTTGGTCAGCTGAAGCAAATCATGCACCCGCTTGCTAGGATTGACGAGTTTCAAATGTCCGCCATGGCTCCGGACGGTTGCATAAGACTTAACTAGCTCCCCAATGCCTGAGCTATCGACATACCCGACTTCGTGCAAGTTCAGCAGGATTTTGTTGCTTCCCTTCTCCAGCAGTCCGCGAACGGTGTCACGGAGAATAACATTGCCTTCGCCCAGGGTGATCCTCCCACTTACATCGACTATGGCAACGCCCGCGACCTGGCGAACGGCAGTTTGCATCTTGATGGGAGTGTGGCCCTGAGTCCCGAGGCCCAGGCGATCGAGGATTCCGCAGGCCACGGTCGCGGTGTCGTGCGATTCCGTACGCACCACAATGAGGGAGTGGTCCTCTTTCAATAGCTCGCGGAAAAGCGCGGCGTCCTCGGAACTTTTTTCGTCGGGAGTCGGCCGTGGGCTAGCGCTGTTGCCGGCAGCAGCTCCTCCAATGGCAGAGCCGGCTCCCGCGCCGGCCAACCCGAGAAGAGCGGCGGCCCCGAAGCCCAGCGCGAATACTTGGCCGATTCCGGGAACAACCAGCAGCGACGCGGCGACCACCCCTGCGGACATGCCTGTAGCTGCGCCCATGAACCCGCCGACGGTTGCGCCAAATCCCTTGCCAACGCTCTTGGCCTCGGTCTCCGATCGGGTGAGAAAGACAATCGAATCTTTCGGCACTTTCTGATCCAACAGTTCTCGAACGGCCTCTTCAGCACGATCACGAGAAGAAAATACTCCAATGGCAGTCTCCACGGGTTCCTCCTGATTCCGACAGCTAAGTCACACTCCGCTCATGCAGTCACCAACCGAGGTCGGACTTGTGTTCGGAGTTACTTTGCTCGCCGAACTGGTTACGTTTCTTGTAAGACATGATCATTAAGCCGATGCAGATGCCCATAGGTGGGAAGATGAGGACGAGGATCCCGCTCTTAAGGGCTTGAATCATGCGCGGACCCGCCCCGGCGGCTTGCGTGTAACAGAGGGCGCAGCTTTGGCTCCATGCGGGCAGAGAGAGGCACGCGAGGACGAGCAAAAAAAGAGCGGCCTTGGCGATGGTTGCGATTCTACTGTTCATAGTCCTCCTCATCACCGTCCCATTTGCCCGGTTCAGTGCGGGCGCATGTGGAGCAGGCGGACGCTATCGGGCCAGATCATGTTCAGCATGAAGAGGACGAAGAGCGTGTACGGGATCAAGGCGAGGAACAGGACCTGGCGTTCCTGGCCGAGGTGCATAAAGTACATCACGGCAATGGCCGCCTGCAAGAAGGCGAGCATGAGCATCAGCATCCCCTGCGGACCGGCCATCATGGCAAAGCAGACCTGGTAAATGGCGATCGCCATGATGGTCACGTACACAACGTAGGTTGTCACCATGCTGTTTGATTTTCCGGTCGAATTCGGTGTCGTAGTCATATTCATTTACCTTGAGTTCACCTTCCCGTGGTGTTTCGCTAGCGCTTCATGTTCAAGAGGTAGACCATGGGCACGACGAACATCCAGACAATGTCGACGAAGTGCCAGTAGAGAGACCATATCTCGATGTGTTTGGCAGAGTAGCGTCCGGCCTTGTAAGTCAACGCGACGACGGTAAGAGCGATGACGCCACCGATCACGTGTAACATGTGCAATCCGGTGATGGTAAAGAAGCTGGCGCCAAACAAGGGCGCGCCCCAGGGATTCTGAAACATGCGGACGCCTTCCCCGATCAGCGAGCGCCACTCGAGGAGGTGAAGGATGGCGAAAAGCACGCCCCCGGCGGCGGTGATCATGGTCCACTTGAAGGCTCCGGCGCGGTCGCCGTTTTGAGCGTCCCGCACCGCAAAAAGAATAGTCAAGCTGCTGGTAACCAGGATGAAGGTCATCAGCAAGGCTTTCCAGATACTAGCGTGCTCGAACGGCGTGGGCCAATCAGGGCTGGCGTTGCGGATGTAGCCGTAGGCGAACAGGAAAGCGCCAAAGGTGACCGCATCCGAGATAATAAACAGCCACATCACCAGTTTGCTGGATGGAATGGCAAAGGGTGACTCTTCCATCACGCTTGCAGCGTGGGGATCGACTGCGAGATTCGCTTGACTCACTGAGCCTCCTGATCGGTTACAGCTTTAACCAGTCGTTACAGTTTTAACCAGACGTTAGAGCTTTAAGCAAACAACGAAAAGCAGGTAGATCCAAAGCATGCCCATGAAATGCCAGTAGTAAGACGTTGAGTCCATGGTGCTCTTTCGCAGGACAGGCACCGGGCTGCGCAGGAGATACATCACTCGTAACAAGCCACCCAAGCCGCCAAGTACGTGAATGGCATGGACTGCGGTAAGTACGTAGAAAAACGAACTGTTGGGATTTGTCGCGAGATACAGTCCTTCGGATCGCAGTTGTAGCCAGGCCAAGTACTGGCCGACTACGAAAGTGAGTCCAAGAGCCAAGGTGGCGCCGAGCCACTGCATGGCCTGAGAGCGGGTCACACCCTCGAGGCGAATGTAGCGGGCAACTTTTTTTCGCGCGAATTCGAGCGTCAGGCTGCTGAGGACGAGGATCGCGCTGTTGAGATATAGGATGCGCGGGATGAGGATGTGCTGCCAGTCGTTGCCGGAGCCTTGGCGGACGATGAGGGCACTGGTGAGGGCAGCGAAGCACATGGCGATCGCCGCGAGGGCAACCCAGATGCCGGTGCGGGCGGGCTCGGGCGATCGGTCAGCGACGGCACGGAGTCCTCCGCTGTCGGGGATGAGACCCGCAGGGCCATTGCCGCCGGGCATGCCGGGGAAGGGTCTGGACGGCGGCTTATCAATCACCGGCGGGGCGGGAACGGTTGTGGCCATGTTACTAGTTGCCTTTCTTCGGAGAACCTCAGCGGCTAAAGCCGCTTCAAAACAATGCAGTTACCGCAGCGCTGAAGCGCTGCGCCACCCAAAATCAACTTACGAACGAATTGGAGTTTTCACCTGTTCGGGTGAATTCTGCATTATGAAATCTTCCTTGGCGCCTTCGACGCCGTATTGGTATGGGTCGTGATAAACAACTGGGTGGGTGCCACCGAAGTTGTTCCACGGCGGCGGCGACGGAACAGTCCATTCGAGCGACGTCGCGTTCCACGGGTTCTCGGGAGCGGGCGGGCCCCAGAAACGGCTATGGACGAGGTTGTACAGGAAAATCAGCTGGGCCGCTCCAGTACATAGCGCGGCGATGGTGATGAATTTGTGCACCGGCATCAAGGGCGCCATGAAATCATCCACGAACGACGAGTAACGCCGGACGTTGCCGGCCAACCCGAGATAGTGGAAGGGCATGAAGATGCAGTAAGCGCCGACAAAGGTAAACCAGAAGTGAATTTTGCCCAGGGTTTCATTCATCATGTGGCCGGTCATCTTGGGCATCCAGAAATAAGTTGCGGCAAAGATGCCGAAGATGGCGGCGACACCCATGACCAGGTGAAAGTGGCCGACGACGAAGTAAGTCGCATGCAGGTAGATATCAATCGAGGGCTGGGCGAGGAAGAATCCGCTGACGCCGCCGCTCACGAACATGGAGATGAAGCCCAAGGCAAACAGAGAAGCGGCGGTGATCTGGAGGCGCGAACCATAGAGGCTGCCAAGCCAGATCAGCGTCAATATGGTTGCCGGGATGGTGATCATCAGGGTCGGGAACGAGAACACCAGAGCGGAGAATGGATTCATGCCGCTGAGGAACATGTGATGTCCCCAGACCATGTAACTGAGAAAGCCGATGGCCATCATGGAGCCAATGACGACTTTGTGACTGAGTAGCGGCTTACGCATGCTGTTGATCAGGATGTGGGAGACGATGCCCATGGCGGGCAGGATTGCGATATAGACCTCGGGATGTCCGAAGAACCAAAACAGATGCTGCCAGAGGAGCGGCGAGCCTCCGGAGTGGGGTTCAAGATGGTCGCTGACGACGAGGCCGGCGGGAATGAAGAAACTGGTGCCGGCAACGCGATCGAGGATCAGGAGCAGGCAGGCCGGCAGCAACACGGCAAAGGCGAGCAAGGCGATGCAGGAGGTGACGAACCACGCCCAGGTACTGATCGGCATGCGCATCAGGGTCATACCTTTGGCGCGTAGGTCGAGGGTGGTCGCAATGAAATTCAGAGAACCTAGCAGCGACGCGATACAGAAGATCGCGATCGAGATCCCCCAGAGATTTTGCCCCATGCCTAAGCCGGGACCAGCGTCGTGGCCAACGGCGCTGAGCGGAGCGTAAGCGGTCCATCCGGAGATGGGCGGGCCATCGGGAACGACGAAGGCGGCGAGCAATACGACGAAAGCGACGAAGGTGGTCCAGAACGACATCATGTTAAAGCGCGGGAAGGCCATATCTTCGGCGCCGATCTGAATGGGCAAAAAGTAGTTGCCGAAGGCGGCGAAGGGCGCGTTGGTGAGCACAAAGAAAACCATCAACGTGCCGTGCATAGTGAGCAGAGAGAGGTAGTACTCCGGCGTTATCAGACCGCCGGGCGCGCCGTTCTTGGAGAGCAGTTGGAGGCCGGGAATGGCTGCGTTTGGCCAGACGAGGTGAAAACGCATCAGCCAGGAGAGGACCATCCCGATAAAGACAGCAACCAGCGCGAGGGCGTAGTACTGCAGGCCGATGATCTTGTGATCGAGGCTGAACACATACTTCCGCAGAAAACCCTGGGGAGGACCGTGATGCGCTGCTGCTTCCGACATTTAACCACCTCGAGTAAAGAGCTGAACTAAGTAGAGACGCTGCTTGCCGCAACTCCTGCCGCGGAGTTAGACGGGGCAAGCCCCGTCTCTACAGGAACGGGTTACTGGGCTGCTTTGTCTTTCAACCATTTATCAAAATCTTCCTGTGACAACACCTGCAAATACGCTTTCATGTTGTAGTGGCCGAGTCCGCAGAGTTGGGTGCAGACGATTTCATACTGGCCGGTCTTGGTCGCGGTAAAGTGGACGGCGAGATCGAGACCGGGGACGAAATCCTGCTGGATGCGAAGTTCGCGGACATAGAACGAATGCCCAACATCCTTGGAGTGCATCAGCAGGTTGACTTGGCGATTGACCGGGACGGCAAGCTCGCCGGCCACGATATCGTCGCGAGAATCAACATCGTTTTCGGGATCAAGGCCGAAGAAATTCTGGTTGCCTTCGTCAATCTTCTCGGGATGCGGAGTGCCGAACTTACCGTCCGGACCGGGATAGCGGAAGTAGAAAGCGAACTGACCGGCCTGGGCCTGGATGGTAATGGCATCCTTGTCAGGCGGAGCGAAATAAACCGTGGCCCACGCTTTTTGGCCGATGACGCCGAGGGCGAGAATCTCCGTTCCAACGAAGAGGAAAGCGGCGATGACGAGGCCTTTGGCGCCACCGGGGAAGGTTTTGAGCTTGTCACTCTTGCCGCGGCCTGCAAACTGCCAGACGAAGAGCGCGAGCACGAACTGCGCGGCGAGAAAGGAGACGCCGGCTTCCCACATGGTCTCGTGCAGTTGGTCGTCGATCGCCGCCCCGTGAGTGGAAATATCCGCGGGAGGTCCCCAGTAATTCATGACGATGGGGATGGCCGACAAGACCGCGATAATAGCAATTGTGACTGCAAAGAGCTTAGCCATTACTTATCTCCGCTTGCCCAGCTTGAGTAGGCGTGCGGCGGAGAGGTTCGCCTCCGCCGCCGCTGCTAATAGGCCTTCGCTTTGAAAGTGAAGTTGACGTCTTTGGTTTCGTTGCCGGTGATGGTGACATCGGCAGTTTGAGTGCCGTAGTCCTCATGCCAAGCGGTAATGGTGTACTTGCCGGGAGGCAGGTTGGGCAGCTTGAATTCACCCGCACCCTTGCTTACGTCGTAGTGATTGGTGTTGAGCACCACGAACCAGCCGTGCATCCAGGGATGGATGTTGCACTTCACCGAGATGAATTCGGGCTTCTCGTATTTCTCTTTGATGGGCGGCGTGCCGGGGGGCTGGGATTTGTTCCACTCAATGTTCGATTTGGGCAGGGGGTGAATGTTGTGCGAAGTCTGGTCGGCGTTGACGATATCGAGTTCCTGGTTGACGTGCATGGGCAGAACGTGCGGAATATATTGGCACCCTTTCTGGGTGTAGGTGACAGCCTGCGAAGGAACCTGGCCGTCATCGGGCGCTCCGGAGGAAACGTAGACCACCACATTTTCCAATGCATTGTTGGGACCGGTCACAACCGTTTCGTTAAGCACAGGTGTGGTGGCATGCTCCTTGGCGCAGCTCGGTTCTTTGGTCATATCGACCTGTTTCGGTTTGACCGGCGTGCCCGTGTAGGTCACCTTGCCACTAACGGTTCCAGCGAACATCAGAGACGGACACATGATTGACGCGCATACGAGCAGCGTCAAAAGAACTGGCAGCATTTGCTTAGTGCGCATTCTATTACTCCCTCCTCGGGACTTGGTATTCATTACTGTCCGCCACCGGGCGACTTGTTATCGGCGGGGACAGTGGCTGGCGCCAGGTTACTGGTTGGTTTTTCTACGTACGGGGGAATAACTCCGTGCGCAGCCGAAAGAACTTCGTTTTCTTTGCTCTTGCGATGAACCTGCAAGGTACGCAGGAAGTGGACGAGGTCCCAGGCATCGTTGGGCTGAATTACATCAGCGAAGGAAGGCATGGGGGTGCCGTCGACACCGGTCATGAAGATCTTGTAGATGTCCTGATTGGTATTGCCACACTTGAAGCGCGAATCGTTCCCGCCGGTGGCGAAATTGTAGGGGCGAATCGGATTGTCTTTGCTGTCGGTAAGGGTGGAGGCGGACGGACCGTCGCCCTCGCCGTGGGTACCGTGACACTTCCAGCATTCGAGCTTAGTGAAGAGAGCTTTGCCGTGGGCGATGCTGTCGATGGTGACCGCGGGCTCGGCGGGAACGGTGATGGGCGTGCCGGCCTTTTCGTGCTCCCAACGGGGCGAGAAGATCTTGATGTAGGCCACCAAGTCGGCTTTTTGCTGCTTGGTGAAGGTATTCCAGATCGGCATGTTGGAGTTGGTGAGGCCGCGTCCGATAGTCTTGTAGAGATCTTCATCGGTGGGCAGGGTGCCGGTCAGAGTCGAGCGGCACTTGAACGCGGCGATGGTGAAGTCACGCGGTTTGGGATCAAGCCAGACGGCGTTCTCGCCGTTGGCATCGCCGTAGTCACCGTGACAGCCGGCACAGTAGCGGCGGTAGTCGCTTTTTGCGTCCGCCGCGTGGCCGGTGATATTCCCGATGTGGCTCTCCATGGGCTTCACCACGACGGGAGGCTTGGGGCCTACGTCGGGCGCTTCCTGGGCAAAGGCGCGAGGGGTGGACGCGACGGCGAGGACCAGTCCTAGAATTGTAAAGCCGAGAATCGCGGTGCGTGGGATCGCGGTGAAACGCATTGGCTTCAAGCTGTTCATAGTCAGCACCCTTCAACTGAAGTCAGCGCTGGCGAAACGAGTTCGCCAGCGGATTCATCCTCATCAGAAATCAAAGTCAATTCCGAACAGCAATTCGCTGCTGTTTACGTTGGTCGGATTGCCAGCCGAGTTATTGGGCCCGGTAAGGTCCTGGTGGAACAGGTTGAATTCGCCGAAATAGGCAAAGCCGGATCGGCTGGTCATATAGGGGTTGTAGCGATAGCCGATCGAATAGTTGTTGATGTTTCCCAGGTTAGACGGGGTCCCAGGAGTGGCTTGTTGCGACATTCGTTCCGCCTCATAGACGGCTTTGAAGATCAGCTGTGGACTGTATACATAGCGAGCTTCGAAGGTGTAGCCGTTCCAGGTGGGCGCCTGCGATCCCGCCGGAAGAGTGGTTCCCGGCGTGTTGTTCAAGTAAGGGCAACCGGCGTTGACGGGACTCGAACAGGTTGCTGTTGCGCCTCCATTGCCATCCGTGGCTATTGCGTCGCCATAGCCCTGCCCGAACCATGCGTTATCCGACCCGTGCTGAGTTACAACGTTGAGGTCAAAATGGGGACCTAAGTAGAATTGTCCGTAGAATCCTACACGACTGAATCCCTTGTTGCCGATTCCCGAACCAGGGATGGGCACGGCACCCGTCGGGCCAGAGCTAGTCAGATAGTAGGTTGCCGCCTCTCCTACAAAGGCGTAGGCTCCGACACGCTCCGTCCCCAGCTTGCCGGCATCAAATGCCTGGTCGAAGGTAAAGAATCCGCTATAGGAGTTGGCTCCGGTGATCAGGCCGACGTTGCCATCGTTGGAACTGAGCAGGGACGCGGAAATCCGCGTCCGATCGTCGACCGAGTGTCCCATGTACTCGACGCCGAACTGGTTGTCGCCCATTTGCCCGACGAAGTTTCCATCACCCACCGGGACGAAGTGATAGGTCTGATAAATACCGCCGTTACCGGTGAGCCACAGGGTGCGCTTTTCAGAAAGCAGGTTGTTGAGCTCGAATCGACCTAGCCGGACGTTGAGCCAAGAGCTGCCCCCGATGTTATCGATACGGGCATTGACGCTTTCAAAATGAAACGCTCCCGTTGGGTCGGATGACGGGAGCACATAGAACGAGATGTTCTTCTCCAGAGTGCCGCCGGTGTGGAAGTCGAGCCCGCTCAGGTCGAAGCCGGTCGAGTTGATGCGTTGGGCCGTCGAACCGGTGATCCCGGTCCCGCCCCCCTCTACGGGTCCGTATGTGTCAACCTGCTGAAGACTGCTCACTCGGTGCCAAATCGGCGTGATACGGAAAGTCACCGGCCAGTAGCCGGGATTCTGCCAGATGGGCGAATCCCGCTCGTTCATCAACTGATAGCCGTTGTCTCTGAACTTCAGCCCGAAGTTGTTCAAGGCGGGCCAGGACTCGTGGCAGGCTGAACAACGAAGCCCGTACTTCCTGGCGAAGGCGGGTAACGCGCTCGCCGACTGGCTTGCGCCCAGCAGCAGAAAGAGCAACGCGAAAGCAGCGGCTAGAATGGAATTTAGCCGCTGCGGCTTAAGACAGAGATGAGACTGCGCCCACATACGCATGCTGCACTCCTCGGACGAAGGTCACAAATTTTGCAAGAAACGAGAGGGACCACAACGCGCAAACGAATGCGCTCGGGAAGCGATTAAGCGGACAGACACCGGCTTAATTGCTCCTGCGCACGACCCAAAAGTTTGCGGTTAAGTGGTCCAACCACCCCACAGCCGGTGGATAGTAGCGAAGTGTAAGGGCGTTGTCAAATTTTTTTTTTACAAATTGTTTACATGGCGCCCCGGAGAGTGGCTGTGGGGTGGCGCTTGGGGGACGGAGTTGACAGCGGTCATCCCAGCGTAAGAGACTCTTGCAACAGGAGTACCGGAGCCGGTCGTGATGTCGGACAACAGTTTTCGTGGTAAGGGCCTGAATGGTTGGGTTGGGTTTCATGGAGCTGGACTTTATCTCAATCTCAGGGTAACGGCAGTATTTCTTCTGGTCATTCTCATTCTCATTGCGGCGGCAATCCCCTCGCACGGGCGCGAAAAAAATGTACTAGAGTATGGCGCCGGTCTGATCGTCAATATTCCCCTGCCGGAACCCGAAGTGGCGCGAGTGGTGGAAGAGGTGGCGCAGAACACGCTTATCCGTGGGACCAAGGAATACGACAAAGACCAGTACGTCATGGGAGCGGTCGCGGCTACTTCGACGGCGGTTTTTCCAGAACGGACGGAGGGGGGCAAGGTTTTCTACAAGGTGCGGATGCACGCGCTCGATCCGCGAAATTTCAAAGACAGCAGCGATCTTGGGACCTTGGCGGTGCGCTATGTGGTGCAGCCACAGGGCTTCGACAATACCGTGCTGCGCATTGACGCACGGTTTGTGGAGGATATACGGCACAGCGTTCATCTATCGAACGGGTCGGTGGAAAGCAACGAGTACAAGAACATCCAGGATCATCTGGATGCGGTCGAACTGATGAAAAAGGAAACCGCCGAGGCCTTACAGGCGAAACAGGAGCGCTTGGCGAAGGAAAACTTCGGGATTGGCAGTGACACAGTTGTGCTGAGCACTCCGCCATCAGAGACGCCCATCGAGAGCACGAATGGCGAGAACACGAGCGGCCAAGCGGCGGCCCACGAGCAGCCCGCTGAATCGCTGGAGCAACGCGTGGCTGAGCTGCGCCGTCAGGTGGAGCGTGTCGTCAAGCAGCCTGGGGCTCCGCTGCAGTCCGCTCCGTTTCACACCGCGAGCACGCTGAAATCTCTGGAGCCTGGGGCCGAAGTCCTGATTCAGATTGCAACGCCTTATTGGTACGGAGTCGAAACGCACGACGGACAGCATGGATGGATTCGACGCGACCAATTGGAGCAGGTGCCATGACGGGGTGGAGTTTGCCAGGCGCTACTTGGCCATTCACTACTCGGCCATTCTCTACTTGGCGTTGCGCCCGCCGATTCCTGCGCGCTGCGTTGTCTGCGTTTCTGGCCTTCGTTCTCTTAGGAGCAGCGGCGCAGGGCGGGTGGGCGCAAACGAGTCCGCAAGGTGGGCCGTACGAGCGCATCTACCAGCAGTCGAAAAGCGCGGTGGAGAAAGCGCTGAAGGAGTTGCAACCCTCGATGCGTGGACGGCTGCCAGCGCTGGAAGGATTCGCCCTGCCGGGCAATCATCCTTTGAACCAGTACCAGCGGGCTTATTACCAATCTGCCGTGCAGGTGAGCTCGACTGCGTCGGGCGGAGCGGTGGTGCGGGTGAACACGAAGGTGACGGCATGGTACACGGATTCAACTCCATCTCATTCGGGATACCAATTGCTGACTTCGAATGGCCGGCTCGAATCCGACCTGCTGGACCAGTTAAGCGATCTGCTTGCGAGCAGCTCTGGCGGGACGACTTCGGGCGGGAGTTCCAACGTTCCGACGATCGCTCCACCGGCAACGGCTAAGCGGCCAGCAATCGCGGAGAAGGGAGTTGCGGACCCAGGCATCGCGGAACCTACCATTTCGGCGCCGATGCCCCAGTTGCCGGGAAGCGGGCACACATTTTCGTCTTCAATCGAACCGGGCCTGTCGGGTCAGCAACTGGCAGAGACGAAGAATTCGCAGAACAGAGCTGCTGATCAGGCCGCCGCCCGTTTGGAAGCGGAGGCGGCGAGTTTGGAGGAGGTGCTCAAGAATCAGGCGCATCCGAAGAATCTGGTGGCGATAAAGAAAACGGGAACGCCGGTAGTCGCGTCTCCCAGTTTGAATGCTAAGCCCTTGTTTCTGGCGACCGCACACGATGAGTTTGAGATGTTGGATTTCAATGCGGACTGGGTTCACGTGCGGATTTCGGGCCTGTCGCGGGGGTGGATCTGGCGCACGAGCCTGGAGATGCCGGAGGGTTTTTCGGACGTTCCGCTGGTCGGCACGAAGACCGCACCGGTCGCGGCCGACCTGTTTCTGGTGAAGCGCGAGGAAACTGCGCCCTTCCCGGGGGACTGGGAACCACTGCGGGGCAAGAACGTGAAAATCGTCTCGGTGCAGAAGGTGCAGGAAGACGAGAAGAACAGCGGCGCGACCGCCAAGCTGGAGTTCGCTAAATCATTACTCGACAAGAACTATGCGGAACTGGCGGCAAAATCGCAAGAGCTCGCCGGAGTAGTGTTGATCTTCGATTCGGTCGATGGCGGCATGATCGCCATAACGCTGCCCACGGTTCAGCAATGGAAGGCGGGCAAGTTGACCGACGCGGCCCTTTGGCACCGGTGTTATTTTGATCCACCCGAGACATTCAATGTTTCGAGTCCTGCAGGCGTTCACTAGTTGCCGCCGTTGTCTACCCACGACAGTTGCCAAGGACGGTGTTTTGGTGCGAGCATTTGAGTGCAAGAAGCGGGTCGCCTGAAGTTTGGACTTGACATTGAGCCGGTGAGCGCGGTACGAATGCTCTCTTTTGGTGTGGGTGTGTTCCGTGGGGATGTAATGACTGCCGGTTTGAGCTAAACCGCCAGATGGGGGGCGGAAGGGGCAGGCCGGAGAGTGTGGGGGCCATGTTGCAACAATTTGTTTCTCTGCTGCGCGATTACGCCGAACTGACTAAGGCGCGCATTACGACTCTGATTGTCCTTACGGCGTGGTGTGGCTATTTCTTTGGCGCGCATCGGTTGGGCGTATCGTCGTGGTCGTTGGGCTTGTTCCATGCCCTGTTGGGGGTGGCGCTGGTTTCGAGCGGAACGGCGGCGCTGAACGAAGTGCTCGAATCGAGCGTGGATGCGCGGATGCGGCGGACGGCGCTGCGCCCCTTGCCTTCGGGACGCATGAGCCGGGCACACGCGGCTTTAGTAGGTCTGGCGCTGACCCTGGGCGGTTCGGCTTATCTCGCGATCTATGCCAACTTACTAACTGGGTTATTGGTGTTTTTGACCGCCCTGGTGTATCTGGCGGCGTACACTCCGCTGAAGAAAGTATCTCCGGTGTGCACGTTTGTGGGCGCGTTTCCGGGAGCGATGCCGGTGGTGCTGGGATGGACAGCGGTGCGCGGAAAGCTGGAAGTTGAGACTCTGATTCTTTTTGCCATTATGTTCGTGTGGCAGTTTCCGCATTTTCTCTCGATCGCGTGGCTCTACCGCGAAGATTATGCGCAAGGCGAAATTCGCATGCTGCCGGTGGTGGACTCCGATGGGAAGTCCACAGTGTGGCGGATTCTGGCCTATTCCGGAGCGTTGATTCCGGTGAGCCTTATGCCGGTTGCGCTGGGAATGGCGGGACGCGTGTATCTGGTTGGGGCGATCCTGATGGGCGCGGCGCTGTTCCGCGTGTCGATGGGAATGGCGTCTCCGCAACTGCCGGCTACGGCGCCTGCATCCAAGCCTCACGCGCGGCGGTTGCTGCAGGCGACGATCATCTATCTGCCTGCTCTGTTCGCGTTAATGATGGCTAACTCTGGCAGTTAGTCGTCAGTAACACGGCGGAGGAAGAAGTTCCAACCCATAAAGGGGCATCTCAAGTCAGAGACTTATGGCATCGCTGAAGCGATACCCTAATACGACGCCCTAGTTTCTCCGCCGCCTGTAAGGCTCTTAATCAAGCTCTAATTCAATTTTCTTTGTCGTCGCGTCGAGCTTTGCGATCCGAAACTTGCGGATCTGGCCTGTTCGCACCGATTCCGGCTTCGCCTCGGCGGCGGGAGCGCCGCTTTTCCAGCGCGCTTGCAGCATGGAACCTAGCGACGATAAATCGGGCTTGGATGACGATGACGATGACGATTCCGCGTGGTTGTCTTTTTCTGCTGGGCGTTCCGCGGGGATTCGGCACGTCGCCACCACGCCTTCGCCAAGCTCCACGCGGGCACGTCCCTCGGAAACCTCGATCATGCGGCCGGTGACGATGTCGCCTTCTTTGTGCTCGGCCAGGTATTCATCCAGGCCGGTTGGAACCAGCTGTTTCATGCTCAGGCGTATGAGGCGTTTTTCCGCGTCGAGCGCGAGCACCTGCGCCTTCACCACTTGCCCCGTCCTCAGCACTTCTTGCGGGTGGTTGATGCGCTTTTCCGCGCTGATTTCGCTGATGTGAATCATGCCTTCAACACCTTCGGTAAGCTGCACGAAGGCGCCAAACTTTGTCAGGTTCGTCACCGGTCCCTCGATCACCGTACCCGGCGCAAATTTCTGTGCCGCTCCGGCCCAGGGATCACCCAGCGCCTGCTTCAGGCCGAGAGAGATGCGTCGCTCTGCGGCGTTCACTCCGAGAATCACGGCTTCTACGGTCTCGCCCGGCTTCACTACATCCGCCGCAGTCCTTATTCTTTTGGCCCACGACATTTCCGAGATATGAATCAGACCTTCGATGCCGGGCTCGATCTCGACAAATGCGCCGAAATCCATGAGCCGGGTAACCGTGCCTCGCACCCGTTCACCGGCCTTATATTTTTCGGCTACGGCGTCCCACGGATGCGGCTGCAGTTGCTTCATGCTGATGGCTATGCGGTGCTTGTCGGAATCGATCTTGATGATTCTGGCTTCGATTTGCTGGCCCACAGAAAGCACGTCAGATGGCTTGTTCACACGACGCCAGGAAATTTCTCCGACATGGAGCAGGGCGTCCGCGTCTCCGATATCGACGAATGCGCCGTAATCGGTGAGGCTGCGGACTTCGCCGTGGACGGTATCGCCCTCCTTGAGTTCCGAGTAACGGCGCTCCTTGCCGGCGCGTTCTTCGTCTTCGGCTATGGCGCGCCGATCGACCACCACGTCTTCCTCATCCACGTCGAGCTTGATGATGCGGCAGCGGATTTCCTGCTCCACCAACTTTTCGAGTTCCGCGGCATCGTGAGTGCCGCTGCGCGACGCGGGCATGAAGGCTCGCACTCCAATATCCACGTTCAAGCCGCCCTTGACCACGCCGGTCACGGTGCCGATGATGGTCGACTTTTCGGCGAAAGCTTTTTCCAGCGAGGACCAGTCGGTGGGATGTTCGACCTTGCCGCGGGTCAGTTCGTAGTAGCCTTCGGGATCGCGTCCTTTGATGGTGACCTGCACTTTGTCGCCGGGCTTCGGCGGCTTGTCGGCGGGGAACGCCGTGAGCGGCAGCACGCCTTCCGTCTTGAATCCGACATCGAGAACGATGGAGTCGGCGGTCACGGCAATCACCGTGCCTTCGCGGCCCTGCGCGCCGGGTTCCTTCTTGCGGGGATGACTCTGCTCGTACTCGGAAAAAATGTCTTTGAATGATTCGACGGGGGTTGATTCGGCCGGATCGCTGACTGGAGTGGCCTCTGGAGCGGCCGGATTTGGATCGGACATACTTGGATTGGACGACATTGGATTGGACATGAAGAGGTTAAAGCCCTGCGGCGTGATCGCCTTAGGATAACACTCCGGGGTGTAAACTATTTTCCGTTTCCACAATCCGTGCCGGTTGGCCGGGCGGGGGCGCCCGGCGCTCCATCGACGTACTATGAGGAGTTGGCTTTTGGCTGAGATACTGCCCGCTATATTTTTTGGACACGGCAATCCCATGAATGCCGTGCGGGACAACAGCTACACCGCGGGATGGCGGCGACTAGGAGAACAATTGCCAAAGCCAAAAGCTATTCTGTCGATCTCCGCGCATTGGTTTGTTCCCGGAACTGGCGTCACCATCAGCACCTCCCCGAGGACAATTCACGATTTTGGCGGCTTTCCGCCGGAACTCTATCAGGTGCAGTACCCGGCTCCGGGAGATCCGGAACTCGCCCATAGAGTGGACGAAATGCTGAAACCCTTGCCGGTGAGGTTCGACAGCTCATGGGGGCTCGATCATGGGACATGGTCGGTGCTCCGGCATGTGTATCCTGATGCCGATGTTCCGGTCGTGCAGCTTAGTATCGACGAAGCCCAACCAGCGTCATTCCACTTTGAGATTGGCAAGAGACTCGCGCCCTTGCGCGGCGAACGTATCCTTATTGTGGGCAGCGGGAATCTGGTCCACAATCTTCACGCTTACGCATGGGGACAACACATGCCCGATCCGTACGATTGGGCGATCCGCTTCGAGAAAGAAGCGAAGGAGATGATGGTCGCCGGCGAATACAAGCCTCTCATCGACTACGAGACCCTCGGGCCGGACGCTATGCTCTCAATCCCGACGCCGGATCACTACCTCCCGATGCTTTACGTGCTTGGCAGCAGACAGCAGGGCGAGGCCATCAGTTTTCCGATCGAAGGCGTCGACGGAGGATCCATATCGATGCTGACGGTGCAGGTTGGGTAGCTCGTATGTCATTTTCCGGAACCTTCTGTAGCAACGCCGGCGCGATCTGCTTCACGCTCAGATTCTCGAGCAACGATAGCCTGAAACTTCCGCAGGACGTCTTCGGATAAGGCTGGCTTCCGATACTTGCTTACCAGATCGTCGACTCGGGTACGGGCGCGGGTGAAGACGTCGGTGGGCGGCTCCGAGCCTCGGGCGGTGCGATCGATGACCGGGGAAGGGAGATGTTGCTCCTGCCGAAAAAGGGCGCGCGTTTCCTTGAGCTGGAGAAATTCTCCGGAGAGCCCGGTTTGCGCAAACATGGCAGTGGCCAGGGTTTGGCCGCGAACGTCATCACCGCGAACGTCATCGCTGCGCACTTCAATGCCGCGTGCCAGGCGCTGCGCCGAAGCAATTGACTCGGCATCAATCACCAGCTTCTCGACGCTGAAACAGGCGAGAGATTCGAGCATGCCCGCTCCCGAAATCATGTTGATGCCAGCGAGCGCTCCCAACATCGCCGAGCGCGCACTCTCCGCGCCGGCTTGCGCATCCACCAACTTTGAATCGGTAGCAACCAGGTAGCCGTGGGTCGGCAGGCCGAGATGCTTGCCGACTTCGGAACACGCCATGTTCAGCATGGCGGTTTCGACAGCACCCATGGGCGCGCCTCCAGTACGCATATCGAAGATGGCAGGAGCGCCACCCCAGACTATGGGTGAGCCCGGACGAGCGAGTTGATGCAGGGTGATGCCCGCCAGCACTTCGGCAGCATGCTGCGTCACCGAGCCTGCCAAGGTCACCGGCGCGGTGCCGCCAGCCAGCGGCATGGAGACGACTTCCGCGGGCACACCGGCGCGGGCCAGGTCTAGCAAATTGTGCGATCCGAATTCCGACCAGTTCAACGGCGGCGAGGGACACACATCGAACACCGCCCGCGGCTGCTGGCGCAACTTCTCTGGACCGCCGGTGTCAGCGACGAGCAGGTCGATCATTCCTGGCAAGCCGGCAGCGGAGAACGATCCGCTCACGATGGGCTTATCAGAATGTTGCAGGACTATGAACAGGCGGTAGAGATCGCCGATCGCGCTGGGCAGTTTACTATCACTGCAGGCATCGTTGCAAACCACAGCGGTCGATTGCGCGGCGAACTGCGGCAGCATTTCCGTGACTTGGACGATGCGCACGAGATCGCGGGTCTCGGACGGCCGCGCTTCCAGCGTGTCGGGATCGAGCATTTGCACGCAGCACGAGCCGGGATCGAAATGCACGTCGTCGCCGCCGTAGTGAACAGCTTTCTCTCCCTGGCGGTTGTACAAGTAGAAATCCCGTGGGACGGATGCCAGGCATTGTTGCACCAGGCGCTCAGGGATGCGCGCGACTCCGTCATTGGCCGCAACTCCGGCCGCAACTCCGGTCGCAACTCCGACCTCAACTCCTGCCGAACGCAATAACTCGACCACTGCCGAGCCCACGCGAACTCCCGGGCTCATCAGCAGTTCGAATGCCTCGCGCAGAATGCGGCCGACGAGCTCGGGACTTAACAGTTGAATTCTGGGTCTCATGCCTGGGCCGTTTCCTTGTTCGTCACTTTGCCCGTCACTTTGCTCATCAGATTCCTGGCGAGTTCGAGAGCATCGATGGCATTGCGAGAGTAGCCGTCGGCGCCGATTTCAGCCGCCCACTTCGCGGTGACGGCGGCGCCGCCAATGATCGCTTTTACGCGTGGCCGCAGGCCATTTCGATCGAGCGCTTCGATCACGGATTTCTGGCCGGCCATGGTGGTCGTCAGCAAGGCGGAGACGCCGACGATGTCGGCATCGACTTCTTTGGCCTTGGCGACGAATTGCTCGGGAGTCACGCTGGTGCCGAGATCGAAGATCTGGAATCCGCTGGCGGAAAGGATGGTGGCAACCAGATTCTTGCCAATGTCGTGAATGTCGCCTCGAGCGGTGCCGAGAACGATCTTGCCCAGAGCCTCGCGCTGGGAGCCGCGCCTCAGCATCTCCGGTTCAAGGATCTTGATGGCGGCCTTCATGGCCTCGGCCGACGCGAGCAGGTCGGGCAGGAACATTTCTCCGCAGCCGAATTGATCGCCGGCGAACTTAATGCCCACAGCAAATCCACGATTCACCGCATCGAGCGGATCGACGCCGTTGGCGAGCGCCTGCTGCGCCAATTCCGTGGCTTTTTCGGGCGAACCGTCGATGATGCTTTGGAGCATTGCTCCGAAGAGTGGATCCGACACAGAACCTCCCGCCGAGATCAGCCCTGGGATCGGCCGATGCAAGCCGGGATTGTACTCCGGCGGGGAATCACCAGACTGTGATCCACCGCACATCCACGAGGGTTCCAAAACGTGGTTAGAGTGGCCGTACTCCCAAACCCGGTCCATCCGGGAGAACGAGTTTGCCGTTTTGCACCGTGACGCCGCGGTACGGATCGTTCGCGATTAGCAGGTTCCCATCCAGATCGGCGTAGTCAACCAGTGGCGAAAGATGCGCTGCCGCCGTGACGCTGACCGAACTGGAAACCATGCAACCGATCATGGTTTTCATCCCCAGGGACTTGGCTACATAAATCATGCGCAGAGCTTCCTGGATGCCGCCACATTTGTCGAGCTTGACGTTCACTCCGTCATAGGCATCAGCGAGCTTGGGGATGGCGCGTGCGTTTACGGCTGCTTCGTCGGCGATGATGGGAAGGTGCACGCGGCTTCTTACCCATCGTGTTTCTTCAATCATGTCGGCGGGCATCGGTTGCTCGATGAACTCCACCCCTTGCGTTTCCAACCAGTTAATCTTGCGAACCGCCTCTTCTTTATCTTTCCAACCTTCGTTCGCGTCTACCCGCAACGGCTTTTTGGTGACGCTGCGCACCGCCTCGATCGTGGCTTCATCGGTGGTCAGGCCCACCTTGATTTTGAGAACCGGAAACGAGTCCGCTTCGAGAACTTTCTGCCGTGTGGTTTCCGGGGTATCGATTCCGATGGAGAATGTCGTAATCGGCGCGTCGGCTGCGTCGAGACCTAAAAGGCGGTACAGCGGAACATCCAGCTTCTTGCCGAACCAATCCATGATGGCGATATCAAGAGCCGCTTTGGCGGCGAATTGGCCCCCCACTCGTTGAAAGATTTGGGCCCTGAGCTTTTCGAATTGCCATGGATTCGCGGCCTCCAGGAAAGGAAGAATTGATTCAATCGCTTTCCTGCCCTCCTCTGCGTTCTCGTGGAAACGCACGATCGGCGCACCTTCACCGAATCCAGTCACGCCGCCGCTGTTGAGCCGGACGTGGATCGTGTCCCGGTATGCGCTGGACGACATGGTCGTCGTCCAGGTGTGGCGAAGGTTGAGGCGCACGATGCTGGCCTCCCACTTGCAGCCCGCCGGGGACTCAGCCGCGAACGCCGGCAACGATCCGAGATTCGCGGTGATGCACCCGGCACCAAGTGCACCTGTGGTTTTGATCCAGTCCCGCCGATTCATTTGACCCTCCTGCACGCGACTAGAATGCGTGTCCACGGTTCGTCATCCAATCGGCTGATCTGCACTACCGGATGATCGTGGGTGGTCGATTGGATGATTTGTCCGTCCCCAATATACATGGCGGTATGAGTGATGTTGCCGGGCGCCGAGCCAAAGAAAAGCAAGTCACCGGCCCGCAGATCCTTACGATCGACAGCCTCAAGTCCCTCCCATGCCGCCTGAACATCAGCGTCGCGAGGCATGATGATGCCACGGCTGCGCACCAGCATCTGCGTGAAACCGGAACAGTCGTAGCCGTAACTGGACCGTCCGCCCCACAAGTAAGGCAGGCCCAGGAACCGTTTGGCCAAAGCAATGGATTGGGGAATGGTCAAAGGTTGGGGATCGCGATTGACATCTCCGCGTTGGATCCACGCGGTGCGCTGGTCGGGCAAACGCACTTGCAGCCACCTTGCGTCGTCTGCTTTCGCCTGGGTCACGACTTCCAGTCGCGATTCAAAAGGAACCGTGAGGACTGGTTTGTGCGAGGTAACGTCGGTTTCGCTGTACAGGTTTGCGAATAGGGCTTCGACTTGCACCACAGTTCCTGACCGGCCGTAGGCTCCGGATTCGCCCAGCTTACGGAGAGCGTCGCCGAGCATCCAGCCGGTGTACTGGTCAGCGGTGCGCACTTTTGCCCAATTGCCGCGAACTTCGAGCGTCGCCACATTGCTGCCGATGATGGCCTGCGAGACGACATCAGAGTTCTCCGTCGCAGCCGAATACATGTTTGCCACCGGAAGCACGACAACGCTGTCTGGACCGGCAGTCTGACTCCACGAGCTACTCCTCAGAGAGACTGCCAGTGCGACTAAGAAGAATATATGTACGAGACGATGGTTTCGGCGGAGCATGATGAACCCTGGGGACCTCCCGGAAGTTTTGCGGTCAGGTTTGCACTACTACATTGTCGAACATAGCCATCTCTAGCCCATTGGAAACAAAACCTTAAAGTTGGTGGCGGCGGTAGGACTCGAACCTACGACCTACGGATTATGAGATGTAGTTTCCGAGACGCCGCCACACGGATTCAATCACTTCTAAGCGGAAACAGCAAGGCGAGTCGGGAAACGGGGGCTGAATCGGCAATTCACTGGTGGGAGAGACAATATGAGGGGCATCTTCACGGACTTGTTCTATGACTCAGCTGTGGAAACCGATAAGGAGGCGACGGTTCATGAGCGCGGACTGAGGATAGTTTATGTAACCAGGCATCTCTGACAATGTCGGCGCTGTCAAGCACTTTTTGAGCGTACTAACCCATGCACTCCGAAGAGCGCGCCATTTCGCTCTTAGTTGAAGGGTCTGCCATACCAACCAAGGCCCGCTCG
>Ga0116134_1000395_pt1 | contig 22804 bp, 40 predicted proteins | sample June2015DPH_19_5_FD_89737 | JGI IMG/M metagenome (GOLD analysis project Ga0116134, IMG submission 89737) | Peatland microbial communities from SPRUCE experiment site at the Marcell Experimental Forest, Minnesota, USA - June2015DPH_19_40 | ecosystem: Environmental > Terrestrial > Soil > Wetlands... | reverse complement strand
GAACGGTCGTTGGCGTCGACCGCCTGGGGTCACCACCTGGGGGGGTCAAGGGACCGGTTTGCGGCACTGTCGGCTGACGGTCGACGGGCGCACGCACACGATTGCGGAGTGGGCGCGGGTGATTCGGGTGAACAGTTCGACGTTACGGGAAGCGAAGCGGCGGTGTGGGATTCCGCGCGTAGTAGCGATGATTAAGGCGGGGTTGCGGGGGAGTCCGACCGATTATCCGCGGGAGTCTTGTGGTCGGCGTTTACGGGTGATTACTTCTTCACCGCCGCATTCCAAACCGTCAGCAGAATAAACGCGCCGCACAGACCTACAAACGCGCCTAAGAAAAATGCCGATTCACAGATTTCGCACATCGTCTGATAGTTGCACGAACTGAGCCCATCGATGGTGGAAGTGATGTCCGATTGCGGGATCGACACTTTCCAACGGGTGAGGGCGGCGACCGTTCGGATTATCCGGGACTTTGGTTCCGGGGTGTGTGACCCAATAGGCCGGCAGGATCGAGCAGAGAATCAACATTCCGAGTAGTTTCATTTTCTTTTGCTTCCTCAAGGGGTAACCCCGTCCGCTCCACCCGGATACGGGGTATGCTCTGATTTTATGGAGACTGCACGCGTGCAGGGCAGAGCGTCATTAACCCTCTTCACGGCTCAAGTCGCAGCGGGCTTCGGAGCCGGATTATCATTTTTCCACGTACTCACGATCGCATCGAAAGCGGTTGCGGTACTGAGATAGTGTCCGCCGCTCAAGTGGACGATCGCGAGTCCGGTTGGACCTTTAGTGACCGCTTGCAGGGTAGACAGATCGTACGTACCGCTTTCATCGGAGAACAATAAAAGCCAATGTTCCATTTCTTTTAGCTCCATGATGACTCGAAGAAAGTCCCCGCGACGTTTCATAACGCGCCGCGGGGACGGGTTAGCGAGTCAGTGCCGATTGTGACGGGAGAGGCACAGGGGCCGGAACTGAACTCACTTGGGACCGAGTATATAATGATTCTTTGAGGACGGCAACTCGACCATCGAGCCAAGCGATAGCCAAATAGGTTTTAACGATTCCCTGCAAATCCTTGGGGAGTATCGCCAAAAAATCCGCGTGTTGAGCGGCATACTGTAGGCCGCGGTCTTTTAATTCGCTGTTCATCATGGTGTTTCCTTGACCGCGGCGAGCAATTGATCGTCCGCCGCCTGCACCGCTTTGATCGCGGCGAGCACTCGGGTATGGCGAGCTTCGAGGCGGGTGATGGTGGTGTATTGGGTAGCGATCACGGCGCGTTGTGAATCGATCGTCACATCCTTTTCATGCACGACATACGAACCGGCACCACCCGCCACGGCAAGGCCGGCGACACTAGATAAGACGAGTTTAGTAAGCATTTAATTTAACTCCCAACGCTTCCGAAAGTGATTTTTCGCGAATTATGGCGCGAATCTGGGCGGCGATGTCGGCATAGTCTTTAAACTCAAGCACGTCATGTCGAAATCGCGGATTATCATTAGTGAACATAGAGAGTGACTCCGAGAAAGAAGAAGGGCACCGCCGCGGTAAGGACCGCGCACACTTGCACCAATCGGTCGAGCCGCAATTGGGCAAGTAATTCACGATTACCGCGGCTCATGATGGATATCTCAAGCCAACATACCGCGTCAAGCGCCGAGCCTGATTGTTCGCAACAAGCATCCCGGGGACGTAGAGAATAGCACGCGTCAGAACTGAATAGTCGTCGTCGGGGTGTCGCACCATTTTCTGCATCAAAGCGTAATCAACCGCGTCACCCGCGACCATTGCGCAAAGAGTTTTACCGCGGCTCATGACCGCTCCCCCCGCGCCAGAAGCACGAAGGCGATCACGATCATGATGAGAATGAATCCGACATTGCCGTGTAAGTTGTGCATGATGAAACTCCCGTTTCGTTGACTCTTAAATGACTACACCCCTATTATCGGGGTGTTACGGGAAATCTTCAAGAACTGCGTCACATTTCTATTAATTTTTTTAATCGTCTTCGATTTCCTCGTCGTCAGCTTCATCCTTTTCGGCGGATTCGGTTAAATCTTCTTCATCTTCGTCACTTTGGTCAATCGTTTCAGTCGACACGTCCCATTGCTCATTCGCAAAATTATCAAATTCTTTTTCGGTGATTTTCTCATTATCCACCAAATACTCTAAAATCTCTTCAATGTCCTCTTCCGTCAAAAATTCATCGTTGAATTCTTCACGGAAATCATCGTCAGAATCGGATGCCCACAGAATTTCGTCGCTGGAGTTGACTAACTCCGCCGGCCCATGAGCCCGCAAAATTAATTCAAGCGGGTAAGTTCGGCGCGGCATTCTTGGTAATTCCGACAATCGTCTTCATGCGCCGTCGCCGTCCGCCGCCAAAACCCGCTATTGTGGGTGTTTGAGAACTCACTACGGAATTGGTCCCAGGTAAATTGGGTAGGTCGGCGAGGTACGGCGATACCCACTTATCATAGATCAATTCACCGACAATGGTAGCGCCCGCCGTTACGATAAAAAACCAAATAAGAGATTCCCAATGAATCCCGACTTTTTTACCGCCGACATTGACGTTGAACGGTATCATAGGTCACCTATATAGAAAGACCCGCGCCCGCATGATTCGGATAAATGATCCGCGCTCCGCGAATTACGATCGATTCTCCCGGCTGGAGCGTATAATTATACCTTCCGCCGACCCGCAACGTTTTGGTAGGACCGCGGGACGACTGAGCGATAATCGTCCCCACCTTTTCCCCAAGTGGCGTGATTTCAATCTCCGCCGCTCCGGAGCCGTCCTGAAAGCTGATGACGATCAATTCATTTTTGTCAAAACCCACGTCGTACTGTTTAGGTTTTGAGAAAACACCCGATTTGAAGGTCATAGCCCAGGTGGTCTGCACCGACGATTTCACGGCAATACGATTGCAATCTTGATTCAACGCCCGCAGCTTGAATCCATTACATTCTGACACGCTTAACTCTCCGATTGATCGAACAGATGCCGTACAGAATCAAGCCGATGATATTACCCACCACTAACTCACCGACAGCCCACAACCATTTGCCCATAATTAGGTTCAGGGCTCAGCCCTGGCTACTGGCCATAGGCGGCAGTTGCCACAATCAAATCATTGCAGATATCCGCCACCGCGACTTGTGTTTGTGCGGTCACGGCACTGGCCGCGGTCCCCGACAATTCCAGTTGAATGACTCCGGTCAAAGTAGACGTGAGAATTTCCGCTGCCGCCAAATCCGCCAGCGGCAAATTCAATGCAATGATCTTTTGATTGATGATCTTCTCTATCGCGGTCAGCGCAACGGTGGTTCCGATATCCGCGGCCAAGACTTGTTGTGCCAAGGATTTGATTTTCGCGGCGGGAATTCCTTTCTGCACCGCCGTTGCGACGGCCACGTCCACCGCGGCTTGCACGAACGGCTGCGCGGTTGGATTGAAGACCTTGGCGAGCGTTGCACACCCGCTGATACCCAACATGAGAACGATTGAAAAACTAATAAAGAATTTGTTCATAAAATTATTGCGCCAGTTTGGCTTGTACCCAATGTACAAACGAGGTTGCAACGGTGGTCACGCCGATGGAAATTATACTGACATATTCCAAGGGTACGCCGACTTTGGTAGATAAAAAGCCTGCGAGTGCGCCGACGACTACCGCCACAATATGCGGTGTCGCATTCAAGGTGGGGTCATTGGTCGGGGCCGGGGTGGTCGAAGTGGCATTCATGTTTTTTGCTCCTGTGCAAGGGTGGACATCGCTGCGGTAATGTCCGCAACGGTGATATCGGACGTAACGGCTAACCAGGCGATAAACGCTATGGCGTCGTCTTTGGAAATCACACCGCGCGGCGGATTGGCAATCATCACACTTTCGGGGATCGCCGCCCGTTTGGCTACTGAAAATTTATTCTCAACCATTTCTTTTAACTCCAAGGCAACACCAATCGTCTTCGTTCAAAGTACCAACGTGCGAAATTTGAATGACTACCTTAACACACCAAGTTAACCGCCGGTGATTGCGCCGGTAATCGTATTGATGACTTGTACGCCGGCATTCAATTCTGCTTGCGTCGCGGCCAACCCGGTTTGCGCGTTGACGAGATTTTGCAAGTTCGCCTGTTGTGCGGCGGCATTTGCTTGATTGACGGGATTGGTTTGATTCATCAACCACAGAATACCGACCCCAATTACGCCAATTACCACCCACTCTTGGTTTTGCATTTCAGTTACTCCTAACCGGCACCGATGGAAGAGACCATATCCTAAGGATTCAAAATCGAATTCTGCGCGGCATTCGTCAACGCGGTATCGAGTGCGGATGGATTCGTCAACACGTTGGCGGCATTGGCGGGATTTTGCGATTGATTGTAGAAGTATACCGCGACCACTACACCCACAATTCCGGCCACTAACAAAAAATCAGATTGCTTCATGAGGCACCAGAGTTTAAAGGACGAATGAATACCAACCACACCGCCAAGGCAATCAAAGAACCGCCGATCAAGCGCGCTTGTAATTTACGGCTCAAGGGTTTTATCCGTTACGCTTTTCTGACCTAACACAAAGGCTGCATCTGCCGCCGCTTTCACCATCGCTTGATCTTTCTGCCCCGCGGCAAAAGCGGTTTCCTTCGCTAATTTGATAAAAGCTTCCATTTTGCTGTTGGTCGCGTCGTGTGTTGTTTGAGTCAACATGGTATTTTCATCTACTTTTTGACTGGTTTTTTCGGCTTTGATTCCGTTGAAAATACCGACCACAATGCTAATGACGACACCGATGGCGGTAAACATACTTGCCGCCGCGGTAAATAACGCTGTCCAAGTTTCAGTTGGTGTTTCCATTCAATCGCTTGCTCTATACGTTCGCTGCCGGCGCATTGCCGAGCACATTGTTCACATAGCCGGTACTGGTTATACCGTTGGTCTGAACACCCGTCAAACCCTGATTATACGCGGCAATCGTCTCGGGCCACGCGCCCAAGGCGGCATAATTGGACGCACAGACCGAGGCCGCTTCGGTTATTTGGTCTGTTACCTCTTGATCGGTGTACGGGACCGGTACGCCGGGACCGACCAACGAAGGGTAATACAAGGTCTGTAGTTGCATGATCCCCAAGGACAGACCGTCGCTGGAGGGGCGGGTGCCTCGGATGACTGCCTCAATGAAGCCGCTTTCCTGGTACGCCATGGCGGCCAGCATATCGGTCGGCAAGCCATATTGAAGCTCCGCCGCATTCAACACCGGCACCCACGTTGGTCCCGAACCCGCATTTTTCCAGCCCATAACCACCGCCTGTAAGTCAGAAGAAGCACTATCGACCGCGGCATTCGGATCGAAATTATTTTGCGCGAGATAATACAGCGCACCGCCGCCCAACAAAAATAACACTGCTTTTTGTATTTGATTCACCAGGCAAACCACCCGCCGTATTGCGTACTGTAGGTGAGTTGAATCGCACCGCTGGCCGTCGCGGCTAACGTTGTCGGTAATCCGCTAATTATGGTTCCTGACGGTGCGGTCCATGTCAGTGCGGTGATAGCTTTACTTGAGAGAATATTCAACACGTCGCCATCTTGCGGACCATTGCATAAACCGATCGTGAGTGCAGCCAAGGCCGCGGCGGGTTGAATGAAAAAATACAATTTCGCTTGCGGTTGCGGCGCACACGGAAGATTGACGGTTGCCCCCGAAACGGGAGAATTCGCAAAAATAATTCCCTGTGCGGGTGTCGGCGCGACAGGGGCGGTAAACACCCCGCCCACATACGTCCCGCCGATTTGGGCATTGGGTTGACCGGTTGCGGATACCAAAATATTGGGAGTTACTACAAACGGGGTTACACCATCCCATTCCACCAAATTAATGACGATCGTCGACGGATTGACAAGCGCATACAGCGATGAGGCGGCAAACGCTTGATTGGCAAAAAAGCCAAAAAGAGCGATTGAAAAAAGAAGTTTTTTCATAACTATTATTTAAAAATAAGTGATGACAACCACGAGCCCCGCGCCGCCCGCGCCGCCGGCACCTGCTGCACCGGTTGAATTGGCCGAACCACCGCCACCGCCGCCGCCGCCGCCGACTTGACCGGCACCGCCGGCACCGCCGGTAAAGGTGAGAATGGCCGAACCGCCGCCGCCACCGCCCGCACCGCCGACGATTCCGGTGACTGTGGTTGTTGAACCGCTCGCGCCAGTGCCGCCATTGCTGGCGCTACCCGCCGCACCGGCTGCGATGTTGGTAATTGTTAATGCTTGTGCGGAAACTCCACCCGCAAATGTTGCGGGAGTTGCGCTGACTCCACCACCCGCGCCACCACCACCACCGTTTAAAGGAAAATTTACTTGAGGCCCACCATTTCCGCCTGCCGCACCATTAGGACAGCCACCGCCCCCTACACCTCCATTATTGGTTAAATTAGCCGAAAAAGTACCGCTGCCGCCTGATCCACCGGATGTTGGTCCGCCGATTCCGCCGGTGCTGGTGGTTGTACTGCTACCCGTGCCTCGCATACCGCCGCCGCCGCCGCCGCCTGAGCCCGCACTGACTTGACCCGATGAACCACCACCACCGCCGTAGGCTGATAAAAGTGAACCAAAAGTCGTTGTACCCCCACCGCCGCCTGATGCGCCGGCAGCGCCTGCCGGACCGGCCGCGCCAATGGTCACGGTTTGCGGACTCGATACTTGTGATGCTTGAAATGTGATATCTAGACCGCTAGCACCACCACCCCCGCCACCGCCACTATTGGCCGTGCCACTGGCGGTTGTGATACCGCCACCCCCACCGCCACCGCCACCCATGGCAATGACACGTACGAATTTATAGTTGGCAGCCGAGGCCGTCCATGTACCGCTTGAGGTGATGATCCGGACGTTCGCCGCAAGTCCTAACCCGAAGGTGTTGAGTGTGGCTAAACTCGATGATTGCAATAATCCGGTTGCACTCGTCCCGACCACCGCGGCGGACAGAAGTCCGGTATCCGTCAACGAACTAAAAACCCCGGTATTCGCAGTGGTTGCGCCGATCGCGGGTGCAATCGCCAGATTCGCCGTGGTGGGATTGATCGCCTGGACGACTACCGAAAAAGCCACCGCCGTCGTGCCAATCGTAACGGGCGCGGCGGTCGTTTGATGCCAGGTACTGCCGTGATACACCAAACCTAAGCGCACGAAATAACTAGAAAATTGCACCGCTTGCGTGGTCCCGCCGGTCGGCCACCACGGGGGCCGCGTCCATGCGCCGGTCTGTTCGATCCAGGGTCCATTCTGATTGCCTACGGTTTGGGCGGTCAGTAGTGCAATCGTGGTGCCCGCGGTCCCGAGTTGACTATCGATCGTCTGAACGCCAGAAAGCGTGAGGTTGCCGCAAGTTGCATCGCACACCACACCCATCGAGGGTTTAGTCGAGAGCGATCCCTTGGTATCGGTAATCGCGCCGACACCTACAAATTGCTGAAACCAATTACTCCCCGCACCCGTCAAATCGCCACCGGGCGAAAATTGATTGTAGACCGGCGTGGTACTTTGAGCGAATGCACCCATCGACACCAATGCCGAAAGAACCAAAAAAGAAAACTGTTTGAATAATTTCATCGTGCGAGCCACATTGCTAATGCCGTGTTGTAAATCAAAATCGCGCCTTGTCCCAATGATAACGTAAGATTTCCGGATTCAAAAAATTGATTGCCCGCGGTTTGACCCGCGGATTGGTTGCCGAAGGTTAGGGTATTGCCCGTTCCGCCATCCGCGACGATCGTCACCAATACTCCATAACCTTGCGTCGCCATCTTCACCAAACCGGCCCAGGTTTCGGAACCCGCCGTGGTAGTTACATCAATCTGTCCGATACCTAAAGACGGCCACGTCCCGCCGGGATTCACATTATTGAGGACTCCGCCTACCGTGTTGTACGCGAGATTCGTCCCACCGGTAAAGAGTCCTAGCGGCGGCAAAGCAGGCGCTCCAAACTTTTGCGATTGGTTGCCGCGATTTGCATACATAAGCCATGAAGACCGATAGCCCACATTCCTTGTACCTTTTGTCTTTTGATTTTTTCAATCGTCGTCATTTGAAGTTTGCTGTAACAATTAACGAAGACGATTGTAAAATCAAAAAATATAATTGCCTTGATATTAAATTAAAGCTCGAAGCCCCACACGTTGATACTCACGGCACCATTCGCATTCGTGATGGTATCACCTAAGAAAATATTTAGCACAAAATTGCTGCCGGTCGAGGGATAGAATCCGCCATCGTAACTCACGCCGATTTGCGTATCCCCCATCAGCGTGGTTTGCAACGTCGCCGTATGATTGGCAATCGTCAACGTCGGACCATCGAGCAATTGAATAATCATGCTATCGGCGACGGCCAACGTACCCGCAATCGACAGTTGATAGCCCATCAAATTAAAACGCGTTCCCGGAGCGGGCGTCCAGACCGGCGTAATGCCGGCATTGATTGCAAACGTCGTGACGAATTTCGTCGGCAGAATCACCGCACCGCCGCCGCCCGCAATAAGCGAACCCGTCGAGGAAACCGCGACCGGCACCGGCAGCCCGAAGGTCGGCCCCGCCGTATCGGAAATGCCCATCAATAAGACTTGGGTCGGATCACTCATGACATGATACTCGCGCGAATTCGGGCATTGGCCGCGGTATACGGCAAGGCAACTTCACTCACCGGGATGAGCGTTCCCCACACTTGGACGTTGACGTTTGTCGTTATGGGCGTACCCGCGGATTGTTGCGTGCCGGTCATGCCGAAAGTAGTTCCTTCTTCGCAAATAAAGAATGTCTTCAAGGGTAATGTCGTACCCTGGCCGATAATGATATTTTGATTGTTCGGCAGATTCGTCCCGTTCTGCAATACCGATACGGTCGATGCACTGGCGGGATTGATCGCAGGCCGGTCATACCACACCGACCACTCTTTGGGGATCGCTCGATACCCCGGAGGCACCGTAAACTGCACTTCCCAGCCAATCGGCGTGATGCCAATCGTATAGGTCGCAAAACCCGAAAAATTGAAATCGTAAGCGTTGACGGGCCGCGAATCATACACCGACCGGACATCATAATCGCCTTGCGGCTCGCCGATCGGCGAGGAGACCATGTGGTCTAAATACGCTTGATCGTAATTGACATCCGATTGACTGAAATCGGTGTCCGCTTGACCATCGCCGCGCTGATCGGCAAATTCTTGTCTAAACCACCACTTCATATCTTTTAACACCATTCCTTTTCAATCGTCTTCGTTTAGCGTATCGCTATCAACGATCGATTGTTTTTTGATCTTTCAATCGCTTCTATCAACCTGGATCGAAGACGATTGAAAAACCAAAAAAGTGTTTACGAACCACTCAAAAAAGCTTTGATGCCCAAAAAAGTCAGATGCAAATTGCTGTACGCTGCATTGCCTTCGTTTGTCGCGGAGACTTGAATCGTGCTCTTGTTCTGCCACAGGGTTATTTGCGGCAAGATGAAGGGTAGCACTCCGCTGCCGGCCATGTTCGCGAGCGGGACCGCACTACTCGAATACTGCCGGCCCGTCGTGGTATTCGTAATCAGAATATTCACGGCGGGAATCTGATTGAGACTTACAACCGTCGAAGCCCCTCCGACTAATGCAAAAGCAGTGAACTTGGTCCAGAAAAAATCCGAATCGCCCGCGATGTTGAAGGACAAGTTTTGCGACGTGCCCGCCGCCAGTGCGGCAAAATCCAGTTCATACGCGAAAAAATTCCGCGACGTGTACCGGTTGGAATTCCACGGACTTCCGCCTTGCGCATACTGCGAGGCATTGCCGCCCTGACCACTCTGTCCCGGCAGTGCCGGCATATTACTCACCGGTCCCTGACTATTCATTCCCATGTTACTTGCTCCTAAGGCCCACCTTTCCTGATGGCCTTTAGTGGTGAATCAACACTTCATCACGTGTCTGAAATCTCCCGCGCTGATCTTTACCACCGCGGGAGAACTACATCAAATCAGGTCGCTTGGCGAATCAAATAACCGCGCATGCGATCCATCAATCGACCGACAACACCCGAAGGCGTCGGAATCAAGGCAGAGAACGATACCGTCAGGGTCCAGTTTTGATTGCTCTGGAAATAGATCGGAACAATCGTGTACGTCTCACCGCTCCACGCGGCATACGCGATTTCCTCACCCGCCGTCGTGGTCCCGCCCGCAATGGCCGCGGCAACCGCCAGCCGAGTCGACGGCGGAAACAAATTGAGCGGCCCATCTTGGATATATTTCCGATCCGTACCGATGGTGAGAATTTTCACCCCACCCGCGCCGATCGCGTAAATATCGTTGACGAACACGCCTACCGTGGTCGGAACATTCGCGCGGCCCGGCATGATCGTGAGCGGTAGCGCCGCATTCGACACGCCCGGCATGTACAGCGATTCGCTGCCGATCATGTAGAATTCATTGCCCGCCGTCAATTGATTGCCAATCTGTAGATTGGTATCGTAGATCGATTTCGCCACCGCACCCGCGCCGGGAGTGCTCGAGATTCCTTGCCCTTGCGGATTGGCAAAAAAGCTGAACAGCAATTGACCCGCGGACGGATACGCAATCGCATCGAACAGCGGATTCCAAATGACATCTTGCTGACCCGCCACGCCGACCGTGTGCGAGGTCAAATACTGCGTGGTCAGGACCGGACGGCCACCCGCTGACGCATGCGAGACCGGTCCGAAATAATCGCGCACGGTTTTGGACATGACGGGAATATGATCTTTCGTCATATCGTATTCGCACGCTATCAGATTGATACCGATCGCGGCGGCAATCGCGGCTTGAAAAATTTTGTTACTCATTCAAAAATTCCTTTCAAAAATGCGCGGATCATTGGGCTTTGGCAATTACCCCGCGCGTCTTTTGGTATCAAAGCCTTTTCCTAACACCAAATCCATTCAATCGTCTTCGTTTGGCCTACATGCCATCATACAATCCGCTGTAGCCGCTGCCGCCCGAATAATCCGCCATGCCGGCGACCGGAGAGGTCATGTACGCGCCCATCCCACCGCGCACCGGAATCCCGCCGCCGACCGTGGGCGCGGGACTCACAAAGCCTAACCGACCCATGCCGGGACGACGCAACGCACCCGGATTTTGCATGTACGCGCCCATGCCTCGCTGATAGGGTACATAGTCACCGACGCGACCCAAACCCGAAAGCGCCGGTAACCCCGGAACACTCGATTGCACGATCGGCGTAATGGCATTGACCAACACGACGGTGAGCCCGCCCAAGGTCACATACGTACCACTCTGCCGGCCCAAAAAGCGGCCCGCCAACATCCCGAGTCCGATCGCACCCGCCGCTTGCACCAACGCCGGGAAATATCCGGAAGTCAACTGCGACGGGAGATACGGCGACAAGAAACTGTAGGCAATCGACAGACCGATCGCACCGCCCGCGCCGATCGCGGCCGGCATCAGCACTTGTTTGAGTCCACCCACCGTAAAGGGGTTGCGATGGCGATGTCGCCGACGATGTCGGACGGCAAACAACGGATTACGACGTCGACGGCGGCGATGATTCGTGAGCGTTGCACGATGCCGATGACGACGACGGCGCGGATTCGACGCGCGATGACGACGGCGACGCGGATTCGCCAACACCACTCGCGCGGTACGGCGCTTTCGGCGGCGCGGATTCGACTTACGGCCGCGGCGTGCGGCCCAATATCGGCGCAGCCCGGCGGGCATGGGATTCTTACGGCGCTTGCGCCGCGGATTGATGAGAAAGAGACTTTCCGACATAACAGGGCGCTCCTCGTTTGTCGGAATCCACTATGGGAGGATTCGCGTTTTCTGTCGGCTCGTTAGCTCATAGCGCCGATTCGTTGATTGCAAAGCGATTAGACTCGCTTTTTTGGGTTATGTCAAACGTCTTTGATTCTGATAATCGGTCCAGGGCTAATTGTCTTCAATCTCGCGCCCGCGCGCATCGATGTCGACAATTCCCCGTTCCGTGACGTGATACCGCCCTTCGATAATAAATAAAGAGTGACCATCCGAACACAACAACGGACGCGAGCCTTCCGAAAAATCGTGTTTATACAATTCGGTTTTTCGGTTGCGCGTGGTGTCATAGGAAATCGATCGGATGTTCCCCATAATCATCACGGCTTTCGGCAATTCGATTTCAATCTTGCGCCCACGACGGGGGATTTCCTCACGGAACTCTTTGTATAAATCGTAAGCTTTCTTGATATCTTTTTTACTACCCACCGCCCGCGGCTCCTACCGATAAAGAATCAAGAATCGGATTACCGGTGGCGTCGGTATTCGCCGTTTGTGCGGCTGATGTCGCTACCACCCCTTGACCAATCGCCGCCCCCGCCGCTCCCAATGGCGCAGCGATGCCGCTGATGATCGACCCAAAAAACCCAAAAATCTGATTGCCGAAATACAGTACTACCGCTATTCCGCCAATCACTAAAATCAATTCGGTGGTTTTGTCGATATCCGCCAAACTCGGATTTTTTCGCCGCCGTCTTCTTTTTTTGCTGCCGGATACGCTCATTTTATTTAACTCCGATAATAGGTCAAGAGCTTAACCCTTGTGTCCTTTTCCACCGCCTGACATCAATAAGAGCGCTGCACCGCCCGCCAATAAAAACAGCAAATTGTTCCCGGAAAATAAACTCGATAATCCCGATGAAAGCGTCGGAACTCCCGACGCATTCAACGTGGTATTGAGCGGCGATAATCCCGCTTGCGCGCGGGCGAGTTGCGCCGCCACCGCCGCGGCTTGCGCTTGTTGCTGCTGACTCGTCAGAATCGTGGCCGCGGCTGCCGACGCGACTAAACCGGTAATCGCCGCCACCGTGCTCCCCGACATCGTGCCGGTATTTGCGGCTCCGATCGTGCCGACATTCGGAATGTTCGGAATACTTAGCGGAGCGGGCGCAACCGCCACTTCGTTGACCGCCGCGGCAGCGTCGGTATATGCCGGAATCGTCGATAACGAACTCGAATAATCTACCGTGATACTGGGAGTGGGATTGATGCCCGCGGTCAATTGCGCGGAATAATCCACACTGATGGGCGAAGCGGTCGAGGCCGCATACGCGGTATAGTCGGGCAACATGTTCGTCGGTGAGGACGCATAATCACTCAAATCCGACAAACCATTCATGCGCCGAATTCTTTTCGTGAAGGTGTCGCGATAGATCGCGCCTAGTCCTTGCTCGCGATTGATGATTTGATCGCGCGTCAAGCCCGCATTTTTCCACGCACCGTTATGATAATCCGAAAACGCTTGCGGAGTTTTTAGCGGAAGTTGCGGCGCGATCGCGGCATAAATCACCGGTTGCTCACGATTCAACCACATTAAAAACCCGCGCATGCCTTTTTCTGTTATCGGAGCCGGATAGTTAGACATTGCACGTACCTCAAAACAAAGACGATTGAAAAACCAAAAAACTACTTTTTCATAAGCAAAAAAATTGCGACAATCGCACCGCCCACTAATAAAAGTGTGTTTGTATCGAGTCCGCTCGGCGCAGCCGCGGCCACCGCCGCTTGAACTGCCGGCTGCGACGTGTTCACGCCCTGCGATTCTAACGCTTGCACCATGGCCGCTTGCGAGGCATTCGATGCTTGAAGTTGCGCAATCAAGGCCGCGACCGTGGGGTCGACGGTTGTGGCCACCGCAGCCGCGGGCGTCGCCGCGACCGACGCAACCGACGCAACCACCGGAGCCGCGGGTGCCGCCGACACCACCGGCGCTACGGCTACCGATACCGGAGTCGCCGCTACCACCGCTGCGGTGTTGACCGCCGTCGAAGCGGCAATCACCGCGGGTTTCACATTCGCCACCGGGGTGACGGGTGTGGCGACTGCGGGCTGATATTGCGCGGCCCAATAATCGATCATCAAGGCATACACTTTTTGCGCAGCCGCGTTGCTGGCGTTCTCACTCGCATGGGCCGCGGTCTCTCCCAAATGCGCAATCATCGCGTACATGAGTCCGCTCGATCCCATAATCACCGAACCCGCAATCGCTTCGGGACCGACACTAAAGCCGGGATTCGTGAACGTAAACGATAGCGGCGAAATTCCCCCGGCACCGGGAGATTCGGAAATACTCACCGTGACGGATTTTCCAATCGTTCCATTATGAATTCCCTGGCATACCGTCTGCACGGCTGCACTAAACGTCATCGCCCAATGCGCGCACACCGCGTAATTCGATACCAAACTCGCATCCCACGCCATGTAGACTTGCGTCGCCAATAACGCTTCGATCATCTGCACCAATCCGTGCGAGTCTTCGTTCCAGGGAATTTGCCGCCCAATCCCCGCCACCGTCGTCGGTAATTGTCCGATCGCTTGCACCAACGCCCCATCCCACCCGCCGATATGACCCGCGGTATTCGCTTTCGGCGCGGTCAACGCCCCGACCACCGCGCCCACCACCGCGCCGATCGCCGTCCCTAACCCGGGAACCACCGAACCTGCCGCCGCACCAATCGCCATCGCACTGGCCCCGCCCACCGCACTGCCCACACTTAAGCCTTGCGCCGCACCCGCCGCACTCGGTCCCATGCCCAATACCCCGAAATTTTTTCCTTGATAACCTATCGAGCGGGGATTGCGCAGCGATTTCACCGGGATCACTTGCGGACGAATAAACGGGTTTAAGCCGCGCAACGGTCGGGGAGATACATACGGTACATCACGAAAAGCCATGGTCATTCTCCTAAATGTGCGCGAGCATCAAGCACGTACAATCGGGGGGAAACCAACCCAAGTCTACTTTGGTCCCGCGTTCGTCAACGGGGATCGTCTCGGCGTTGACCCACCCGTTACCGGGAATTAAACACTGACCGCTGACGTGCGAGAAATCTCCGCCGTCTACGCCGATCGCACAAAATCGCGTCTCGAATCCAATACATTCGGCCAAACAACAAAACAGCATCGCCTTGTCGTCGCAATCGCCATAACCAAACTGAATCGTCTTGTCGGGATACTGAATAGTCTCCGAGGTCCGCATGTCGCGGGTGTAGCGAATGCGATCGCGGACGTACCGCTGAATCGCGGCGGCTTCATTCCAATAATCTTTTTCGGGTTGCCCTAACGTGATGTTGCCCGCCGTCATTCTCACCGTCAGCAAAGAAGCGGTTTGCGCCGCATTGCCGTTGTCGGGTTTTAAGAATTTTCGCGCAATGCGCACCATAATCCGCAACGTCTCGCGCACCCCGTCAATCCCGCTCGGGATCGATCCAAAATAGCCGGTTGCGCGCGTCTGCGATCCCTCCATTCTTGGAGGGTATTCTTCTTCTTCTATTATGTAAAGCGAACTAGCCGGCTGCGCGTGTGGGCGCTTTCAATCATGAAGACCGGCTTCTAAGATTTCGCGCGCCTTCGCTTTGGCTAGTAGTTTTTCCAATACCGCGATCGGGATTTGATCGGGATAACCGTACTCAAGCTTCCCCACGTGCCGGAGTTTGGTTCTCTTTTCCACGCGGGGACGAACATCGGATAACGATGCAAGCACAAAAAATCCGTGATCTTCGGATACCCAACGCGATTCACTGCTAGCCATGTTGGGGAAATAATTGACATACATTTCACCCTCTAAATAAAAACGCTGCGCGAATTCCACTCCGTTTTCCGTGTTAAGTGCGTCTATTTTCTCGAATACGGATCGGTGTACGCGGGTAAACCCTAGCCCAAATTGGGCCGGAGGTTCACCGAGGATTTTTTTGGAATATTCCGCCGTGACGATATCTTCATCGCCTTCCCACAACAAATGCCAATCATCGACGGAAAAAACCATGTCCGAGTCCACCATCATTAACCACTCATATTGCGACAAAGCTAAAAATCGGTGCGCTATTTTGTTACGCGCAAGCGAAATATTGCTGATTCCGGCGAGAGAAATACATGTGTGATAAAACGGCTCTGTGTGGACTAAGGATACCATCGTCTCGATACAAGGCCGACCGTCTAAGGTCGGAACGATAACTATAATTTTTTCGCGATCAATCATTTTTTTGGCTCCAAGGCATTAAAGCCGCCCCCAATTTCCCCGATGTCGCGTCGGTCCTAATAGAATCAAATGATATCGATTCACCAATTTATAAAAATAGGTCCGATTGATCCCCCCTAATTTTGCCGCCTCACTCACATTACCCCCGGTTTCTTTGAGTAGCTTTTGGAAATAATCCTTACGAAAAATAGCCAATGCTTCTTGATAAGTCTTCACACCAAAAAATCACGGCGACATGACAGGCGGATTGGGAACGGTTGCAGTCGGCGCGGCTAGCGTCTTACTCACCACCGCGGATTGCACCGACTCCCCCACCGGTGTCAATGAATTGAAGGCCGTCACACTAAAAAACGTTGTACCGATATTTATTGATGTCGTATAGGTTAACGATGTCGCACCCACCGATCCTGTTTTAACCAGAGCCGTCGCAGACGGTCCGCTGTAGATGTTGAAGCCCGCCAAATTTGTTAGAGGACTTCCGTCAACGTTCGTCGTCGGCGCGGTCCATACTAACGTTGCGGAAGCCGTGTACGGCGGCGCAGTGCTCGCTAACTTTAATGTAGAAGCCGACACCCATGCGCCTTTCGGGGCTGCCGTCGTTTCTATCCATACTTGATCCGTCGCTAAAACCGCGGAAGCTACATTCCACGAAAATGTACACGTCGCCCCAACACAATGCATATCATTGATAATCGCGCTTTGCGGTAAAGGCTGAGCGATGTAGACCACCGGTGACGTACATTGCAACCATTGCGTCGTTGCATTCCATACCGTTCCCGGCGTGGCAGTCGGACAACTGGCAACCGTCTGTGCTTGTGATACACCCAATCCGAGCGATAAAAACCCCAATAAAACCAAAAATAATTTAGTCATCTTTCTTGCTCCTATCTTGCAAAATTCGATCGAGCCAAAGTAACGCACTGACGGGAAGACAAACACAAACGGCGATAATCAGCAACATGATTAAGAAAAACGTCGAAAACACGTGGACCACAAAACCGATTGAACAGACATCACTTACAGCCGAAGATAGTCTTTCAAACGCATGCCGAAATCGCAGTTGCATGTAGGTCGCTCATCTATCCTGACATACTCTATTCCCGGCGTATTGATCGGACATCCCGGAGCGTGCGAAATCGTGATACTTGATTCCTGACTGTTCATAATGATGTCAACCCAATCTTTTTTTAATTGTTCAAAATTTCGGTAAGCTTCTGTAGTTTTTAAATGCCGATCAATAATCCATGATGCAGAAAGCCAACCGAGAAAAAAACCAAATGAAACCAAACACAAATAAATAATATACGATTTCATTTAATTTAATCCAAGATTTCGTCAGAAGTTTCGGACTCCCGCTCGGGCTGCGATTGCGGCTTTAAAATTTCAATCAACTCCATGCGAAATTCATCGCACCACTCTTGATATGGAGTTAATGCGGGCTCTCTCTCACAGATTACTTTGAACCAGTCGGGATGCACTAAATATTCGAGCGCCTGCTGTTGTGAAATAAAACTCGCAATGTTCGACGGCAATTCATCCAAAAATACTTGCGCATACGTCACCGGATCACGATCCGCTACCGCCCACTTGGCCGCCAAGGCGAGTTTCGCTCTTATCATCGGCTCTGCTAACTTCAACATGTCCACTTGACCACTCCCGTTTTGTGTTCCCCCGTTCGTCGCCGCGACTCCGTTAGTCGTCGACTCCGGCGATAAAACCCCCGCAGGTCCAGCAGAACCATTCAAAACAGGTGGGACAGCACTTAACTGCGGGGCGGACGCACTCGCAGAAACCGTGACGCGTGGAACATTCCCTTGACTGGCAGCGGCGCGCGCTGCGGCGGCTTGCTGTAGTCCCGCCAAGACGGGACCGACTGCCGGCCCCGCTTGATTCACTACTTCTTTCACGATGTCGAGCCAATTCGTGTCTCCTTTATTAGCCCCGCCACTCTTCATATCTTGCGCGGCTTCAAAAATTCGCAACACCGTTTCGATCGGGTCTTTCGTCTCCCCGCTCGGCGCGTTCAACGCCTTCATGTTCACCATCGCTTGACTCAAATCCCCCAACGTGGGACCGGGCGCGGGCTTGAGCGCCGTGATTAACATCCCGAGGTCCGGTCCGCTGGAGCGTGAAATAAAAGCCGTCAATACACTCCCTAAGAGCGGGATCGCGAGTTCCGCAATTCTCCCTATCTTGTCACTGGATTCGGCTTTCCGCTCGCGCTCGCGCCGATCCATGATTTCCAATAAAGACGCCAAATCGGTGGGATTGTTTTCCGATACCAACGACTCGGCAATGTGACACGGCCCCCCGCCCGGTAAAAACCCCTTCGGTCCCTTCAAGCGTATTTGGTAGCGGCCCCACCCGTAGACCTTTTTTACTTGCTCTAACGAAAACTCACTGGCGGGCATCGAGCCGCAATAACCGGCTTTTTCACTCGGCGTAATGCGGGTAATCAACAAAATCACCCCTTGCGTGGTCCGTAACTCGTCAATCGCGCGAAAAATGTCTCCACCCGACGCATCATTCAACATCGCGAGGTCTTCGGCCTGCCGGCGCATGCTGTCTTCGACTTCACCGTCCGTTACTTCTACCGTGTTTTTCGCTGCCATAGCCGTGCGGTTTCCTTCAAAAAGTCATCAAAAATCGTTGGGGCTAACGTTAGTTCTTTTTGTCGTCAGGGTCAACAAAAAACCCCGGCAATCCCGCTAAATCGGAGACGGTTACCGGCATGATGGCTGATGTAAAATACTTGGCTTCAATTGCATTCAAATGCCATTGGTCCCCCGGCTCGGTCCCGATCGGACGCCAACCTTCAAAACATACCAATTCGGCCATCGTCGGATCATATAAATAAACCTCCGCCACTTTGTTTTCCATCACTGGCGTCTTGCCGTCTTTGCTCATGACGACTTTTTTATTAATATCCAACCGCGGAACTTCCATCCGCATTTGCGCAAACTTCGCGGGACTCTTGCGACAAAACATCTGCGAGGCGGGCGCGGCTTCGTGGATTTTTTTGATGATGCTGCAACCACAGGTGGCACAGGTTCGATCGACTTTTTCGATTTCATTCATGAATTTTCTCCGATAAAAAAGCCGCTCATCCATGGAGCGGCTTAGTTTGAGTTTCAATATCGATTGAAAAGATTACCGCTTCTTGCCGCCGATGTTCGCCACGTGCGCCGGATGATTCTCCGCTACCCCTGCGGAAACTGCCGCCGCTGGGTCTTCAATCTCTTCGATTGAAAACGGATCGTAAGATTTCCCCTGGACGCGCGCCCGCTTCGTAATCGCGAAACACAATCCCACATACGCATCACTCGGATACTCTTCCGCTAACACGCTCTTGACTACCGCGTTCAAGATGATTTGCGCCGGCTCCCCCGTCTTCAAATCAATCACGTTGCACAACGTCGCGGGCTCTTTCGTCTTGCCATCGGCACCGGGCTTCATTTCCTTCCCAATGTGACTGGCCGCTTCGATCTTGACACACGTCGCCACGTCCACAACGTATTTCAAAACCGGACGCGTCAGCAGCTTCTTGCGCTTCGGGATGAATCCAGCAAAACCCTTGTCTGTCTCTGTCATCTTTATTACTCCTAAAAATTACAATCGTCTTCGTTTATGGAACTACACTCATATCCCGCGCCGTCCGCCGTAAATCCCTTGGAATAAATACCGGCTTGTTGCGCCAGAAACTAAATGTGGGCACTTCTGGATTGTATTTGTAATCGCTACCCATTGCAATACTTTCGATTATTTGCGGAGCGGTCGCGAGCGATGCCAGATTTGCACCTTTGCTGGCGATTTTCCAGTTTTTATTTTCTTCGTCACTTTTCGGATCGTACTCCCAAGGACGATTTTTGATGTGATCGGCGTAAAGCTTCTTGCCCGCAACGGCAAAGTAGTCTCCAATATATTCACTTTTCCAGTTCCCAAGCTCGCTTCCAATCGGCAGTCCTGAAAACCTTCGCGCTTTAATACTGTCAGTGTCACAATAAATAGCCCCTTCCGCCTTGCATAAAGCGCGGTAGAGATATGCTCGGACAAAACCTGTAACAGATGCAGCCGTTGCGATATTGTAGTATCGCCACTTTCCTTGAATGTCATCTAGCTCATCCTCCGTTGGATTTCGCACCATGAGATTCCTGTCACCCCACTCTTTATATTCATGATACCCTTTCTGAATCCAGTTTTCTTGGCTGTCAATACTTGCTATGACATATTCCGAATAATTCTCACAATTCGCGCCGAACTTGCCATACAGCGAATTCATGAAATACTTACCGAAAGTTCTCCCGGCTACATCCCCCCTCTTTCTACACTCTTCGCGGAGACCGAAAAAATGGTCAATATATTCTTTAAAATCGATCACTTCGGGAAACTTGAGGATATTAGTAAACTCGACATTAATCAGTGCATTCGTATCGCGAGCAGCGAGAAACTCCCACCCGGTTACGTGATACTCTCTAACCGTACCCTCGTCTTCGGGAAAGAACAGGTCCGACTCTTGGCGATAGGGAAAGGCACCACCCTTGCTGATACCGCGAAGGCTCAAAAGACATGGACCGATTTCCGAATCGAGTTTGGGCAACTTTTTGATTGAAATGGGAGTACAGGAAATCGGATGATGATGGCGCATCGCAAAGGGATACGCACTATTGATATCATACACTTCAAAATCGGTTTTTTTGACGCCAGATTCTAAACACTGGACGCGACCCCCATAATAAAACTTTTTTAGGTCTTGATACTGGCTTCGCGTTTGGCGCGGAGCTTCGCGCCCTGACATATTTTGCCACACGCGCATGGAAGCGCCCGCTTGTGTAAGTTGCTTGCCGTAACTACTTCTGTATTGATCGATAACCCCCCATAATCCAACACAATCTTGACGTAGGTATGCAGAAATTTCCGGCATGTGCAGATGACGGATGGATGATTCCATTTTGGCATAGTCGATTTCACTTTTTATCCCGAAATCTTTTAGACGTGTATTCGGAAAGATATTAAGCGAGTCTCGAAACTCATGCCCTCCGAATGCATGGAATTTTGAAAGTCTTCCATTAATGATAAGAATTGCCTCGTCTGAATTAATGTCATCGCGGAAAAAGTGATAATCGAACTTTCCTCCGTTATGTGCATAAAACAAGGTTGGGCCAGATTCTTGTTCAAGCGTAATAAGAAAATATCGAAGGCTTTCCGATGTTTCAAATTCTTCGTATCTATCGTAATGTCCATTGTACACCCCCCATAAAAAAGGCAAAGGTAACCTCCCGCCCCCATGACATTTCTCGCAATCGCTGTCATCGCAATTGTGAAACGGATCTGTCTCAGCGTCAATCACCCAAAACGTGGACCGCTTGCGCGGCACCTAACTACACGAAGGACAAGGTACTACGCGAAGCCGCGTTTTTCTAGTTTTGTAATTAAATTCCGAAATGGAAATTTTTTTCAACCCTTTGCAATTGATGCAAACGTTGAAAATATCTCTTGGTGCTGGCATTACTAATTGTAATGGCGCACATCGTTGCTTCATCTTCATGACTACCTTCTCCCGGTTTTCTTCCGATACGTATACTTGTGATGCCCTTTATGATGGGGCTTCAAAACACATTGGCGTCCTTTCGATGTTGCTGGACAACGTAATATTTTTTCTGCAATTTTAAGTTTCTGTCGCCATTTTCTGGGACGACGTTGCGACCGATGTTCCCTTTCAATTTGAAATTTGCCGGCTTGTAATGCGGTCCCCACCATTTGAAAACCTACTACCGCCTCTGCAAAGCCTTCGTGTTGCTCACCCGGCTTTTCATAGCGCTGATGATAGTTTTCTAATAACTCACTTATTCTGGATTTGGGAACACTGCGACCGATGGGACCATGTAGTGTAGAAATCAACATATAGTATGCCCATTGGCCTCCCCAGTTTTCAGGCATATCTGGCAACATGTCATCTAAAAATTCGTGCATTTCCTCAAATGTAATAGGTAAACGCTTACCCGCTTCCAAATAATCACGAAATAAAAAACGTTGCTTTATTTGTTTAGAACCTCCCTTGAAAGTTCTCTCAACCACTACCTTGTTATTTTTAAATCTTACTTTGTCGTGCGTCGGAAGCTGGACCGGGACGAAGTAAATTTTTTGCTTTTTGTTTTCACCCGTAAAATTTTGCGCTGCTCGTCTTTGCTTTGCTGTACGAGGCGTGATAATCGCGACAGGTCTACTCGTATACGTACTAACTTGCTGAATATAACGCCGCGCACTTTTGAGTTTTGCGGCGGACCATCGTTCAATATGACGCAGATCGTAACCATCTGCCGCGCTAAATCCAGAATAGACCCGACGCACTCCCGGTACGTGTATTCCTTCTTCACGATCGTATCCCCTTAATCCAGCTTTGATGTATTCCTTGGTGTGCGCCCGCTCGGTGGCGGACATGTCCAACCAATAGGCCTTAGGACCGGCGGAGCCGCGCTCAGACTTAGCGCTGAGCTTGCCTACTTTTAATCCGGCTTTGTAGCCGGCTTTGTAAGCGGCGGATTTTTTCTTTTTAGCAGCCATTGAGAATGAAATATAAATAGCCGACTACGTCATTCAATTTTGTTAAATCTTCAAGGGTCGGAATCACGCCATCACCCGCGCCCACTCCGCAATCGTGTGCGTGCGCCCGTCGACCGTCAGCCGACAGTGCCGCAAACCGGTCCCTTGACCCCCCCAGGTGGTGACCCCAGGCGGTCGACGCCAACGACCGTTC
>Ga0116134_1000393_pt1 | contig 22963 bp, 18 predicted proteins | sample June2015DPH_19_5_FD_89737 | JGI IMG/M metagenome (GOLD analysis project Ga0116134, IMG submission 89737) | Peatland microbial communities from SPRUCE experiment site at the Marcell Experimental Forest, Minnesota, USA - June2015DPH_19_40 | ecosystem: Environmental > Terrestrial > Soil > Wetlands... | reverse complement strand
CTCCGCCCTCCGTCTGGAGCGTAGCCAGTGGCGATCTTCCGGAAGGAGTCACGCTCACCCCGGAAGGCCTCATGGCCGGACGCCCCACCAAGCCCGGGGCTTTCGCGTTCACCTTAAAAGTCGAAGACTCCGGCCGTCCCGCGCACAGCATCAACAAGGAATTCAAGGCTGTGGTCACCGCTTCTCTGCTGATCGAATGGCTTCAACCTCCCAAGGTCCGCGACAACCGGATTGACGGCGTCGTCCAACTCTCCAACGGTTCCAAGGACGACTTCGATCTGACCGTCATCATCGTGGCCGTCGCCGAGAACGGGCGAGCCACGGCCATCGGCTACGAGCATTTCCCGCTGAAAACCGGCGCTGCCAGCGTTCAAATTCCCTTTGGCAACACGCTGCCTCACGGCGCCTACGTGATCCATGCCGATGCCATTGCTGAAATTCCCACCCGGAAAGCCATCCTTCGTCAGAGACTCCAAACACCTCAGGCTTTGCAGGTTATACAGGGACCGTAGCCGCTCTAGCCCGCCAGTCAGGTACGCAAGTCACTTGCTGGCTTTGTGCTATCCTAGTTATTCTGATTATCTTGAGATGGTCCTGCCAGGTCGTGGTGTTTCCTCCAGAGGACCTTGGCATTTCAAATGGAGCTTTTTCTTAATCTCTGCTGGCTTTCTCTGCTGTTGCCCGCGTGGCTGCTGTGGCGGCAGCACATTTTTTCGGCCGGTTGGGGTAATCCGGAAGGAAGTCCGGCGGCGCGACCGCTCGTCTTCGTTTGCGCTCTCGCTTGCGTTCTTGTGCTGCTGTTTCCCGTAATCTCGGCCACCGACGACTTGCACCCCATGCGGTCCGAGATGGAGGAGTCGAAACGCGCCTTCTGCCATCCCGGCCATTGCGCTTGCACGGTTCATGCGTTGACTCATTCTTCGCACCCCGTTCTGCCCAGTTCCGCTTCTCTGACACCCGCGTTCGAGCAGATCGGCGCGGTTCTCCCGTTCATGCCGCAGACGCTCCGAACTTTCTCTGCCCCCGCGCCCATAGGCCGCGCTCCTCCTTTCACGCATCCAACTTTGCTGTAAATCCCAAGTCAGTCTTACGTTTTATTAGCCCGGAAAATCCTAAGGATTTTTGCAGTCACGCGCGTTGGGCAAGCCATCTTTCCCGAGGCGCACGGAGTGCATGATGTTCAAGGTTCACAATTTCAGTCTGGTCGCATGGCTATGGCTATTGGTCGCAGCCGTCGTCAGCGCCTCGGCGCAGCAGACCTTTACGTGGCAGCAGATTCGAGACAAGTTCGAAGCCGTGAACCCGACGCTGCTAGCGGACACGCTGAGCATTGACGAATCGAGAGCGCAGGAGATCACCGCTTTCCTGCGCCCGAATCCGACGTTCGGGTTGTTGGCTGACGGGACCCAAATCGCTCCTAATAAAGGCGAATGGAAACCGTTCGCGGGCACCTTTGAGTCGCCCAGCCTTAGCTATCTGCAGGAACGGCGGCACAAGCGGCAGTTGCGCCTGGAGAGTGCGAGGAAGGGGACTCTGATTGCCGAGTCGAGTCATGCTGATTTGGAGAGAACTCTGCTCTTCAACTTGCGCGGCGCATTTGTGTCAACGTTGCAGGCAAAAGCGGTGCTGCAGCTGGCAAAAGATAACCTTGCCTACTACGACCACGTGCTCCAGATCAGCAGAGATCGCTTCAATGCTGGCGACATCGCGCAAATCGATCTCGACCGATTGGAACTGCAGCGCGTGCAGTATGAATCCGACTTGCAGACCGCCGAAGTCAGTCTGCGCACAGCAAAAATTCAGTTGCTCACGCTGCTCAACGATCGAACCCCGATTGAACAATTCGATGTCGCCGGTCCGTTCGATTTCAACGACCAACTCATGGCCCGCGACGAGTTCCGCAAGATCGCGATGGACACGCGGCCGGACTTGAAGGCAGCCGTCGAAGCCGTGGACAAGGCCCAGACCGAGCACAAACTCGCGGTTGCCAACGGCTCAACCGATCCGACCTGGAGCGCATGGTATACGCACAACTCATCCAACAATAATCCGTTTGCCGTAAATACGTTCGGCGTCAGTGTCAGCATCCCATTGCGAATTTTCGACCGCAACCAGGGAGAAAAGCTGCGCACTCACCTCGATATCACGCGCAATGAAAGACTGCGCGATGCCTCCGAGGCAGCGGTTCTCAGCGACGTCGACTCGGGCTACGCCGTACTCGAGAGCAATGTGATTCTGCTGCAGCCGTACAGAGCGAAATATCTGCAACAGGCAACCCGGGTACGAGACACGATTTTCTTTTCCTATCAGCACGGCGGCGCATCGCTGCTCGATTTCTTAAATGCCCAGAGTGACTACCGCACCGTGCAACTCAGCTACGTGAACTTAGTTGGTGCGTACTTGACGGCTGCCGCTCAGTTGAATATGGCGGTCGGCCGGGAGGTTATCCAATGAAAACCAGATTCGCTGGCCTGATGCTCGCGGCAATTCTCTGCTTCCCGTTGTGCTTCCTGCTCCTTGGTTGCAATGAAAGCAAAGCCGACCCCAAGGCCGAGGCGCCGCCTCCGGCAACCGTCGAGCCGGACCTCGATGCCAACAATTTCAAAGTCGATCACCCGGAACAGTTTCCATTGGTGACTGCGATTGAGCATAAGGCAGCCCCCGCGCTGAATGTCACCGGCGTGGTGCAGCCCGATATCTCCCGCGCCGTTCCCGTGATCTCGATAGCCGCAGGGCGAGTTGTAGAAATTAAAGCCAGGCTCGGCGACACCGTGAAAAAGGGCCAGTTGTTATTGAGAGTTCAGAGCAACGATGTTTCCGGAGCTTACCAGACGTATCGCAAGGCCGAGAACGATGAGCGATTGGCGCGCATACAGCTCGAACGGGCGCAGATTCTTTACGACAAGGGGGCCATCTCCAAGAGCGCCCTCGAACAGGCAGAAGACACGGCACAGGATGCCAAAGCCGATCTGGATGCCGCAACCGAGCAGTTGCGGCTTCTCGGCATCGACAAGGATCATCCCTCGGGCATCGTCGACATCACCGCTCCAATCTCGGGCGTGATCTCCGACCAGCAAGTGACCACTGCGTCGGGCGTCCAAGGATTGGGCTCCCCGAATCCATTCACTATTTCCGATCTCTCTTATGTCTGGATCATCTGCGACGTCTACGAAAATGATCTCGACGCGGTGCACGCCGGAGAGTACGCGGATATTCACCTGACCGCCTATCCCAACCAGGTCTTGAAAGGGCGCATCGACAACATCCTGCCGGTTCTCGATCCAAATCTCCGCACTGCAAAAGTTCGGCTCGAAGTTGCCAATCCCGGAATGATGCGGATTGGCATGTTCGTCACTGCCACCTTCTACGGTAAGCAGGCGGAAACACGGGCCGCGGTTCCGCCAGCAGCCATTCTGCACTTGCATGATCGCGAGTGGGTTTACACACCAGTAAGCACAGGACATTTCAAACGTCTGGAAGTGGTCACAGGGAAAATGCTTCCCGGCAACCTGCAGGAAGTTGTTTCCGGTATCAAACCCGGAGATCAGGTGGTTTCAAACGCCCTGGTACTGCAAAACACGTTGGAGCAATAAAAATGGGAGCAATAAGTGGGAGCAATAAATGATTCGTCGAGTCGTTGATTTTGCTCTTAACAACCGCCTGCTGGTGCTGGGTTTCGCCCTGTTGCTTTTCGCCAGCGGCATCGTCGCTTTCCACGACCTTCCCATTGAGGCGTATCCCGACGTCGCCGACAACTACGTTGAGATCATTACCCAGTGGCCGGGAATTTCGGCCGAACAAATCGAACAGCAGGTCACAATTCCACTCGAAATCGTGATGAACGGCATCCCGCATGTCGTGCACCTGCGTTCGTTCTCGCTCTTCGGACTCTCCGACATAAAACTGATCTTCGACGACGAATCGGATAACAACTGGAACCGCGAGCGGGTTCTGGAGCGGCTGAGCCAAGTCACCCTGCCGCCGAACGTAGTGCCACAAATGGGCACAGACTGGAGCCCAGTCGGCCAGATTTATTTCTTCACCTTGCACAGCACCAATCCGGCCTATGACCCGATGGAGCTGAAGTCGATTGAGGACTGGGTCGTCGAAAAGAGCTTCAAGGCTGTTCCCAACATAGTCGACGTTTCCAGCTTTGGCGGCCCCACCCGCGAATACCAGGTTCGCGTTGACCCAAACAAGATGGTCGCCTACGGCCTGAGCCTGGCCCAGGTCGAGCAGCAGCTCACCAATAACAACGTCAACGCCGGCGGAAGCTTCATACAAGAGGGCCTGCAACAGATCAACGTGCGCTCCGTCGGATTGGTCGACCGCGCCCAGGATATCGAACGCACGGTCATCATGACCAGGAATGGCACGCCGCTCCGTGTCAAGGATATTGCGGTCGTTTCCCAAGGTCCAAAGATTCGGCTCGGCCAGTTTGCCAGAGCGATTCACCGCGAGGACGGGAAGATCATCGATAACGACGATGTAGTGTCGGGCATCGTGCTATTGCGCAAAGGGGCAACGGGCGAGACCGCGCTCGAGGGTGTCCATAAAGAAGTAGAAGAACTTAACAATCACATCTTGCCTCCGGGAGTTAAGGTCGTCCCTTTCCTCGATCGCAGTGATCTGGTCCACTACACGTCCCACACGGTGCTTCACAACCTCACCGAAGGAATGATCCTGGTATCGGTCGTTCTGCTTCTATTTCTGGGGAATGTCCGAGGCGCCCTCATAGTTGCAGCAACGATACCGTTTTCGCTGTTGTTTGCCTCCATTTGCCTGGACTTGAGCCACATCCCCGCCAACCTCCTGTCCCTTGGCGCATTGGACTTCGGTGTAATCGTGGAAGGCGCCATCGTGTTGGTCGAAAACATTGTGCGCCAGTTAAGCCATGGGGACGGGATCAAGACCTCTACCGAACGAATCGGTTTTGCCTCGCATGAAGTACAGCGCCCGGTGTTCTATGCCATCATCATCACCATTACGGCCTTCTTGCCGATCTTTACGCTGCAACGTGTCGAAGGCAGGCTCTTCCACCCCATGGCTTGGACCGTAGCCTTCGCGCTGCTAGGGGCCTTGCTCTTCTCGATCCTTGTCGCGCCCGTGTTGGCAAGTTTCGCGTTCGCCAAGGGGGCACACGAATGGCGTAACCCCGTCATGACCTTCGTGACAGAACGATATCGCGATGCCCTCCGCTGGGCGATTCGCCGGCGTGCGATCACGGTCGGTGTGTGCCTGCTTCTGGTGGCCTTTGGGAATTATCTTGCTTTCAGCGGCACTATCGGTTCCGAATTTCTGCCCCACCTGGATGAAGGAGCGCTCTGGGTGCGTGGCACGCTTGCGCCCAGCACCGGCCCGGACGAGGGTACCCGGGTCGCAAACCAGGCCCGAATCGTGCTTTGCTCCTTCCCCGAGGTTCCGCAATGCACCAGCCAAGTTGGGCGTCCAGATGACGGAACGGATAACACCGGCTTCTTTAACACCGAGTATTTCGTGGACCTGAAACCGAAAGAAAAGTGGCGGCCTGTCTTTCACCAAAACAAAGACGAGCTGATCGCGGCCATGCAGCGTGAACTCGACAAAATCCCCGGTGTCGTCTGGGGCTTTTCTCAGCCCATTGAAGACAATATGGAAGAGGCCGTGAGCGGCGTGAAAGGCGCGCTGGCCACGAAGATCTATGGCGACGATTTGAAAGTTCTCGAAGAAAAGAGCGACGAAATTGTCGGCATTATGCGAAAAATCAATGGCATTGAAGATCTCGGAGTTTTCCGGGTCCTCGGCCAGCCCAATCTGAACGTGACGGTTGATCGCGAGGCCGCCGCCCGTTACCAGATCAACGTCGCGGACGTGCAGGATGCGGTTCAGACCGCGGTTGGCGGGAACGCGCTCACCCAGGTTCTCAAGGGCGAAGCGCGATACGACCTTACGTTGCGCTACCTGCCAAAATATCGCGATACGCAGGAAGCGATCGAAAGCATTCGCCTGCTCTCGCCTTCTGGGGAACGGGTATCGCTCACACAACTCTGCAAAATACGCGAGACGGATGGTGCTTCAGAAATCTATCGCGAGGGCAATCGGCGTTATGTTGCCATCAAGTACAGCGTCCGCGGCCGTGACCTCGGCAGCACGGTAGAAGAGGCGATCAAAAAGGTGAACGAGCAGGTCAAATTGCCCACCGGATACAGCATCGATTGGGAAGGGGAATACGAGAGCCAGAAGCGAGCCAACGAGCGGCTCCTGATCGTGCTTCCGATCACCATCCTCCTCATCTTCATCATTCTTTACACCATGTTCAAATCCTTCAAATGGGCGCTGTTGATTATGGCGACTGTTGCTGTTGCGCCCATTGGCGGTCTGCTCGCTCTCTGGTTCACCGGCACCAATTTCAGTGTTTCCTCCGGCGTAGGTTTCCTGGCCCTGTTCGGAGTGTCCGTGCAAACCGGCGTCATCATGCTCGAATACATCAATCAGCTTCGAGCGCGGCGCTATTCCATAGAGGACGCTGCAGTCGAGGGAGCGGTTCTCAGGCTGCGGCCCATCATGATGACCATGCTGGTGGCAACTTTAGGACTGCTGCCGGCCGCGCTTTCGCACGCCATTGGTTCCGATTCTCAGCGCCCGTTCGCGATCGTTATCGTTGGAGGTCTCATTGCCGCCCTCATCATGAGCGTCTTCCTCCTGCCCACGCTTTATGTGTGGGTGGCGCGCGAAACTGACGTGCTGCCTGCGGCCGAAGAAGGCTTCGAGGTGGGTGAGCACGTGGATTAACCCTGATCGGGTCAGCGGGCGATCGGGCCATCAAGAGCGGCTGTGGTTCCTTGCTTTTTGAGAGCGCTTCCGCTAACTTTTATCTTTCCTTGATCTGACGAACATTGATCTGACGAGCAGGGAGGCCGAAACTCGCCTCCAGGAGTGGTAGTTATGAAGCGGAGCTACATTGGGCTCGCCTTGGGCGCGCTGGTGGCAGCGGGAGCGGCGTTAAGCCTGCCGAGTTGCGGGCACGATCAAAAGGTGGTGAGCCTCACGATTACGCCCACAACATCTACTTTTGCGTCGCCGGGTTTCACTCCACCCCCTGCCAATCCCACGCAGCAGTACTCCGCGACTGCCACTTACATCCATCCCCCCGCCACCAAGGACGTCACTAGTCAGGCGACATGGACAATTGATAACGACGTGGCCACGATGTCGTCTCCCGGCCTGTTCAATGCGACGCCTCCGCCGACAGGCTCCCCGTCAGGCACGCCCGGGCCGTGCGGTGTCGCGGACATCTCGGCAAGTGTTCTTGAGGGTACGGGCGGGTCTAGCAATATAGTGATCGCGCTTGCTACCGTCACGGTGAACGATTCAGCCAACGCACTTTGTCCAGGCGGGGGCAAGATCGGGACATTAGCCGTCGGGGTCTCCGGAAGCGGGTTAGTGACGAGTCTCCCCGCCGGCATCAGTTGCACGGCAATCGGGGGGACGTGCATTGCGACTTTCGACGTGGGGGCCTCGGTTTTGCTTACGGCGAGCTCGGTTCCTGTATGGCAGAATTGTCCCAGCGGGTTGGGGCAAAATACTTGCGTGGTTACCATACCCACTGGCGGTACTGCCGTGAGTGCAACTTTCTAATAAGAATGCGCGCGACCCTGCCGCTACTCATCCGTTAGCAACTTGCCCAGCGTAGGCTTGTGCTTCTCGGCCTTCGTCTTCTTGGCGACGACGAGTTGCGACGGTTTTGGACTCCCAACGCGTTCGCGGGCCATTTCGCGGACGACCTTGGCGGCGGAGAAGATTTTTTTCTTACGCTTGCGCGGCATCGTCGTAATCCTCGCATCTTCGCACATTCAATGCGCAAAAGTGCAATAATCTGAGGTTGGCGTCGAGCTCCAGCCTTTTGCAAGAGAGAGCGAAGGGCGGGACAACGCGCCCCGTTAGCCTAAAGCCGAGGGCCTTATATTTATGGATGAGCGCGAATTTTTTGACGAACGGTCGGATAAGAAACCGGCAAACCTAAGCTGTCCGCACTGCCATCAGTCGGCGGAGTATGAAATCCAGTGGCTGGTGCGCATGAAGAAGAAGAATCTACCGCCGCGAGCGGACGATCGCGACCGCGCGAAATTCGCCAAGGCGCAGTCTTACATGCTGCGCCGGGACGACATGATGATGTGCAAGAACATGCGCTGCCGAAAGCGATTTGAGATTACCGGCGTGCAGAGCGTCGCCTTTCTGGAGTAGAGCGCCGGTCGGTCGTCTCGCCCAGTTGCGGCACTTCCGTTAGTCATTGGTCATTCACTGCTGGAAAATCCCGGGAAATCGATTCGATCCAGACGACTGCTTGCGCGTTGACTCACGTGCGGGTGGCGACTATGGTGGCAGCGAGGCGACGGACACTGTGCAGCAACTGGCCTAGCGCTTCCGATGCTGGCGAGTTCAGAGTGATGGGCGCTGGTTGCGGAGCGTCGCTGTAGCCCTCTTTTTCCATCTGTTTTGCGGCGGCGGCGAAGCGCTTGGAACTTGTCTGTCCCATGTCGAGGAAGCGGAAGGCCTGGGCGAGCGGGATGTCATCGGCTCCGGTCTGAAGGAATTCGATTTGGGCGCTGACTTTTCCGAAGACGGTCTTCATATCGATATCAGCCATGGTTCCGTGGGGAATCGGGCCTTTGGAGAGGACGGCGGAACCTCCCGTGAGAGAGAGGCGCTGCAGGACGCCAACGAAGCGGACGCCGTCAACGGTAAATAGCGCGCGCTCGTTATTGGGGACGCGAATGCGCGGGGCGCGCTGAGTCTTCTGCGACTTCTTAGGCCTTTTCACGATAGTTAGCATGGCAAGTGGGAAGAGTGCGGTCAAGATTACGGCGGTGCGTGGGTCGGGTGCGGCGCAGGTAGCAATGTCCGCGCTCCACCCATTCGTTTATACTGATTAGTTTCGTCTGAGCCATTTGACGCTGCTAGAGATGGGAGTCGATCCGTGAAGATTCTGGTTTGTATGAAGCAGGTGCCGCAGAAAGACGCTCCGCTGAAGCTGAATGAGGCGGGAACGTGGATCCGCGAGGATGTTTCCTACGAAGTGAATGAACCCGATGCATTCGCGCTCGAAGAGGCGTTGCGGCAGAAGGAAAAGCACACCGGCGAGGTGGTGGTCGTCACCGCGGGCCCGGCGCGGGCGCTGCAGGTGCTGCGCGAGGCGCTGGCGAAAGGCGCGGACCGGGCCATCCACCTCGAGGACGATGCCTTTGTCGGGCTCGATGCATATAACACGGCGCGGGCCATCGCGGCGGCTATCAAGGATGAGAAGTTTGACCTGATCTTTACCGGCTTGCAATCGGACGATTACGGATATGCGCAGACGGGCGTGATTCTCGCCGAGATTCTGGGATTGCCACATGCGACCATCATCATGCAGATTGAAACAAAAGACGGCGGCATCCGAGTGAAGCGGGAGCTGGAAGCGGGATTCTTTCAGTTTGTCGACATGCCTTTGCCGGCGGTGCTGACGATCCAGTCGGGGATTAACAAGCTGCGCTATGCGACGCTGATCGGCATCAAGCAGGCAAAGATGAAACCACTGCGCAAGGTGACAATGGCCGAAGTGCAGTCGGCGATGGGCGGGAATCTGCAGAAGATCGAGAAGCTGTACGTACCGCAGAAATCGAAGAATACAGAGTTTCTGGAAGGCCCTCCGGCGGAAGTGGCGAAGAAACTGGTGGAAAAGCTGAAGAATGAATTGCGTGTGATTTGAAAACGAGTTCTCAGTTCCCAGTTCTCAGTTCTCAGTCAAGAACTGAGGTTTTTTCTGAGAACTGAGAACTGAGAACCGAGAACTGATTTTATGGACACAATTCTTGTAGTCGTTGAACAGCGCGAAGGGAAACTGAACCGCGTCTCTTGGGAGACAATTACGGCTGGGCAGGCGATTGCCGCTCAGACGGGATGGACGCTGGAGGCCGCGGTCGTTGGCTCGGGCGTGGCTGCGATCGCGGGCGAAGTGGCGGCGAAGAAGCTGGCCAAAGTGTATGACGTCGAATCGGCCAGGCTCGAGCCCTACACTCCAGACGCGTTTGCGTATGTGTTGAAAGAGTTCTTGCAAAAGCATCCGGCCAAGCTGGTGCTTATGCCGCATACCTACCAGGTGCGAGATTTCGTGCCGAAGCTGGCAACGGCCTTGCAAACTACGGCCATCAGCGACGTGATCGGGGCCAGGTATGAAGGCGGGAAGCTGCTGTTCACGCGGCAGATGTTCCAGGGAAAGTTTGTGGCTGACGTGAGTTTTGCGGGCTCGGGGCCTTGCTTCGTGACCTTTCAGAATGGCTCGTTCCGCGCCGATAAAGTCGAAGCGGGCACGGCTGCGGCGCCGGTTGAGACAGTGAATGTCGCGGTTCCGGATGGCGTGGTGCGGAACAAGCCGGAGGAAGTCTTCAAGGAAGCCAAGCAGGCGGTGGATCTGACGCAGGCTGAAATTATTGTGTCGGTGGGGCGCGGCATCAAGGAGCAGAAAAATATCGAGCTGGCAAAGCAGTTGGCGGATGCGCTGGGTGGTGAACTCGCCGCGTCGCGTCCGATCTGTGACAACGGATGGCTGCCCATGGACCGGCAGATCGGATCGTCGGGACAGACGGTCGCTCCAAAGCTGTATCTGGCGCTCGGAATCTCGGGGGCGATTCAGCATATCGTCGGCATGAAGGGTTCGCGCAGCATCGTGGCCATTAACAAAGATTCCGAGGCTCCGATTTTTGAGATTGCGGATTATGCCGTGGTCGGAAACTTGTTCGACATCGTGCCGCCGCTGATCGAGGAAGTTAAGAAGGCAAAGGGGTAGAGCAGGTTTCAAGGTTTCAGAGTTTCAAGGTTTCAATGAGGCAGTTCTTCGTCATACTCTGCTACTAGCTTGTGGGCGACAGTCCCTTTCGGCAGTTACAGCGAGTACCTTTCCGTCACTGGCCGCGATGCAATGGGTAGGTTCGAAGTCGGGTCCAACGAAATCACGCTCCAAGTATCTCCGTAATTGCGCGAAGTCCCGGGGGCTCGGGTTTCCAGACTCCTCCGAGATCAATCCCACCGACTGAAAAGATGTTCAAGCCTCGTTCTCATTGACTTGCGGACGCTCTCGCGGCATAGTGCTGCGAACGAATCGTGATCATGACGTCCCATGACAGAAGATCGCCAGCGCTCCTCATGGCAGCACTAGCCTTGCTGACTTTGGCCGGTTGCGGCGGCAGTAGTCCGGCTCCCCCTGCAGTCAGTGTTGCTATCAGCCCGCTGACTGCCTCCCTGAACGTTGGCGGCTCACAGGCTTTCAGGGTGACCGTTGCGAATGACTCTTCAAATTCTGGTGTGAAGTGGAGTATCGGTGCCAGTGCAGGCACGCTCACGAGTGTGACCACGACTGGCGTAACCTATCTCGCACCTGCGGGGATCGGCGGGACCTCGCCGGTCACCGTCACGCTGACGGCCACCAGCATTAAGGATCCCAGCGCGTCGGGCTCGGCGACCATTACGCTGACGCCTTCGTCCGCTCCGGCAAGCCAATGGGTCTACTACAACTCCAGCGGCAACCTGACGTATAAAACCCTCGACGCACAGGGCGACAAGATCATGGACTTCTCCACCGCCGGCTACGAGCAGGGGGCGGTGGCAATCCCCACGGCGTCAGTCGAGGCCACCGTCTCCCCATCTGGCGGAGACGACACCGCCAACATTCAGGCCGCAATCGCCACCGTCTCCGCAATGGCCTTGAATGCCACGACCGGCCTGCGCGGCGCTGTCCTCCTGGAGCCCGGCAGCTACACAGTGAGCAGTTCGCTGACCGTCACCGCGAGCGGCGTGGTGCTCCGAGGCAGTGGAAGCGGCACTTCGCCCGGAAGCAACACTGTAATTACCATGACCGGCGCGGCCACGCCGTATCCACTGATCGTCCTGGGAACGAGCGGCAACGATCCCTCGTACGTTGGCTCGCCCACCGTAATTACAGACACCTATGTGCCCGCAGGCACGCTCACCGTCGACGTCGCCAGCACCGCCGGACTTTCGGTGGGAACGAACGTCATCATTACGAGGCCGGTGACCGCCGAGTGGGTGAACTTCATGGGCATGACCGCGGCGGACTTAGGCACCACTTGCGGCGGTTCCCCTTGCAACTGGATCGACGTTGGCAGCGATGAGCTGAGGACGGATCGCACTATCACGGCGATCGACGGGAACCAGATCGCGCTCGATGCACCCATGTCCGACTCTATCGACAGTACGTACTGCGGCGTCGACGGCGCCACGTTGCAGGCGTACACCTTCAGCGGACGCATCTCACAGGTCGGCGTCGAGAATCTGCGCGCCATTGCGCCTGTGCCGCCGAATAACCTCGTGCCACCGACGCCGAGCTATCAACTCGTCGTCACCTATTCCGTGCTCAACGCGTGGGCCCGCAACCTCACCGCGCAGGATACGCTGCAGAGCGTCGATATCGAGGACTACAGCAAACAGGTGACGGTGAGCAACGTCGCCATCACGCATACCGTCACCCAGACAGACGATGCAAAGTTTGAAGAGTTTTACATCGTGCGCGCAACCCAGGTGCTGATGGATACGGTAAGCGATGTTGCCGACAACATGTTCTTCTTTTCCACCAGCAGCGCGACGCAAGGGCCGAATGTCCTGCGCAACGGCACCTTCGAGGGCGACACCAGCATCGAACCCCACCAGCGCTGGGCAACCGGGTTACTGGTGGAGAACACCTCGGTTACAGCGATACCTGGCTCCACGCAGGGAAACATCAACCTCCTGGACCGCGGCAACGACGGCACCGGACAGGGCTGGGCCATCGGTTGGGGCGTGGTGTGGAACTCGAGTGCGAATGAATTCACTATTCAGCAGCCACCGGGTTCGGAGAACTGGTGCATAGGCTGCATGGGCACACAGGAGACAACCGCAGCGCCCGGCGGTTCCACCGTGCTGCCCCAAGGCGCGATCGACTCGCCGGGAACATACGTTTTCCCATCGAGCCTCTATCAGGCGCAACTGACGCAGCGGCTCGGTGCGGGAGCGGTGGCCCAGTAGAAAGCCAACGGCAGTAGATTCGCCTTGAGGTGGAATCAAACTGCATTGCTCTGCGGGAAGCCCGTCGCGGACAAGAGTGTCCGCGCCACATTTTCCCTGAAGCCGGGTGCCCTAGGTTTCGCGCTTTGAGGGCGAGTCTCACGAAGGCTGTTTGCTGGCGGTTGGTTCGGGTAGATACTTTTGCAGCGATTGCTGGGCATTATCATTGTCGGCATCATTGCCCTGGCCGTCGTTTTCCGCGGTCAGATCGTCGTATTCGCGTCCCTGGACTCGGGACCAGGCTGAGGCTCCGATGGGGCGCTGGGCCACCGATTCGAGATCGATGATTACTTGGGTGGGGAGTGCAGGTTCGAGCGAGGTGCGTTTCAGGTTCATCGAAGCTATCTGCAACGCATACAGCAACAGGGTAGCGGTCTTGTGGTCTATTTCCTGCGTCACCAACTGCTCCATCACCTGGGCCAGCGAGACCTGTATGGAATTTGCATCTTCGAGCGTTGGCAGTGGTTTGAACCACTCGACTTTGTCTTCCAGGGCATCCAGTTCCGGCCAGTGGTAGCGGATGTGGTAATAACAATACTCAGTTTCGCGAAGCGACGGCGATCCGCATTGGGTTCCGTTCACTTTAGTGTGCTGACACCGCGCAATATGACTGGGATATAAGGACATCTGTTTCTCCGTGTGTGGAAATATGAAAGAAATGGAAACGCGGGGGGCGGTGTTTACTACTTGGTACCCCAACCCCCCTCCCCCCTCGCCTAATGAAATCATGGGCTTGGCGGGGATTTTCTGCTTCGGTCTTTGAATCTAAAGGACTTATATTAAAGTATTCCGAAATAAGGACTTAGGGGAAGTTGCCAGTTGCCAGTACCCAGTACCCAGAAAAAACAACACGCGCACGCAAAGGAAAAAGGGTGCGGGAGTGATCCGCACCCTTTTCTTATCTATGTTTCTATTATATCAATTCCGACCGCCTACTAGGACAAGTTATCCGATTTTATTTTCCCCGCGAATTCATGGCCTTAGCGGAAAAATCGGCAAAGCGGGGGCTTGACAAGATTTCAGGATTACGAGCCCGCGGCGAACCCGCCGAGGTGTGCCACGGTCAGCCGCAGGTATTTGTAGGGATTGACCGGGACGTCGTTAATGCGGACTTCGTAGTGGAGGTGCGGGCCGGTGGAGCGTCCGCTTAAGCCGACGTAACCGATAGTGTCGCCGCGGTGGATGTTTTGTCCGGCGGCAACGGCGAAGCTGGAGAGATGGCCGTAGCGGGTGGAGATGCCGTGTCCGTGGTCGACCATGATGGCGCGTCCGTAGCCGCCCAGGAAATCGGCGAAGGTGACGACGCCGTCGGCCGGAGCGATCACGGGCGAGCCGACATTGGCGGAAATATCGACACCGGAATGGAAGGCGCCTTCTCCGTTGAACGGATCGATGCGCTCGCCAAAAGAGCCGGTGACCAGGCCTTCGACCGGCCAGAGGTTCGGAGCCGAGTTGGCGCGGATCCAGTCGGCCGTGGTGGAGTTTTTGGTGAGGCCGAGTGAGATGCCGACGCTGGCCGCGCCGCTCAGTGCGGTATGTTTCAACGCGTAGAGTTGGTCGAGTGAAGAGTGCACCTGCGCTTCTTGAATCTGCTCGGTCGAGGCGGCCACCATCGCCGGATCGGACTTGAGGCCGTAAAGCGCGGAAACCTCGCTGGCCAGTGAGCCGAGAGAAGCCACCTGAATGTCACGTTCCTTGGCGACCTGTTCCAGACGCGAATAGCGGTCCTTGAGCTGGGCCTGCTCGGTGCGGAGCTGGTTGTAGTGGGCGACTTTTAGCAGCATGCGGGTATAAGAACTGGCGATTCCCGTGAGGCAGAGGGCGCCGATTGCCAGCCCGGCCACAAGAACGTACAGATATTGAACGGGAATGGAGATCTTGCGAAGCTGCCCAGCTTCGTCGCGAGCTACGAAAAATATGTAGAAACGTTTACGCAATATCCTACTTCCGGCGAACAGATTTTGCTTCGGAAACCTGCCAGAGCGGAACTGTCATGCTCGGGCTCGGAATCCTGATTCCACCAGCTGCATCAGGAGCAGGCTGGCTCTTGCCAAAACCGCGGAACCAGGCAAGCCGAAAACCAACTTCGCTGCAACTGATTCACGTTGCAGTAGTTGGTCCGGCAAAATACTGTGAACGGCAAGTAAACGTTAGCAAACCTGATTCCCCCTGTCAACCTCACTACGACCCTTTGAACGGTTACCAAGGCACGGTAATTGGCGGTGCCCATCTGGACAGATTACCGCCGGGAGGGGGACATGCACCCGCTATCCGGGCGGCAGAGCGGGCACCCTGGAGGATGGGAAGCCGGGGTATAGTGATCGTCATGCCACTTGGCGAAAGGAAACTGATTCAGCAGATTCGCCGTTCCGCCCGCGGAGGCGAATCGGTGGTGACCGGCATCGGCGATGACTGCGCGGTGCTGAGCGTTCCTCCAGGACACGAGTTGCTGGTGACGACCGACTTCACCATCGAGAAGGTGCATTTCCGGCGCGATTGGCACCGTCCGGAACTGGTGGGGCGGCGCTGCCTGACGCGCGGGCTGAGCGACATCGCGGCGATGGGTGGCGAGCCGCGAGCGGCATTCTTGTCGCTGGCCGTTCCGAGCGACGTTCCGCAGAAGTGGGTGGACCGCTTCTTGAAGGGACTGCTGGATCTGGCGGAGGAATTCAAGGTTCCGCTGGCGGGTGGAGACACGGCGCAGTCGGCAGGCGGGATTCTGGCGGACATCGTGGTGGTGGGCTCGGTGCCGAAGGGCAAGGCGGTGCTGCGCTCGGGGGCGAAGGCGGGCGAGCGGATCTATGTGACTGGAGAGTTGGGCGGGTCAGCGGCGGCGCTGGCGCGCCTCGAGGAATCGAAGCCGCTGGGAGCAGAGTATGTCCGGCACTTTCGTCCGCTGGCACGGGTTGCGGTGGGCCAGTGGCTGCGCCAGCGGGGAGTGGCTTCGGCCATGATTGATGTGAGCGACGGGCTTTCGACCGACCTCGAACACATCTGCCAGGAAAGCCACGTGGGCGCGGAAATCGAGGCGGAGGCGATTCCGCGGGCGCAGGTTGGGCTGGGGAAAAAGCGGGTCGCGCTCGAGTTGGCGTTGCATGGCGGCGACGATTACGAATTGCTGTTTACGTCCGCCGCGGCGATTCCATCGGAGGTAGCGGGAGTTCGCGTGACGCGGATCGGGCGGACTACGCAATCCGCGGGGATGCGGCTGATAGGGGCGGACAGGAAAGCGCGGCGGTTCGCGGCCGCGGGATGGGAACACTTCAAGGGCAATTTGTAATTGGCGATTTGTAATTTGTAATTTCGTAGATGGTGACTTTCGTTACCTGCCGGTGGTGACGGCGAGGGGCTAGAGTGGACTGATGAGAAAAGTATCTTTACTCGCAGCGTTCCTTGCGTTCAGTGTCGCGCTGTTGATGCCTGCTTTCGCGCAGGGGCAGTCGGCCTCACGCAAGATCGATAACGAGTTCGTGCACCAGCAATTTGGCGATCAGTTCACGCTGCTGCCCGACATTGCGCCCGCGTTCGGCGATCTGGACGGCGATGGCGTGGAAGACGTGGCGATTGCGGCGCGCTGCAAGAATCCGATGCTGGATCAAGCGGAGCACAAATACACGGTGGTGGATCCCTACAACGATTTTTTTGGCTATGGCGACCCCAAGTTGACGACCACGTTCAGCGAGGGCGATCCGATGTTGCGCGGCTTGGTGGTGTTAATCGTCCACGGCGCGGGGCCGGAGGGCTGGCGTTCGGCAAATCCGAAAGCGAAATTCGTAGTTGTGAATTTGCCTTATAAGACGATCTCCGTGAGAAAAATGCACACGAGAAAGAAAAACGTCGAAGCGATCTACGTTGAAGAATCGGGCGACTTCGGAGTTAGCTCTGCCGTGTTCTTCGACGGCAAAAAGTTCCGCTACGTGCCCATGGGCGGAGATATGCAGTAGCGCTTTCAGTTGCCAGTTGCCAGTTCTCAGTTCTCAGTTACAGCTTTCCGCCGGGAGCTGGGTAGTCATTCTGTCTGTTTACTCCTAAGATATTGACCCGTGTTTACTACTACCCCCCTACCCCCCTCCTATTCGAATCATGGGGTTGCGGGGCACCGCGCCGCCAAAAATCTAGAGCCCAAAGGACTTATTTTCAAAATATTCCGGAATAAGGACTTAGCTTGATTTTCGGCCTAAATTCCCGTTTTGGGGCGGTTCTTGGTTAGAACGACGCCGGCCTTCTCGCCGCAAGTTTAGTCATCAAAGAGCTACTAACGACTCGGGCCTTACGACTTCCCGTATCCTGCCGTGGCGATGGCGGTAAACGAGTTGGAGAAAGGTGAGTTTCGGATTCAGGCGATGATCACGGGGAGAACGCCTTGACACTTCGTTGGCGGTGTTGGACCCGCAGGGATCTTTCGACTGCGCGGCTGCTTCGCTTCGCGGAGCAGCCACTTCGCTCAAGATGACAATTTGTGCGGGGCGTTATCTATTTAGAGCAGCGGCTGGCCTCCCACGCCCACCCCTACCCCGCTGTAGTAATCTTCCTTTCTTAATTGCCTCACCATCTAAAATACCGCGTTCTGCTGCAGCGGCTGGCGGTTTGCCGGCTTGCCTCCGATGCCCGCATTCCCGGTTGGGCACTGCAGGGCGGATTTTTTTGCGTGGTCCGCACGCTTGATGAGCTTTCCATGGTTTGCTCGGAAGACATCTGTACGGAGGATCGAATCTCCGACGGTGCACCCGTCGAACGCGGATGGGTGGCGCTGAAGCTCGAAGGGCCGTTCCCGTTTTCGATGACCGGGGTGCTGGCGTCGTTTGTGGAACCGCTGGCCGCAGCGCAGATCCCGATCTTTGCGATTTCGACGTTTGATACGGATTATGTGCTCATCAAGCGCACGAACCTGGAGCAAGCGGTGTCGGCGCTGGGCGCTGCGGGACACGAAAAACTTGGTGAAGAAGCTGGGTGATTTCGGAAGCCGGGTTGCAGAATTAAGCTGGCGTGAATCAGATCGCAGAACTGGATTGCAGGAGCATTACCGGCGGCGGCGCTTCTCACTACACGGCGGGTTCGAGCAGGGCATCATCATCATCTTCTTCTTGCGAGTGACGGCGCAGGGCTTTCGCCAGGTGCTTGGCCAGTTGCTCGGCCTGTTGGCGAATTTCAGGAACGGCCGTGGTTTCCCAGAGCTGGCCTTTCCGGGTTGGTCCAATGGTAAAGAGCGACGAGGATGGCTTCCCTTTGTAGTCGATGAAGGCGCCTTGGGGATCAACGTCGAGGCCTAGAAACAGTGGGTCGGGGCGGGCTAGTCCCTGCACGAAGAGGCTGGTGATGAGTGAGTCGTCGATGCGGCGGCAGTCGGTCTCGGAACCGGTGCAGTTGATGACGCGATGCGCGTGCAGACGCTTTTCCGTGGTGGCGCCGCGTTCCTGATAGACGATCTCGGCCAGATCGTGATCTTCGGAGTAGCGGGTGATCCGCCCGGTGTGAAACCGGATCTGCCCTTCTGCCTCCATATCATAAAAAATGTCGGCGATTTCGGGAGCGAGGCGATGGCGGTGAATGTCCCAATGGGAACGAGCGTGGCGCAGGAATCGTCTTTGCTCGTTGACCGGAAGCGATTGCCAGATGTGCTGCGTGACGGGACGCAAGCTGTCGACTACGCTGCGCCAGCCGATACCTTTTTCCGCGGCGGCGTCGACCTGATCTCGAATCAGACAGAGCAAGCCGCGCGTGGTGCGGGGAGAATTTTCGTTCCAGAAAAGCGGCCAGGGCTTGGTTTGCCCGTGACGGCTGGGAATGAGGCCTTCGCGCGAGAGGACGTGGATGGTGCCGCGAAAGGCTTTGGACTTGAGCGCCATGATCATGTCGACGCTGGTGAGGCCGGAGCCGAGCAGCAGTACGCTGCCGTCCCGGGGCAGAATTTCGAGGGCGTTGGCCGCCCATGCGAACTGGACATAGAGAGAACTGGCGGACTGGAGGCCGGGGATTCTGGGCGTGGCGGGCGGAAAATTACCGGTTGCCAGAACCACCGCGCGAGCCTGAAGCTCTGAACCATCTTTGCGCTGTACGGCGAGTTTGCCCTGGCGGCGCTGCAGCGATCGAGCTTCATCCTGAATCCAGTGGAAACGGTCGCGGCCTTTTTCGGCGAGGGTGCGATCAAGCACGCTTCCGAGATACTCTCCGTACGCCGCGCGGGGCGGGAAGCTGCGCGCCTGCATGGAGGCGTCGTAATTGCTTTTTGCCCAGTGGAGAAAATCTTCGGGATGGGCGGGGAACGCACCCATTTGCCCGGCGGGCACGTTGAGAAGATGAAATCTGTGGGGGGAACTGTAGGCGAGGCCGCGGCCGGGGAGCGAGCTTTGCTCGAGGACGGCGATGGACAGGGAAGTGGTGCGCCGCAACAGTTGCACCGCGAGCATGGTCCCGCTGAATCCGCCTCCGACAATCAGAACGTCGATTTGAGGACTGGCCAAGGATGGCTCCCGCGGTAAATGCCCACGAAAATAATAGACATTATAGCCAAATGGAAGCAAGTTTGGGGCCGTATAAACGGACTGTAAATTCCACGTAAGTCCTTGCAAGGGCGGCGCCGCGTGCTGATGGCGGGGCGGGCGTGGCCGAGCGAGGCCGAGCGCGGATGCAAGCCCTTTCACTTTGCGGGGCTGGGCGAATTGCCATTCGACCCTGCTTTTCCGCCGAATACTGCGGCGAATTGGGCACTGGGCCGGTTGCTGTGGTGAAATAGAAGCAGCTCAAGATGACAACTACGTTAGTGGCATTGCGCCGCAAGCTTAAGGCGGTGGAACGGGACGCTCATGGATTGTGGCAAATACTCAAGGCTGTGGTGTCGACGGACCATCCTCTGCTGGCGCATCTGATTCCGATCCGGCGCTGCAACCTGGCTTGCACTTACTGCAACGAGTTTGACGATTTTTCTAAACCCGTTTCTACCGACTTGATGTTGCGGCGGGTGGATCTACTGGGCGACCTGGGCACTTCGGTGGTGACGATCAGCGGCGGCGAACCGCTGCTGCATCCGCAACTGGACGACATCATTCACCGCATGCGGCAGCGGCGGATCGTTTCAGGGCTGATCACCAACGGTTATCTTTTGACCGCGGACCGCATCCAGCGGCTGAACCATGCGGGCCTGGAGTGGCTGCAGATTTCGATTGATAACGTGAATCCCGACGAAGTTTCGAAGAAAAGCCTGAAGGTGCTGGACCGGAAGCTGCAACTGCTGGCCGAACACGCGGATTTTCACGTAAATATCAATTCGGTGGTGGGCAGCGGAGTGAGCCATCCGCAGGACGCGCTCACCATTGGCAAGCGGGCGCTGGAGTTGGGGTTCAGTTCGACGGTGGGAATCATTCACGACGGCTCGGGGCAGGTGCAGCCCTTGAACGACGAAGAGCGGCGCGTCTACCACGAGATGAAGGGACTGGAGAAACGCAGCTTCACGCGGGTGAATGCGTTTCAGGACAACATCGCGCTGGGGCGGCCGAACCAGTGGCGGTGCCGGGCCGGGGCGCGCTACCTCTATATTTGCGAAGACGGTCTGGTGCATTACTGCTCGCAGCAACGCGGGTATCCGGCGATTCCGCTGGAGAAATACACGCTTGCCGATTTGCGCCGCGAGTTCCAGACGGAGAAGCCGTGCGCTCCGCATTGCACGGTATCGTGTGTGCATCAGATATCGGTGCTGGATGCGTGGCGGGCACCGCAGCGGCCGGCGCCGGCGTCGGAGCCGGCGAGCGGACTGGTGCATATCGAATAGGGCAGTTCTCAGTTCCCAGTTCTCAGTAACCCCCCTAGCGTTGAACGGCGAATTCCCCAGGGTTTAATTTTTCAAATTCTGAAGGCGAAGAAATGTAGTGGGGAACAGCTGCGGCCGAATTCTGAGAACTGAGAACTGAGAACCGAGAACTGCTCTTAGAACGTTGTGGCCACGGTGAAGCGGAAGGTCTTTCTTGGTTCGAGGAGCGTGTACTTGGAGCCGAGAGTTGAGAGCGTTGTCTTATAGGTGTAGAAGCCGGCGGCGGTGTCCGGGAACATGTCGCGAGTGATGGGCACAGGGGGGGTGGCGCTGCCGTCTAGGCGCAGGGCGTTGTAGGCGTAGTAAATGCGGAAGGGAGCATTGACGACGGGAAGCATGGTCTGCAATTCGAGCCCGGTGGACATGCGCACAACCCAGTTGGTGTTCGGAACCGGTCTGAGGTTGCGCAGGGGGAGCGGAAGGCCGTTGGTGCCAAGCAGCTGCCCGCCGGAACAGGCGTAAGCCGAATTCAGTTGGGGACAGCCGAACAGAGTGTTGACCAGGGTGTCGTACTGGGTCAAGTTGGTCTGCAACTGCGAGGTACGCAGAATGGGATCGGTGCCCGTGTCGACAAAGGGCGCGATGGCAACGGGGCCGGCGATGGCGATGCGGTATTCCAGGTTGCCGTGCAGACTAAGGTCGCCGCCGGGAGTTACGAGTTGATTGTAGGGAACCGGGATATTCCAACAGTTGCTGACGCATCCCGAGGAGCTGGTCAACACTGGGAAGCGGGGGTTGGCGGGAACGAACGTCCCATCGGGGTTCCGGAGGGGTACACTCTGAGCGCTGGGGAGGTAGGCGATGGGAGAGACGGTGCGGATGTCGAAACCGCGGAGATCATTTTCGCCACCGAGGTAGGCTCGTTCAAATGGGGGCGCAACCACTCCGGCAAAGCCCGTGATAAACGAAGCTTGAACATTGTAACCGAGCGCATTGCGGCGCTTTTGCATGGGGAAAAACTGTTTGTACTGGACGATGGGGCGGATGGTGTGAACCGTGCCGCCGAGGCCAGCAAACTCCCCGCCGATGAACAGGCTCTTGCCATGGTGGGGGGAGTAGGCGGAATCGAGGGTGTTCATGGTGAAGCTGGGGGTGATCTTGCTGGTGATGATGCCGCTGAGCGCGTTGGGACCGGTGATGCCTCGGAAATTGAGATTCTCGAACAACAGCTTGGAAGCGTTGCTGACGGCGATGAGCGAAGAGCGGTCGAAGGAGTAGCTGATGCCAACCCGCTTGAAGGAACGGCGGCCGCGCAGCGGATAGCTTAAGTTCAGGCTCACGCCGGTGCTGGATTGCGAATAGTTCTGCAGGTTCTGCAGGTAGGCGGAGGGAAGGTTCAGATTCTGGCCGGTGGAAATGGCATACTGCCGAGCCTGGTCATAGTTGATCTTTCGCATGTAAACGTTGAAGCCGGCCTGGATGGGGCGGTCAAACAAGTAGGGCTCGGTGAATCCGAACACCACGTCGCGCTGGCGGCTGCCGAGGCTGGCCTGCACGGAGAGCGTCTCGCCCAATCCAAGGAAGTTGTTGGTGCTGTAATTGATACCCACAAAGGCGCCCGCTAAACCGCTTACGCCGCCTTGCAGTCCGATGCTGTTCTTTCCTTTTTCGTGCACCTTCAGCGTGAGGTCGACGGTGCCAGCCTTTTCATCGAGGTGGCGTTCAGTGGTATTGGGATCGTCGGGCTTGAGCTGGTCGAAATAGCCGAGCTGGTTCAGGCGGAGGAGACTGAGTTCCCAGAAACGCGAGTTGTAGATCTGGCCTTCTTCCAGGGCAATTTCCCGGCGGATGACTTTGTCGCGGGTGGTAGTGTTGCCCTGGAACTCGATGCGGCGCACGTAGAACTGCTTGCCTTCGTCCACGTCGATTTCGAGATTCACGGTCTTCTTCTCGTCGTCGAACTTGGTGTCGGGGACGGAAGTGAAGTTAATGTAGCCGGCTTCGCCATAGGCTTTGCGCAGGTTCTCAAGACCCTTGGCGATTTTCTCGCGGCTGAAAATGTCGCCGTCCTTCATGGGGAAAAGGCTGCGCAAGGCGGCGGTGTTGGGGATGGCTTTGTTGTTCTTGAAGGTGATGGTGCCGAGG